>ERZ1026854.784-NODE-784-length-21636-cov-5.541078_pt1 | contig 21636 bp, 15 predicted proteins | sample MGYA00380157_ERZ1026854 | MGnify/ENA primary metagenome ERZ1026854 (study PRJEB33269, sample SAMEA4719793) | human gut metagenome | biome: human-associated habitat; feature: organic feature; material: feces | place: Cameroon | collected 2013-10 ... | reverse complement strand
TTATTAATCATATCTGATTAATTAGTTGTTTTATTTTCTTCATAAGCTTTCTTAGCTTCATTGATACCAGCCTTAAGTCCTACATAACCAGCCTTTGCTACCTCTTTACCGACTTTAGCGGCTTCCTTGCCAAACTTAACAGCTTCTTTAGCTACCTCTTTACCAACCTTGGCTGCCTCTGTTGCTGCCTGTTTTGCCTTTTCCTTTAATTCATCAGTATCAATTCCGTCCTTCTCGCCAGTCTGCTTCACATCACCATAAGTAATGGCTGCCTGCGCAGCAGCAAGTCTTGCAATTGGAACTCTGAATGGTGAACAGCTTACATAATTAAGTCCTGTCTTATGGCAGAATTCAATTGAGCTTGGATCTCCACCGTGCTCACCACATATTCCGCATTTGAGTTCTGGACGTGTGCCTCTGCCCTTCTTAACTGCCATCTCAACTAACTGTCCAACACCTGTCTGATCAAGTCTTGCGAATGGGTCTGACTCATATATCTTTGCCTTATAGTATGAATCAAGGAATTTACCAGCATCATCTCTTGAGAATCCGAATGTCATCTGTGTAAGGTCATTCGTACCAAATGAGAAGAATTCAGCTTCCTTAGCTATCTGGTCTGCTGTAAGAGCCGCTCTTGGTATCTCAATCATAGTACCGATGTGATACTGTATGCCAGAAGATTTCTCTGCTTTAACCTTCTCCGCTGTCTCAACAACAATATCCTTAACATACTTTAATTCCTTAACTTCTCCAACAAGAGGAATCATTATCTCTGGAACTATTGCGTATCCCTTCTCTGCACTTACCTCAATAGCAGCTTCCATAACAGCTCTTGTCTGCATTCTTGCTATCTCTGGATATGTTACAGAAAGACGGCAGCCTCTGTGTCCCATCATTGGATTGAATTCGTGAAGAGCATCACATTTCTGGTGTACTTCTTCGACTGTAATTCCCATATCTGCTGCAAGTGCCTTAATGTCTTCCTCATCTGTTGGAACGAACTCATGAAGAGGTGGATCGAGATATCTTACAGTCATTGGTCTTCCTTCAAGTGCTTCATACATTGCCTTAAAGTCTGCTTTCTGGAATTCTCCGATTGCCTTTAATGCCTCTTCTCTCTGTTCTACGCTGTCTGAAAGAATCATTCTTCTGAACTTAGGTATTCTGTCCTCACCAAAGAACATGTGCTCTGTTCTGCAAAGACCAATTCCCTCTGCACCAAGCTCAACAGCCTTCTTAGTATCTGCTGGTGTATCTGCATTAGTTCTTACGCCAAGCTTTCTATATTTATCTGCAAGTGCCATTATTCTTCCAAAGTCTCCTGATACATCAGGATCTTTAGTTGCTATATCGCCCTTGTATATATTACCCGTTGTTCCATCAAGTGATATATAATCTCCCTCATGGAATGTATAACCGCCAAGTTCAAACCACTTTTCTTCTTCGCTTATCTTGATGTCTCCGCATCCTGATACACAGCATGTTCCCATTCCTCTTGCAACAACGGCTGCATGTGATGTCATACCGCCTCTGACTGTAAGGATACCCTGTGCAGCCTTCATTCCCTCGATATCTTCTGGAGATGTCTCAAGTCTTACAAGGATAACTCTCTCATTCTTGCCGCCCTTACCAAGCGCCTTGGCATCCTCTGCTGTGAAGCATACCTTACCTGCGGCAGCTCCTGGTGAAGCTGGTAATGCCTTGCCAATAACTTCGCCATCTGCAAGTGCCTTAGGGTCAAATACTGGATGAAGTACCTGGTCAAGTGATTTGGCATCTATTCTAAGTACTGCCTCCTCCTCTGTTATCTGTCCTTCATCAATAAGGTCACAAGCTATCTTTAAAGCAGCATGCGCTGTTCTCTTACCATTACGTGTCTGTAAGAAATAGAGCTTTCCTTCTTCGATTGTGAACTCCATATCCTGCATATCATGGAAATGATTCTCAAGTTTCATGGCAAGCTCCATGAATTCCTTGTAGCATTCTGGCAGGTCGTTCTCAAGCTGTGATATAGGCTGTGGTGTTCTTACACCTGCAACTACATCCTCACCCTGAGCATTGATAAGATACTCGCCATAGATGCCTTTTTCTCCTGTTGATGGGTTACGTGTAAATGCAACTCCTGTACCTGATGTCTCCCCTTTATTTCCGAATACCATTGTCTGTACATTAACAGCCGTTCCCCAATCTCCTGGTATATCGTTATCCCTTCTATATACGATTGCTCTTGGATTATCCCATGATCTGAATACTGCTTTCACAGCTCCCATAAGCTGTTCGCGTGGATTCTGTGGGAATTCCTCTCCATGCATTGCATCTTTATAGACCTGCTTAAATCTCTCTGCAAGTTCCTTAAGATCATCTGCATCAAGCTCTGTGTCATATTTAACGCCTTTAGCTTCCTTCATCTCATCGATAATCTTCTCGAAGAATGACTTAGGCACTTCCATTACGACATCTGAATACATCTGAATAAATCTTCTGTATGAATCATATGCAAATCTAGGATTACCTGTCTTCTTGGCAAATCCTTCAACTGCCACATCATTAAGTCCAAGATTAAGAATTGTATCCATCATGCCCGGCATGGAAGCTCTTGCACCAGATCTTACCGATACAAGCAGTGGATCCTGTGTATCACCAAACTTCTTATTGTTGACTTCCTCCAGCCACTTGAGTGCTTCAAATATCTGTTCCTTTATCTCATCTGATATCTCTTTACCCTTGGCATAATAATCTGTACACGCTTCTGTTGTTACTGTAAATCCCTGTGGTATAGGCATTCCCAATCCTGTCATCTCTGCAAGATTGCATCCCTTGCCGCCGAGCAGGTTACGCATTGACGCATTGCCCTCGTTAAATAAATAAACCCATTTAGCCATAAGCTCCTCCTTACATATATATAATTGTATTACTTACGATTTAGATATTGTTAATTTTATAACAATTTAGTCGTATTGTCAAATAAATCTGGCAGGATGTAGATAATTATTTTATCTACCAACCTCCCACACCTAACTTTTTGAGTTCTTTCATTCTTGTTTTGACTTTCTTCCATTGTTTCCAATAGATTGCCCTTATTCTGTGGCGTAACCACACTAATAAAAGCCACAGTCGCATTTGCAACTGTGGCTTAAACTTTAGTACATTATTAACTTTTATTATTCTGTGATGTTGATTACTTCATCTTCTGCTTCTGCATCTGCATTAGCTTCAACTTCAGCATCTGATGTTATCTCGTCTGCTTTTGGTGCATCTTCAACATACTCAATGCCTGTATCAAGCTTTACATTAGCATATCTCTTCATACCTGTACCAGCAGGGATAAGCTTACCAATAATAACGTTCTCTTTAAGACCGATTAATGGGTCAACCTTGCCGTTAATAGCTGCATCAGTAAGAACCTTAGTAGTCTCCTGGAATGAAGCTGCTGACATGAATGAGTTAGTTGCAAGTGAAGCCTTAGTGATACCGAGAATAATTGGAGTTCCTGTAGCTGGAGTCTTACCCTCTTCCACAAGCTTCTCATTAACTTCTGTGAAGTCAATTGTATCTACCTGTGAACCAGGAAGGAATCCTGAATCACCAGCCTCATCAATGATAATCTTCTTAAGCATCTGACGAACTATAAGCTCGATATGCTTATCATTGATTTCAACACCCTGTATTCTATAAACTTTCTGTACTTCACGGATCATGTAATCCTGAACAGCACGTACACCTAAGATTCTTACGATATCATGTGGATTCTCAGAACCCTCTGTGATTTCCTCACCTTTGACAACTATCTGTCCTTCCTGAACCTTAACTCTTGTATCTCTTGATACAGGGTAAGCCTTAGAATTACCTTCATTGTCTGTGATTACGATATCTGTCTTCTTATCAGTCTTTGCAAAGCTTACTTCTCCGCCAAACTCAGCTAAGACAGCAAGTGTCTTTGGCTTTCTTGCCTCGAAAAGCTCCTCTACTCTAGGAAGACCCTGTGTGATGTTATCACCAGCGACACCACCAGTATGGAAAGTTCTCATAGTAAGCTGTGTACCAGGCTCACCGATTGACTGGGCAGCGATAATACCAACAGCCTCACCAACCTGAACAGTCTGACCTGTTGCCATGTTAGAGCCATAACATTTAGCACATACACCAATATGTGAACGGCATGTAAGGATTGTTCTGATCTTAATCTCTTCTCTGCCTGTTGCTACGATTGCAGCAGCTCTCTTAGGTGTAACAAGTGTGTTAGCTCTTGCAATAACATTGCCATCAGCATCTGTAATATCTTCTGCAAGGAATCTTCCTGTAATACGCTCCTGTAATGACTCAAGTACGTCAGCCTTAGCATCACTGTCAGCTGTAGCCTTATCATTAACAAACTCGTATACATACATACCTGGAATAGGCTTTCCTACGCTACAATCATTCTCTCTGATAACAAGATCCTGTGAAACATCAACAAGACGTCTTGTAAGGTATCCTGAATCGGCTGTCTTAAGGGCTGTATCTGACATACCCTTACGAGCACCATGAGCTGAAATGAAGTATTCCAGAACATCAAGACCCTCACGGAAGTTTGACTTGATAGGAAGTTCGATTGTATGTCCTGATGTATCTGCCATCAGACCACGCATACCGGCAAGCTGTTTAATCTGCTGGTTAGAACCACGGGCACCTGAGTCAGCCATCATGAAGATGTTGTTATACTTATCAAGACCTGCAAGAAGCGCATCCTTTAACTTCTCATCTGTCTCCTGCCATACCTTAATAACATTCTTGTATCTTTCTTCATCAGTTGAACGACCTCTGTTATAGTTCTGTGTAATCTGTTCAACCTTCTTCTCTGCATTGGCAATAAGCTCTTTCTTGATAGGTGGCACAGTCATCTCTGAAATAGAAACTGTCATAGCTGCTCTTGTAGAGTACTTATAACCTGTTGCCTTTATATCATCAAGAACCTCTGCTGTCTTAGTTGTACCATGTGTATTAATTACATGCTGTAAGATATCCTTAAGCTGCTTCTTACCAACATGGAAATCAACTTCAAGTATAAGTTCATTCTCTGGAATGCTTCTGTCAACATATCCAAGATCCTGTGGAAGAATCTCGTTAAATATAAATCTGCCTAATGTTGACTCTACATTACCAGACTTAACTTCTCCATTAACTGTCTTAGTTACATGGACAAGTATCTTAGAATGTAATGTAATTATTCCGTTCTCATATGCAAGAATTGCTTCATTCAAATCCTTAAAGAACTTACCTTCTCCCTTTGCACCTGGTCTCTCCTGTGTAAGATAGTAGATACCAAGTACCATATCCTGTGATGGAACCGCAACAGGACCACCATCAGAAGGCTTCAATAAGTTGTTAGGAGACAGAAGCATGAATCTACACTCTGCCTGTGCCTCTACTGAAAGAGGAAGATGTACAGCCATCTGGTCACCATCGAAATCGGCATTGAACGCTGTACAAACCAGTGGATGAAGCTTAATAGCCTTACCTTCTACAAGGATTGGCTCGAATGCCTGAATACCAAGTCTGTGAAGTGTAGGAGCACGGTTAAGCATAACTGGGTGCTCTTTGATTACATCTTCAAGTACATCCCATACATCATTCTCAAGTGCCTCAACGCTCTTCTTAGCCTTCTTGATATTCTCAGCCTTGCCACGTCTTACAAGCTCTCTCATAACGAAAGGCTTGAAAAGCTCGATAGCCATCTCCTTTGGAAGACCACACTGATATATCTTAAGTTCTGGACCAACTACGATAACTGAACGACCTGAATAGTCAACTCGCTTACCAAGAAGGTTCTGACGGAAACGTCCCTGCTTACCTTTAAGTAAATCAGATAATGACTTTAACGCTCTGTTACCAGGACCAGTTACTGGACGACCATTTCTACGTCCATTATCAATCAGCGCATCAACAGCTTCCTGAAGCATTCTCTTCTCGTTACGAACGATGATATCTGGTGCTCCAAGTTCAATAAGTCGTGCAAGACGATTATTTCTGTTGATAATTCTTCTGTATAAATCATTAAGGTCTGATGTAGCAAATCTACCACCATCAAGCTGAACCATAGGTCTTAAATCTGGTGGGATAACTGGTACTTCTGTAAGTATCATCCACTCAGGCTTAGTTCCAGCATTAATAAATGCCTCCATAACCTCGATTCTCTTGATAAGTCTTGCCGCCTTCTGTGAAGTTGTATTAGCAAGCTCTTCTTTAAGCTTAACAACCTCTTCCTCAAGATTAACATTCTTTAAGAGCTCATATATAGCTTCTGCACCCATACCAACACGGAATGTGTTGCCATACTGATCATATGCTTCTCTGTATTCCTGTTCAGTCATTATCTTCTTGAAAGGAATATCTGTTTCACCTGGATCAAGTACAATGTATGCTGCAAAGTAAAGAACCTTTTCAAGATTCTTAGGACCGATATCAAGGATTAAATCCATTCTACTTGGGATTCCCTTGAAATACCAGATATGAGATACTGGTGCAGCAAGGTGAATATGACCCATACGGTCTCTTCGCACGCTTGCCTTAGTAACCTCAACACCACACTTATCACAGATAATACCCTTATCTTTGATTTTCTTGTATTTACCGCAGTGGCATTCCCAGTCCTTACTAGGTCCAAATATTCTCTCACAGAACAGACCATCTCTTTCAGGCTTTAATGTTCTGTAATTGATTGTCTCAGGCTTAGTTACCTCGCCATGTGACCACTCTAATATATTCTCTGGAGAAGCAAGTTTAATCTGAATCTTGTCAAACTTCATCGCGTTATTAGACTTCTTTGATTCCTCTGCCATCTTTCTGCTCCCTTCTATTAATACTGATCTGAATTGCCATCGTCATAGCTGTCTTCTGCATCGAAGGCATCATTGAAATCGTCACCCAAATCTTCATACTTTGTCTCACCGAACTCATCTACAGTCTGCTCCATGAAGCCTGCCTGCTTAAGCTCGTTCTCATCGTTCTTGTTGTATCTGCGTCCGTTGCCATCCTCAAGAACTTTCTTGAAATCTGTAACTTCGTACTCAGCACTCTCAAGAAGCTTAACTTCCTCATCATTCTGGTCTAATACTCTTACATCAAGTGCAAGTGACTGTAATTCCTTAAGAAGGACCTTGAATGACTCTGGAATACCTGGTTCAGGTATGTTCTCACCCTTGATAATAGCTTCATATGTCTTAACTCGGCCAACAACATCATCTGACTTAACTGTCAAGATTTCCTGAAGTGTGTGAGCAGCACCATAAGCCTCAAGAGCCCAAACCTCCATCTCACCGAAACGCTGTCCACCGAACTGAGCTTTACCACCCAGTGGCTGCTGTGTTACAAGTGAGTAAGGACCTGTTGAACGTGCATGAATCTTATCATCAACAAGATGATGTAACTTAAGATAATGCATGAATCCAATTGTTACAGGGTTATCGAAATATTCACCTGTTCTACCATCACGGAGACGAACCTTACCATCTCGTCCAATCTCAACGCCCTTCCACTCTGCTCTGTGGTCCTTGTGCTCATCAAGATACTGGAATACTTCGTCATTAAGTTTGTCCTTATATTTAGCTTCAAACTCATCCCACTCAAGATTAGCATAATCGTTAGCAAGATCGAGTGTATCCATAATATCGTTCTCGTCTGCGCCATCGAAGATTGGTGTAGATACGTTAAATCCTAATACCTTGGCAGCAAGACTTAAATGTATCTCTAAGACCTGACCGATATTCATACGTGAAGGCACACCCAGTGGGTTAAGCACAATATCAAGTGGACGTCCGTTAGGAAGGAATGGCATATCCTCTACTGGAAGTACTCTTGAAACGACACCCTTGTTACCATGACGACCAGCCATCTTATCACCAACAGAAATCTTTCTCTTCTGTGCGATATATATACGAACTGATTTATTAACACCCGGTGAAAGTTCATCACCATTTTCTCTTGTAAATGTCTTAACAGCAACTACAATACCGTACTCACCATGAGGAACCTTAAGAGATGTATCTCTTACTTCTCTTGCCTTCTCACCAAAGATAGCTCTAAGAAGTCTCTCTTCTGCTGTAAGCTCTGTCTCTCCCTTAGGAGTAACCTTACCTACAAGAACATCTCCGGCACGAACCTCAGCACCGATACGGATAATACCATTCTCATCAAGATCCTTGATAGAATCGTTAGCAACTGAAGGGATATCTCTTGTAATCTCTTCTGGTCCTAACTTAGTATCTCTTGCTTCTGTCTCATACTCTTCGATATGAATAGATGTATATACATCATCTCTTACAAGTCTTTCACTAAGTAATACGGCATCCTCGTAGTTGTAACCTTCCCAAGTCATGAAACCGATAAGAGGATTCTTACCTAATGCAATTTCGCCACCTGATGTAGATGGACCATCTGCAATTACATCTCCTGCCTTAACCTCATCACCCTTGAATACAATAGGTCTCTGGTTGTAGCAGTTACTCTGGTTACTTCTTGAGAACTTAGTAAGCTTATACTCACGTACATTGCCGTCTGTCTCTTTAACTTTTATCTTATTAGATTCAGATGATAATACAACACCATCTGCCTCTGCAACCACACATACTCCAGAGTCGATAGCTGCCTTGCTCTCGATACCAGTACCGATAACAGGTGCTTCTGTTGTAAGAAGTGGAACCGCCTGACGCTGCATGTTAGAACCCATCAGCGCACGGTTAGCATCATCGTTCTGAAGGAATGGAATCATTGATGTAGCAACTGAGAATACCATCTTAGGAGATACATCCATTAAATCTATAAGTGTCTTATCAAATTCAGATGTCTCATCTCTGAATCTTCCTGATACTGAATTCTTAACGAAATGTCCTTCTTCATCTAACTCAGCATTAGCCTGTGCTACATGGAAATCATCTTCCTCATCGGCTGTAAAGTAACGAACTTCCTCTGTTACTCTAGGATTCTTAGGATCTGTCTTATCTACGATACGATAAGGAGCTTCCACAAATCCATACTCATTAATTCTTGCATAAGAAGCAAGAGAGTTAATAAGACCGATGTTAGGACCTTCTGGTGTCTCGATAGGACACATTCTACCATAATGTGTATAGTGTACATCTCGAACCTCAAAACCAGCTCTATCTCTTGAAAGACCACCAGGACCTAACGCTGAAAGTCTTCTCTTATGAGTAAGCTCACCAAGAGGGTTATTCTGATCCATGAACTGTGACAACTGTGAACTACCAAAGAATTCCTTGATAGCTGCTGTTACAGGCTTAATATTAATAAGTGACTGTGGCGATATTCCACTTAAATCCTGTGTTGACATTCTTTCACGAACAACACGCTCCATTCTTGAGATACCAATTCTGAACTGGTTCTGAAGGAGCTCACCTACAGCTCTGATACGTCTGTTACCAAGGTGATCGATATCATCCTTAGTACCAACGCCATACTCAAGGTGCATGTTATAGTTAATAGAAGCAAGGATATCTTCTACTGTTATATGTTTAGGGATAAGATCTCCTATATTCTTAGAGATAGCTTCCTTAATATCATCAATGTTGTCATTCTCAGCTAATATCTGAGCAAGTACTGGATAGAATACGTCCTCTGTGATTCCAAGTTCCTTAGCCTCTTCTGGTGTAATATCAACCCACTTTGTGATATCAACAGCCATATTAGAAAGGACTTTTACCTTCTTATTAGAGAATGTACCATCTGACTCTCTTACTTCTACATCAAGAAATACTGATGGAACAGCAGCATTCTGAATTGCTTCTGCTGATTCTCTAGTAAGCTTGTCACCAGCCTTAGCAATAACTTCTCCATTATTATCAACAACATCCTCTGCAAGTACATGTCCAGCAAGTCTGTACTTGAAAGAGAGTTTCTTATTAAACTTATATCTACCAACCTTCGCAAGATCATATCTTCTTGGATCGAAGAACATTCCGCTTATAAGTGACTCAGCACTATCTACAGACAATGGTTCGCCTGGTCTTAGCTTCTTATAAAGTTCGAGAATACCCTCCTGGTAATTAGTAGATGTATCCTTTTCCATAGTAGCAAGAAGCTTTGGCTCCTCACCAAATATATCAATAATCTCAGCATTAGAACCATAACCCAATGCTCTGATAAGAACAGTTACAGGTACTTTCTTGTTTCTATCTACTTTAACATAGAATACATCATTAGCATCTGTCTCATATTCCAGCCATGCACCACGGTTAGGAATAACCTGGCTGCTGTAAAGGAATATCTTACCATACTTATCTTTCTGTATATCATAGTAAATACCAGGTGAACGCACTAACTGGCTTACAATAACTCTTTCTGCGCCGTTGATGACGAATGTACCTGTCTTAGTCATGATTGGAAGATCGCCCATGAATATCTCATGTTCACTTATGTCTTCACTCTCCTTGTTGTGGAGTCTGACTCTGACCTTTAAAGGTGCTGCAAATGTAGCATCTCTTTCTTTACATTCCTCAATAGAATACTTGACTTCATCTTCACACAACTTGAAATCTACAAATTCCAGACTTAATCTGCCATTAAAATCTGCAATTGGAGAGATGTCATCAAAAACTTCTTTTAAACCTTCATCCAGGAACCACTTGTATGAGTCTTTCTGAACCTCTATGAGGTTAGGCATTTCAATGACTTCCTTTTGTCTTGAATAGCTCATTCTGATGCTTCTACCGGACTTCACTGGACGTATTCTGTTTTTCTCCATTGACGTTTCACCCCTTGTTTTATTTGCTTTATTTATTACATTATTAATATGTGTATACAGACTATGTACAACATACCACAATAGTGCATTGTTCATATTATCACAAGAAGCATAGATAAGTCAAGGGATTTATGGGATGATTCATGAAGTTTTTTAAGATATGGAATATATAGGGGATGATGGATGGGGGATATGCTAGATGTAGGGGGATTAAATGCGGAGCACTCAAGCTTTACGCGCTGTCGCACTCTATGAGCAAAATAATAAAAGGACCCCGCCGTAAGCAAGCTTACACGGAGCCCTTTTATTATTTTATTCGCACTGCGCTTGTAGTCCGCGGTATTACTTAAGAGTAACCTTTGCGCCTTCAGCTTCGAGCTTCTTCTGGATATCCTCAGCTTCTTCCTTAGAAACAGCTTCCTTGATAACCTTAGGAGCGCCATCAACAACGTCCTTAGCTTCCTTTAAGCCAAGACCTGTTAACTCACGAACAACCTTGATAACCTTAACCTTGTTTGCGCCAGCTTCTGTAAGCTCTACATCAAACTCTGTCTTCTCTTCGCCTGCTGCTGCACCAGCGCCTGCTGCTGCAACTACAACGCCTGCTGCTGCAGATACGCCGAACTCTTCCTCACATGCCTTAACTAAATCGTTAAGCTCTAATACTGTTAAACCCTTAATAACTTCAATGATTTCCTGTGTAGTCATTATAATAATCTCCTTTTCTGATTAATAGTGGCTCTCTGGCCATTAAAATTAAGTTCTTTCCTTGATTACAACTCTGTAATTAAGCTACATCCTCGCCCTTTTCAGCGATCTGCTTAATAACACGAGCAAAGTTTGTAATAGGTGACTGGATGCTTCCAAGGAGCTTTGAAAGAAGCTCTTCTCTTGATGGAATGCTTGCGATTGCTGTGATTCCCTTAGCATCATAGAATGTGCCCTCAACGACACCGCACTTTAACTCAAGTGCATCAGCTGTCTTAGCAAAATTGTTAAGTATTCTAGCTGGTGCTGTAGCATCATTAGCGCTGATTGCAATTGCGTTAGGTCCATCGAGTAAATCTGTCATTCCCTCGAACTGTGTACCAGCAATAGCTCTCTTAACTAAAGTATTCTTATAAACCTTGTATACGACACCTGCTTCTCTTAACTGCTTTCTAAGCTGTGTATCCTGCTCAACCGTTAATCCACGATAGTTAACAAGTACAACGCCTGCTGCATCTTTAAGGTATGCTGAGATCTCGTCTACGATAGGCTGCTTAAGTTCTACCTTTGCCATGAATAGTTCCTCCTGTTAGATTTTGAATTCTGCCAAAGTCATTGAAAAAGCCCTTACGTCACCAAGACATAAGGGCTGAAAAATCGTTAGTCAATTTCATTCCTCGGTAGGTGTTTTACCTTTAACCCTTGCGGGACCATACTGTCTTAGGCAAAATATTATCGAATGGTAATATACCATTAAATTTATATGATGTCAACCGAAAAATTAAACATCTTTCCAAAATTCTTTATTGCTAAAGAATCAATGGATACATCTATAATTAACCAAGGTACTTGATTGTGTTAACCTTTGCACTTGGACCCATTGTAGATGTAAGAGCAATACTCTTTAAGTAAGCACCCTTGATTGAAGATGGCTTAGCCTTTACGATTGCATCCATGATAGCCTGGAAGTTGTCAGATAACTGCTCCTCTGTGAAGGAAGCCTTACCAATTGGCACGTGAATGATGTTAGTCTTATCAAGTCTGTACTCGATCTTACCAGCCTTGATATCGTTAACAGCCTTAGTTACGTCCATTGTTACTGTACCAGCCTTAGGGTTTGGCATTAATCCCTTAGGACCAAGTACACGACCTAAACGTCCAACGACACCCATCATATCAGGTGTTGCAACAACTACATCGAAATCAAACCAGTTATCGTTCTGGATCTTAGGAATAAGCTCCTCGCCACCAACGAAATCTGCGCCAGCTGCCTGAGCCTCATCAGCCTTAGCACCCTTAGCGAATACTAAAACCTTAACCTTCTTACCAGTACCGTGTGGAAGAACAACAGCTCCTCTGATCTGCTGCTCAGCGTGACGTCCATCACAACCTGTTCTGATATGTGCCTCGATAGTCTCGTCGAACTTTGCAACAGCACTCTTCTTAACTAAAGAAATAGCTTCTGCTGCATCATATAATGTTGCGCGGTCAATATTCTTAGCCGCTTCAACGTATTTCTTTCCTCTTTTCATTATAAAAAACCTCCTAGTGGTATTATCGGAAGGGTTTTACTTTCCTCCCACAAATTGTAAGCCTTATGGCCATATATCTGAATATCTTTTTAAGGATTAGTCCTCAACAACGATACCCATAGACTTAGCAGTTCCTTCGATCATAGAAGTTGCAGCTTCGATAGATGCAGCATTTAAATCTGGCATCTTAAGCTCAGCAATCTTCTGAACCTCAGATCTCTTAATTGTAGCAACCTTAGTCTTGTTAGGAACACCTGAACCTGACTTAATGTTGCAAGCCTTCTTAAGAAGAACTGCAGCTGGAGGAGTCTTTGTGATAAAGCTAAAGCTTCTATCAGCATAAACTGTGATTACTACAGGGATAATTAAATCGCCCTGATCAGCTGTCTTTGCATTAAACTGCTTTGTGAACTCTACGATGTTAACACCATGCTGTCCAAGTGCTGGACCAACTGGTGGTGCTGGTGTTGCCTTACCAGCAGGAATCTGTAATTTGATATAACCTGTTACTTTCTTTGCCATCTTAGGCACCTCCTAAATATAAATGTGGTTTATGGCGGCCATCCAAGCATATATATGCAATGGTCTCCCACGGGGCATAACCCCAAATACTAAACTAACTTCACGTCAGTAAAGCTAATCTCGACCGGTGTTTCACGGCCAAACATCTCAACGTTGATTGTAAGACACTGCTTACCTTCGTTGATTCCTTTAATCACTCCTACAGTGTTCTCCCAGGCACCTGAAAGAACTTCAACCTGATCACCAACCTTGCCATTGAATGATACAACCGGTTTAACCTCTGCTGCATCTTCAGGAAGGATGACGCCGAGTGCTTTAATCTCAGCAGGAGTAAGTGGTACTGGTTTTGATCCTGGTCCAACGAATCCTGTAACGCCTCTGGTATTACGAACTACATACCAACTATCATCGTTCATAACCATCTTAATGAGTACGTAGCCAGGGAGCATCTTTCTCTGAGCAGACTTCTTAGAACCATTCTTAACCTCAACAACAGTTTCAAGAGGAACAATAACCTCTAAAATCTGATCTGCAAGATCTCTGTTCTCAACCGCCTTCTCAATGTTCGCCTTGACTTTATTCTCATAACCAGAATAAGTATGCACTACATACCATTTTGCCTCGTCCATTTAATCACCTTTTCCTTATCTAACTAAGAATTCAATGCCAAAACGCGCAACCAAATCTACTACGAAAATGATTACACCTAACAACACAGATACTGCCAAAACAGCCGCTGTCTCCTTTGTAAGTGACTTACGGTCAGGCCAAATGATTTTATTAAACTCAGCTTTAAGACCTTTAAACCAGCTCTTCTTTTGCTTTGTTTCCTTAACAGTTTCACCCATTACTCATTTACCTCACTGTTTAGACTACTTTGTTTCCTTGTGCATTGTGTGTGATTTACAGAACTTACAATATTTCTTTGTTTCCATTCTGTCAGGATGATTTTTCTTCTCCTTGGTTGTGTTGTAATTACGCTGTTTACACTCTGTACATGCCAATGTTATCTTTACTCGCACAACTTCCACCTCCAATTTCTTAAAATTTGTAGGTGCTTGCCATCCAGTATTACTACCGGACTTTACACCAATTGGCTTTTTTTAGGCATAAAAAAAAGACCGCTTCCATAGCCAGTCTAATATAGCACAGTAACCGAAAGTGCGTCAACACTTTTTTTCATGTTTTACACTAAAATGTACTATACACTACTAAAATTATTTTAGCAAGTCCTTTTTTCTTTATTTGAGGTAAATTAAAACACAGCTTAGACCGATAAAGATTCTAAAGATATGTGTAATCTCCAAAAAATGCGTGACATTTTTATTCTTATGGTATACAATAAAGATGAGAGAGTGGCTACTTATATTAATATAGCATATCTCATATACTCTCTACAGAAAACGGATTTTCTGGCATATACAGTTCTTACTACAATTAACAGACAAGGAGGTGACTGTTGATGATTAGTAGCGCATATAGTTATTACCTTTCCCAGTATGGGAATAAGGTCAATGCCAAATATGATACCCATAATAAAGCCCAGCTTAAGAATTCATACGGGAAAGTTGTGAAATCCAACAGTCAGTCCCCTATATATAAGATAGATATCTCTGAGAATGCCCAGAAGTATGCTATCGACCTTAAAGAGCATGCACGCCAGCTTGGTTTTATCGCAAGAGATTTATCTGACGATAAGAGCGGCGAGATGGTATTTAAGAAATCTGCTGTGAGCAGTAATCCTGATATAGTGGAAGCTGAATATATCGGTGACAGCAGTGCACCTGATGCAGGCGAATTTGAGATTGCTGTAAAACAGCTTGCTACCAGCCAGACTAATATAGGAAGTTTCCTTCAGCCTGGTTCTAAGCATCTTAAGCCTGGCAGTTATTCATTTGACCTGAATATCAATAATCTTACATATGAATTTGAATTTAATGTATCGGATTCAGAGAACAGCAGTGATATCCAGAATAAGATATCAAGACTTATCAACCGTTCCAAGATTGGTCTTAATTCAAGCGTGGAGACCGACAGCCTTGGCAACACAGCACTTAAGATATCATCTGATGCCACTGGTGTTACCAGCATCAGGCCTACGATATTTAACATTGAGGGTTCTGACGGAAGGGAAGATAACATACAGCTTGTTGATACATTTGGATTAGACAGGGTTACACAGTATCCTTCTAATGCAATCTATTCTGTCAATGGCAGTGAGCAGTACTCACCATCCAACGACATAAATATCAACAATACATATGCTATCCATTTAAAACAAACAACTGTAGATACTCCATCAATTATATCTCTTAACACTGACGACAATTCTATGGTTGACACAATCAACGAGCTTTTGTCAGGATACAACAGTATGATTTCTGTATTTAAGCAGAGTTCTAATCTCGGGTTTGACGGTAACGATCGTCTCAGACGTGAATTTACACGAATTGCAGATGCGCACAGTGTAACACTTAACAACAATGGTCTTTCAATTGAAGATGATGGTTCTATCAGCGTTGATAAAGATGCTGTAATGTCCGCTTCAAGTGACGGCAGACTGAACAGTATCTTTGAAGAGTTAAACCAGTTCAAAAACTCAATACAACGCAAGGCCGATGACCTTGCAACTAATCCTATGGATTATGTCAACAACAAAATAATTGCTTACAAAAATCCGCACAGACCTGTCAATGACCCTTACAACTTATCAGCTTATAGCGGAATGATGTTTTCTGACTATATATAAAAGTGACTGCTCTGATATCGAATACAGTCACTTTTATTATTCACTCAGCATACTCTTATACGTTTGTTTAAATAATTTACGATTTTCATTATAATTCAAAAGATTAAGCATACCATCATCATGAAAACACCATGGTTTATCTGAAGGCGGCACAATAACATCGTATCCTGCCTTTCTGAATTCAAAGCTCTGTGATATATCGTAAAAATCCCATCCTTTAAAAACATCCTCACGCCATACAATATCATACTGCGTAGCCATTAAAAAGCCATCAACAGCTTCTACCCTTTGCGGCTCTGTTACTTTCTTCAATTCATTTCTTACAGATGAATATATATTATTAGAATAGTACATTCCAACTCTTTCTCCATACCACATAACACAGCTTCGTGGCAGTTTAGGCGAACCAACCATACCTATCATACCCACTGATTTATCCGAAAATCCCAGTAGCAGTTCACTCAGAAAATTCTTATACAGTATAAACACATCCTGATGCAGATATATTTTATATCTGGCTTCAGAACTATGCATAGCCTTATTGTAACCAGACGTCATAGAAACAGCATCATGCACTATTCTGTAATCAATAGAATACCCATCAGGCACATCCAGAGCATCTACATACCGCAGGCACTCCGTTTCATATTGTTTATTGTTAGAACACAGTATAAAACAGAATTGTTTTTCATTCATCCTTATTCTCCAATTGCATCATTCAAATATCACATTATATGATTCCAAAATATCGTTATTCAGGCCTGTATATCCCTCATCATTGATAAATGCCATTACCTCATCCAGAATATACTGGCTGTCAACCGATGAACATTTTATGAGATATAATAAAGCTGCCGGCGAGATTCTCTTACTGATAAGCTCATTTACCAGCAATTTCATACTACTTTCTCTGTCCAGATTAAATTCTATATTTAATAATATAAACTTGTATCTGTTTATCTTCTCAATTGCTCCATCTATAGAATATACCCCTTTAAAAAACAGCTCATCTTCATATCCCATATTAAATTCTTTCATCATGATTGTTATGCCAATAATACAATATGCCATATCTGGCACAGCTTTAAAAGACTCTATAAGCGTTCCATCCTCAAAAAAGGAACACAATTCAAACAATGACTTTTTGTTATCGGCACGTAAAAACATATTTATAGCATTTCGAAGCATATCCAGTTCGCTGCCATGTGCCTCAAGCCAATAAGAATCTTTTAATAACTGCTGTTCAATATATTCTTCTGAAATTTCCACTGATGACCTCCTGCTGGTTTATTATCATTACATTTCAGGCTTATCCAGAAGCTTCTGTATTACCATCACAAATTGTTTTACGACTTTTTGATACTCATATTTTTCGACACTATGCACACAATTACAAGGTATTATATCAGGCAGCTCTCCACTGTCTATAATATCAAGTATCTGTGCAAGCTCATCACTGCTGCCCTTAGAAAAAAAATAGCCATTATATCCTGGCTGGACATATTCTGTTATACCATCAACAGGTGTAGATATAACCGGAATTCCTCTGGCAAGTGCCTCTACCGCCGCCATACAAAATCCCTCATAATCTGATGCAACTACCAACGCTGTAATGTCATTATAATCACACCATGGGTTGTCCTTCCAGCCACACCATGTTACCTGCTCTTCCAGTCCCAGTTGTCTCGATAACTGTTCTAATCCTGCACGTTCTTCTCCATCACCTGCAACTCTTAACTGCCATTTATTCGTAGTTTTTGCTATAGCTCTTAATATCACATCAACTCTTTTTTCCTCGGAAAGCCTTCCTACAAATATAAGGTTTCTGGATGATTTTTTCCATGAATCAATCACATGAATGCCATTCATATCAACTGGATTCCCAATAATCTCAACATTCATATCCGGTATAACATTGAGTATCTGTTTTTTTGCCTTATTAGTAAGAACAAGGCAGCAATCTGCGAAAGTAAGACATTCAACCCCACCAGTTCCAAACTGCTTGTAAGTCTCTATAGGAGCATGCAGCCAGGCTATAATCCCAGGGGATATATCAACTGCTTTAACCGCAGCCCGTGCTACATATGTCATAAATGGCCATGGTGTTGCTATTATCGCCTCAGGTTTTTCATGAGCTGCCAGAAACGCTATATACATTCCTACAAAATCTTCTACACATTTCACTTTTTTCCCAACAAGAAGAGGATAAAACTCTATTGCACTACATGTCCATTCCGGTCCATCGTAAACCATCTGGACAACCCGCACACGGATTCCGCACTCTTTAATCTTAGCAGCCACAGAATTAATTACACTTTCAACGCCGCCCTTTCCAGACATCGGAACAAGAATATCAACAATGCTTCCTTCCATGAAATTTCCTCCTCATATTAAAAATTCCTGCCCAGGCTCCTTCCCAGGCAGGAATTTAAAATGGATGATAAAATAACCAGTCATCACAGCCAAATGAGAACTAGTTACTTGTCAGCTTTTCTGCGGCTTCCCTAAATGATTTAACGAAGCCCCCAACCTCTGTAAATGCCTCTGCAAGCATAACATCATTTTTCGCTGTGCCTGCTGAATTCATCTTTAATATAGCAGCATTTACTGTATCTTTATCAACAACAACAGAATCTTTATTAACAAGATCTCTTGTTCCATTATATACTTCAATTATCCAGTTAAGTCCATTCTGTATGCTCTTAATATATTCATCTGTATCTTCAAGCCTTTTTCCATTAAGCTCTCCAACAACATTGTTAATTGCATTTTCTATCTTGGCACAGTAAGGAGCAACAACCTGAAGTGCTTCTAACTGCTGTGTAAGCATATCTTCCATCCGTATCCATACCTTTCTGTCATAATTAACATTCTTAACAAGTTCATCCTTGAACTCTGTTATAAATATCGGAAACTTTATAATTAAACTTAACCTTATTTATCACTAATTTTCCAAAATAGAGCTCATGCATTTTACGCTATCTCTCCCATGACAATTTTATCAAGCTCATTTTCATCAACTGTTCCATCAGGATTTCTTGGGAGTGGCTTATCTATAACAACAACCTTCTGGATTTCCCAGCGGTATCCCTTGTTCTCGTTATATTTATCAATGCGCTTTTTGAATTTATCAGGTCTGTCATCCTTATTAATAGGAACAACAACAGCAACAAGCTTATTGTCACAAAGAAGAACTGCCGCTTCTGCAACACCATTAAGTGCTGTTATCTCATCGCTTGTCATCTTCTTACATATCTTGGCACCTGTTGGCAGAAGTATTATTCCTCTGTTTCTTCTTGTTATAACAAGATGACCTTTACTGTTAATCCTTCCATAGTCCCCTGTGTGGTGAACTCCATCTCTGATAACCATGTCAGTAGCTTTCTCATCATGATAGTAACCACTTGTTATACAGTCACCATTGACAAGAATCTCTCCATCTGCCGCTATATGTACGCAAGAGTCATCAAGCAGTTCATAAGAGCCATCCTCTGAACTGTTAACCGCTACAGAACCAGTATCCTCTGTACTTCCGTATACAGTATACACTTTTATATCCCTGTCATTTAAGCTCTCATACAATTCATATGGACAAGGAGCCTCTCCTATAATAATCTTTTTAAGCTCTGGATTAAATGAATTAATCTTTCTTAAATATGCCATATTAGATGGACTGCCTGGAAGAATTGTAGGATGATAATAATATGTATCTGCATCGATATGTCTTAATCCTCTTCCAAGACACACACATGCTCCATTGGCTAATGGCCAGATAAGACTGTACACCAGACCAAACACCCTGCTGAGTTCTATCTGTGATAAAACCTTATCCTCTGGCTCACACTCACAATGACCATTCATCATTTTAACTGCTGCAAGAAGATTATTAACTGTCAGCACACATGGTTTGTCTCCATCTTCCGCTGTCGCTGTAAAAAGAATAATATTGCCCTCGTCAGTATTCTCATCATATGAGAGTCCCTTAACGTCATCATTTTCTGCATGAGGTATTATAATAGCCTCCGCATCTGACAATATATACTGGTTAGTTGAGCATAACACATAGTCTATTCCAACTTTAGACAGCTTCTCTTCTCTTATATTAGCTGGTGCAAAAAAGTCTATAAGGACAGCATCTTTGCCAGCAAGCACTGTTCCAAAGAAATTAACCACCCATCTGTAAGATGCCGGTCCATATATAGCTATCTCTCTGCCTTCAAATCTTTTAAGATGAATTGCTTTCTTAATAACATCCTCAAAAAGCCCCTTATATGTTACAGAGATTGTATCATATAAAATAGCCTCTTTATCGCCCCATCTGTCTGCATTATCTTTAAGCATCCTATAAAATGTTGTACACTCTGACATATCTCACCGTGTCCTTTCAAACATTATCCTAACTCTGTCATCAAAATTAAAGCGTTCCCTGACTTTATTATATCCATTCAACGCAATAGCTTTTCTTTCTTCCTCATGTATTAAATAATACTCTACCTTTTCCACTAAGTCCACATAATCTTCATATATAACCAAATCCCTGCCATTCTCGAAATCTTCTGCAATTTCCTGCTGGTAATTAGTTATAAGGAATCCTCCACAGCCAAGCACATCCAGTACTCTTAATGGTATTCCAGACTGTATCAGCCTGAGTGATATATTGAGATTAATCTTGCTTCTTCTGAACACCTCTGGCATCTGTGTATCATAATCTACATATCCTTTAAAAGATACTTTTCCAAGTCTGTCATCTTTGTCATTGGAATACAGATTAACCCTGCACCTGTTCTGAAGCAGTGCAAGCACTGTAAATCTGTCTCTGCCAGTAACCTCTGTCCCAAGCGAATACTCAAGCTGCTTTTTGCTTACACCCCCCTCTCCGTCAGAAGCTTTATAATAAAACTCATTAAGACTATCAAGCAGTTTATCGTCTAACATATCACCTATAATATATCCACCATAAACCTTCTGCTGCGCCCTTACTATTCCTTCAAGATATCCTCTGTAATACTCATCAAGTGGACCACATATATAATTATATGTGGATTTATATAACTGTCCAACCAGCGAAACATCACATTCATACCACGATGCAGGATGTTTATTATCTCTTCCCTTATCTGCAAAAATATCTGTATCAACAGCAAGTGTGAGATGATGCGCACCACTGACACCTGATTTTATATATGTATTGCACTGTATATAATCAAAAAAATATATATCATTACATGAATTTTTAAGTGCATCCACTCTCTTTATATGAAGTGGTGCGTCATACACCCATGAGATATAATGTACACTGTGTCTCTGGCATACATCTGATATTATGGGGCAGAAATTGACAGAAAACACAGTTTTATAACCACCCTGTCTCTTATACACATCTGACGCTG
>ERZ1026854.775-NODE-775-length-21726-cov-4.618246_pt1 | contig 21726 bp, 27 predicted proteins | sample MGYA00380157_ERZ1026854 | MGnify/ENA primary metagenome ERZ1026854 (study PRJEB33269, sample SAMEA4719793) | human gut metagenome | biome: human-associated habitat; feature: organic feature; material: feces | place: Cameroon | collected 2013-10 ... | reverse complement strand
CAGTAAGATAGATTTCATTACCCAGACCTACTTTGAAGTCTTTACCTATCTTACCTTTCTCCTTGAGCTCTTTTTCAGTAAGAAGAACCTTCACCGCATTACCCACAAATTCGTGGTCTGTGAATGCTAAGCCCGCATACCCTTTTGAGTATGCGGTCGTAAGCAAACCATCAATTGTGTTGATAGAGTCAATCAGACGAATGTTGCTGCCCATTGCCGTATGGGCGTGGTTTTCAAACCGTTTGATTTCGTCCATCATAATCTCCTTTTCTATTCTTTATTTTACAATTCTATTATACCCTATTTTTTCTCAAAAGTCAAATTTAGAATCCTTTATCTCATAATCATCAATAAAAATCTGCAAGTATTTCCGCCCTGCATACACATTGATATTGAATTTTCCATATATTGTAATAGTAGAGCCATTTGTAGTATGGCTTGCCCATTGAGCAAAATCTGTATCTTTGAAGCGAATGTAATTCAAGCCGCCATAACTAATTTTAGTTGTATCTCTTTTTTCGCCCATTACTATAACAGAACTTAGAGGAATATCTTCTACCACCACTGTAGGTTCTTTTATTTCATTTCCCCAATAATCTTCTGCCGCGGCTAGTTCAAAGCCAAGTTGCGTAAAGTTTTCGTTGGCTTTGAAGATGTAATCTACGTCGTATACGTTTTCAAGACCTTGATCGCTGATAGTGGTGTTAGCGTAGTTTAGAAGTTGAGAAATGCGTGAATGTTGAATGGAAAAACCACATGCGTTAGAGTGGCCGGCTAAGAATTCCATCAGTTCGCTCTCATTCAAAAATTTCTTGAAATCTGGCACTTCTTCAAAACTATCATTTCCACGTATACTTCCACGGAAAAACCCTTCTTCATTAGTTTTTCCAATCATTGTGGGTCTATGGTATTTATTTACAAACTGGGCCGCGATAAGGCCGCGCAGTTCTTGAGGAATATTGTCTTCATCGTATACCTCAATCACCAGAATCTTATTATCTAAAAGTCCTTCTTTCTGAATGCGGCCTTCTAGTAGTTCTGTCGCTTTCTCTTTGATGCGGTTTTGCCGCGACTTCGCATTAGTTGCTTTGCGAGCAACCTCTTCGCTAATCGGCACCATATCACCGGCTTTTGCTCCACGCTTTGTGCTTTGAACCATAGTGTCTGGTTCAATAAAGGCTTGAAACATCTGGCGTTTTTCTTCCATTGTTCCCACACGAACCATGGCATTGATTAGCGGAGCAATATAATAAGCGATTTTGATATAATTGAGGCCGTCAGAATTTTTGAATAAAGAAAATGACTGCTGTACAATCAGTTGCTTGAAGAAACCATTGTTGATTTGGGTAAGACCTTGACTGATATAGTAGCGAGTTTCTGGGTCAGTGGGACTCATACAGTCAGCAATCTCTGCCATAGCAACAAGGTCAAGATAGTAGGAAGAGCGGGGATTTTGCGGGCAAAGTATCTTATCTAACACTTGGCAGAATTTGTATACAACACCAGCACCACATAGAGATTTATTGGGGTAATGTTCTGAAAGTTGGTTATTGACGCAAATACAATGGGTGGGGTAGGAATCGAAGGCATGGTGGTCCCATACCATACACTCAGTTCCTAATTCATCTAACCGCTTGAAATACTCCGTATCTCCTGAACCCGCATCTGGTAGGCATATTAGGTCGAATCCATACTGCTCTACTTCATCAATTATATCCTCTAATCCGTGTGCTTTATGCTCATGGCATATATATTTTAGATTAGCATCTGGAAAAAAATCCTTGATATAAAGCCAAAGTATCGCTGAACTCGCAAAACCATCATTATCTGGGTCTACCACAAACAGTATACTGGAATTCTTATTCAAGTGCCAAATTAGTCGTCCTGCCGATTCCTGAACATTATCCAACAGCATACTATCATTTTCATATCCTTGGTTCGGTCGCATATATGCTTCGATATTCTCTACACCACGGGCCCGCAAAATCTCTGCTACGCATGTATTTGCGTCTTTACTTAGGTATTGTGATTGTCTATATTTCATTTCACCATAAACTTCCTCGTCATCAATTTTTCTAATGTCTCCTTTCCTTTATCACACGGGGCGTCCTTTTCTTCCAATAGTCCTTGGTCATCTACAACACAATAGAAAGTCGCCAGCCCACGATAACGACTGCACTTCTCTGCTAATTTCTGCCTATATTTCCAACCTTTAGCATCATACAAATCAGTATATTCTTTGTCATATGCAAGCGTTATTTCATTTACACCTAATTTTCTTGTGAGTAGATTGATTTGAAACCTATTCAATTGAGAACCACAAGTAGCAACCGCAACACTATTGCGGCCGTAGAACCCATCATCCAACATAACAGATTTTTCAGATTCATATATTGTTGCTCTCTTGAAGAATTGGATTGCTTCTTTATGTTCGTGTATACCATAAAGATTGAAACCTAACTTATGAGCATACAATGTATTTTCTATCCTTATCGGCATATATTTACCATAAGCTAAGTCTTCCTCATTTATACTGCGTGCTCGGATACCCACAAGCCGCCCATCGATATCATAATGTGGGATTATAATCTTGTTCTGGCTAATAGAAAATTTGATGTTGAATTTATCCATTGACTCTGGTGTGATTCCATCACCTAACCACAAAGGATGATAGTAATGGTCAAACACATCCAGAACATTTTTATCATATTCTGGTAGAGTAATGAAGTCAACTCTCTCTATTTTTTCTTCTTTTTCTGGGGCCTTGTATTCTATCCGTGGATCGCCGAATACGAACTGCCGCACATAATCTGCGGCCTCTTGATATGAAACTTCATAGTGGTTGATTTTCATATACTTACAATATAGAGTAAGTATAGAAAAGTTCTCCGAACATTGAGTATAACAGTGGAAATTTTTTGTTTCATCATAGTAATAGAGCTTCATAGATTCTGCCCTATCTATGGGATTATGACATATAGTAGGACAAATCAGATAATCTGAATGTTCGTCGATTTCTCTAACTCCTAAACTAAGAAGAAACTGTTTGACTTGGGGTAGAGTAATTTGATGAATAATATCATCATAAGATAGGCTGTTCTGTCTTGCGATATCATCATCAAAACACTCGCGGTAGGATAACGTCAAACTCATTGAGCGTCTCCTTTCTTGATATAATCGTATAAGTCTACAGGAATACTTTCCAGTTTTTTCAAGAACTCATATGATTCAAATTGAATTACTTTTTTATCTTGGGTAGTCATAAATAGGTCTTTTCGTTCGCCATTGCCCATATTGATCTGACACCATATGCGAACATTCTTGTAAGCACCACTACGCACCTTGTAAACATCGATAACGTGATCTGCGTAGCCATATTGCTCAAAGAAACCTTTGAATTCGTCTAACTCAACTTTTGAGACCTCAGAGAAAATGAAGCCAAGGTCGATTTTCTTTTCTACCGTCGCTTTCGCGATATTTATATACGGAATAGACTATATCTTTATCCCAATGGGATAGAGGGAACTTTGAAGCATTCGCTCCTACTCCGCGCTACTGGATAGTCGTTGAACCCGTTTCCGGGCTGCTGGTTGTCCACGAAGGAGGTTCCAGCAATTCACCCTCTTATACTTTCAGATATTACTATCTGAAACGACCCGAGCCGTAAGGCCCAATCAGCCAAACCTTTGGCATCTCTCAACATTCTTTGGTCTTTCTTCTCGCCGTCTTTGAAGCCTTCACCATTCAACTGGCTGGCAGAAGAAATAAATACATTTTCTGTTTTTGCTATTTCCTTCAACTGGTTCGCAAGCATACCCAAAGCGACATCCTGACGGACATTGCCAGCAGTAAATTCACGAATCAAACCAGGAGAAGTAAAGATGTAATCATAGAAAATATATTTCACGTGATTCTGACGAATCTGTTTCTTTATTACCGCAGATACATTATTCAAATCTGGGTCAGTGATTTCTTCTATGTGGAAGTAATCCGCATATGCCTTTACAATATCCGCAGCCTGCCGCACTCGTAGTTCTTGGTCCATAGATAGTGTATTAGCACGAATAAATCTTTCTTCTACACTACTAAGATAAGCAAGAATAATAAAGCGTAGTTCGCGGGCCGTCTGCTCAGTCACCACATATAGCACTTTTTGCGGCTCTACATCTGGCCGATACATCCAGCATTGATCTTTTTCATTATATTTGAACGGATAAGCAATATTACACGCATCAAATACTGCCAGACGAGTTTTACCTACGCTTTGTGTAGCAGAACGTAAATAGAAAGTTCCCAGTCGAGCACCACGACAAATAGAATTGAAGTATTCACCACAAAGTTCTGCTCCAATATCAGGCTTTTCTCGCAGGGCCGCGAGATCGGCATCAATGTCTTCAGCCGCGGTTGTAGCGGTAGATGTGCCTATGGTATGGCGGGCACGCAACTTTGTAAACTCTTTTTCGACCGAATTCAAGATTTCTTCTTCTGTTGCTTTGTCCGCTCTTTCTTTTACTTCTCTTTCTTTATCTGGGCCGCGACTTCGTGCGGCTTCATAATCAAATTCTGGAAAGCGGTAGCCATTTTCGGCTAAGTCTCTCAGAAGCGATAACTTTCTAAGTGCTGTGTAATACACCTGATAGTTATCTGGGTCCCCCTTCTCAAAACATTGAGTGAGAAAAGTTTCACCGTTATTATTCTGAAATTGTCTCCAAGTTGTCGGTGTTCCTTGTAGGTAGGTTATTACATCAATAATATCGATTTTGTTAGCGCCTGCGGAAGCCAAGTTATTTATCGCAAAGAATATTAGCCTTGCGTTTATTGATGTCCCAGGCTCGGTGAAATCTTCTGCCGCAAGAGGGGCTGTATCTGGTTGAAGTAGGCTGGGCATCTTCATTAGGCTACCCAAGACCTGTTGATACAGGTCTGAGTTTTCATATCCCAAATACAATTCACTCCTTTCTTACGTTATAGTATGTCTTCAAGTTTTAACGGCTTTATCGCATTTACGCGGCCTTGGCCATAATTGGGGCGAACTTGTCGTGCGGCCGCCCGCATTTTATCATCGCGTTCTTTCGCGTGTTCTGCCTCCGCTGTCCTAACTTTGATTTCTTGGTAATAGGCCGCGGCTTCATCTTTATACTGCGGGATAAGATACAAAGATTCCCAAGGGCGTTCTTTTTGTTTTACATTGTAAACATAATTCAAAATCAAAGCCTGTTGGGTATAAGAAATTCCTTGCTGCTCTTTGTATCTCTTTATTTCCGCAAGCATACGTGAAGTGGGGAAAGAAATATTGAAAATATCGCGGATGATGTTATAAAGCCTTTGCCGTGTTTGGCTTTCTTTTAGACGATCGATAACAACTTGAAAACATTCGCGAGAACAGTATGATTCTTTATCAGGGTCATAGTAATAGAAATGATGTTCATCTATTGCTTTTCCACATTTCTTACATATTCGCATAGCCCTCATCCTTTCAAGTTATTATAACACAAATTTTAGAAAATGTCAAAAAAAGACCCTCGGAGAGGGTCATAGAAGAGTTTTCAGTTCGTCCATACAGAGTTCAACCAAATCTTGCTGAGCGTCTGTTGCCTGACTAAGGTTCATATCGCGGCCAAAAGTCTTTTTTACAATGCCGTTCATACGATTGGCGAAGGTGTCGGCTTCTTCTTCAGGCATGGACTGGGCTTTCTCGACAAGTTGCTTCCAGATGTCTTTAGCTTCGTTCATTACTTCGGAGAAGGTGCGAACTTGAATAGCAATACGATTATGAGAATCGCTTACTTCAGCGCCATCTTGAGCAACTGCTTTGTCAATGGCATCGCCAATGGCATCTACTAATTCTTGGTAGCCATTATCGCCGAAAGGAATCTTGGGGGCAATATACTTATAACGAGCACCAGCAAAAATACGAGGAGTCGCACGAGTATACAGGAAGCGTTCGGTGCTACCATCATCTCTCATATTGGTCTTCAAATAGCAAATAAGGTCAACTTGTGCGGAAATAATATTTAGAGCAGTGTTAGTTAGATCGGGCTTCACACCCATAACGGATTCGCCATCAGGGCCAACTAAGCCAGTATCATAACTTTTTTCATGGCTGATAAAAAGAATACCGAAACCAAGAAGAGCAATTTCACGCCATACTTCGCTAAATTCTTGCTTTAGTTTCGTATATCCGGCGCCATAAGGAACGTCCTTGATCTGTTCGACTTGATTCTGTTGGCAAATAAAACGCTCGCATAGTGAGAATGCTAGACCGGCTGTATCCACCACGATGGTGTCATACATTTCTTTAGCTTGAGGCTTACGCAGAGAAATCAATACATCTTTGACGTCAGCCCAGCTGATAATAGGAACACCACGAATTCCGTCGAGAGCGTTCGTACCTTCCTCGAACTTGAGAAACAATGCTCTCGGAAGTTTACTACCAAAAGTAGACTTTCCAGTTTTAGGGGCCTACCTCTCAAAACATTGAGAGGAAATTGTTATCCTATCAGGTTTTTTATCCTATAGTTCTTATAGTTGTTTTCCTATAAGTTCGGCATATCTTTTCTCCTTTACAAGAGTCGCGGCCTCGTGGAGAGATTATATCTTTTCACTCTCTATGCTCTGCGGCTGGTTTGATACACATCAACCTTCACCTCTGATTCCCATCTCAGGGTTCCAGGTTTTTTCCGCGATTTTACTACGGCACCCGTTTTAGCAAATACCGTAGAGAAGAATATACTTACCTTTTAGCGACTTATCAATCTTACTTGGTTCAATATTAAAAATATCAATTCTCGGCATAATTTATTTTCTCCTTTCTTCCAATTTTATCAGGACGGGGATGAGTCTCACTCATCCCAATCCATACCAACAACAGAAGCCTTCTTGGGAGCCGCCTTGGGCTGGGCCGCGTCATTGATTAGCTGCTGCTTACGAGCCTTGCGATCAGCAATCAGCACCTGAATATCCTCAGTGGAATAAGCCATCTCTTCCTCATAAGGGAAAGGATTACCATTGGTAATAATCAGTTCATGACGAGCACGGGTAGAAGCCTTGGGAATATCCTCGCCCCAGGTGTTCTCGGTGTGATACTGAACTTCCTCGACGCAATAACGAATGCGGCCTTCCACATACTGGGTAGTATTGATTTCCCAATTACGCTCAATGTAGTCAATGGTTTCGGCACGCTCTACATAGAAAGTCAGCACTTCACCAAAGGCCGCAGAGGCAGGGCCGCGATTATTTACATAGCAACCAGTAATCTTCAGACGACCAGTCTCTTCGCCGCCCGCATTTAGTTCACGATCAATAGACATAATATAGATGTCCATACCGAAAGTAGCGCTGTCATTAGGAGTGCGGGCTTCGTTAAAATACATAGAAGAAATACGCCAAGAAGACACAACATTCTCGGGATTATTGGGAGAGACGAACAGGTTTTCATTTACGTGGCAGGACTTGCCAGAGAACTGAATGCGGGAAGCACCTTCTACGCCCGCCTGTGCGATGGAGCGATAGCTGGTGACCAGTTTATTCAGATTGTCATAACCAGGATTCAGACTACCATCCTTCTTGAACTTGGCCGCGAACAGATCTACAGGAACCTCACTAATTTCAGCCTTACCACCATAGGTCTGATCCACGCGGACAGTCACTCGGCAAGAGCGATAAGGCTTACCAGTCTTCTTCATCGTGCCTTCGCGGGTGTCGATTTGAGATACAGTGCCAGTGATATTTACAATATTCTGACCAGCGATGTTTACATTCTTACTCATAATTTTCTTTTCTCCTTTTTCTTACAATACGGAATTTGCTTGTGCTCGTTGTGCTTTTCTTTCGGCTCTCTCTTTTCGACGAAGGGCCGCGGTTTCTGCTTTCTCCAAGAGTTGTTTCTTTTCTTCGGCAATCGGGTCATAAGCCGAGCCAGATTCTGTAATCTTTATCCATCGCAAAATCATTGGCTTATTCTGAGTACCAAAGGTTGCGGGCAAGACTTCTTGACGTTCTACAACAAAGCCTTTCTTGCGGAACGCTAAAACTGCCCCATTCACAGTTGCCATAGGAAGACCCAATTCTTCAATCATATCTTGCTTGGTGAACTCTTCCTGTGGATGTTCTTGAAGAAACCGCAGGACACGAATCGTGTTTTCTGAAAACATATTCTTCTCCTTTCTCTCAGATTATACCTTATTATAACTCAAAATTTAGGTTTTGTCAAATTCTTTTGTGAAGATTTCTTGGAACTTCGCGGCCTGTTCTTCGGGAGGTAGGGCCGCGACAGCATACAGGCTGGGGATTAGATGGGATACATAAGCATCCACTACCGCAGACCATGCTTCAATCTTCTTCTCAATTAGTTGTTTGGAGATAGAAGCAGCAATCCACAGATAGGTGTAATCTTCCTGTGTAAGGTCTTCATCGTTCTCCAGATGTTCGCGGGCCGTTAGATAGCGGTCGCGCATAAGCATTGTAGTGGATACATCCACATTGGGGTCGGCCTTACTCATAAGGTCAGCCGCTTGTTCTGCGTGGTTGGCACCCGAAAGGGCGACCTCCATCAGCAGTTCCTTCCACTCAGGTCTAATAATCATTCTTTTACTCCTTTTACCGCTCGCCCTGTGGTTTTCAAACCTATAGGATTCAGTTGTGCTTTGACAATAGTTTGGTTAGCTCCAAGATTGATCGCCTTCACGCCCATCGCGGCCTTACCACTCTCAGGAATCTCCTGACCAGAATAGTGGACATAGAACTTGTCGGATGTATGGACGGAAATCATATCCTTGTCTCCGGAGAGCAGGTAAACCGCGATGACAATATCATCATCTTTCAGTTTCAGCATTTTTGTGCCTTGGCGGCCAACATAGTTATATTCCTTGATGGGAGACTTCTTGATTAGGCCATTCTTTGTAATGAATACCCAATACTTGTTGAGGTTGATGTTAGAGAGGTCATAAATTCCCACAATAGCATCCGCGGCCTTAGTAAGTTGAGAAACACTATATGTTTTTCCTTCTTCGACGTCCCGCATACTAATCTTGTAGAGTTGGCCCGTGGAAGATACACATACCAGCGTGCCTAAATTAGTTGTAGAGATATTCTGGCCAGCAACCTTCTTGGGGTTGGTGCGAAGTTTATCGCCCACAATATTCACATTGACTTCTTTCTCTTCAATTTCTTCTTCGGGTTCCTCGGCGATGGTGAGGATTTTGGTTCGACGTTCATCACCGAATTTATCAGCTACTTCTTGAAGAATAGAGATAAGAATTTCATCAAGTTTATCTTGATTGGAAAGGATATCACTCAGACGATCAATTTCAAGTTGGTTTTGCTTACGTTCGCTTTCCAACTCCAATGCTTCCCAAATGAGCAAGGCGAGCAAGTTTGATATCCAAGATGGCTTTTGCCTGATCTTCATCAATATTGTAGTGTCGCATTAGGGCTGATTTCGCGGCCGCAGAACTCGCACTGGACTTGATGATACGAATGGTTTCATCAATATCTGCGATAGCAATCAATAGACCATCAAGAATATGATTGCGGGTTTTGAGCTTGTTGAAGTCATATTCTAATTCGCGACATTTACATTCACGGATGTGGTCAATGTAGGCTTGGAGTGCGTCTTTCCAGCCAAATATGCGGGGGAAGCGGCCATGATCAAGCATAAGCATATGAACAGCGAAGAAGGATTCCAGACTGGTGTCTTTGTAGAGTTTCTTCTCTACAATAGCAGGATTTGCATTTTTGGAGAGATAGATGCGGATATCCGCGAACTGCTTGGTGTGATCGATCACTTGGTCAATACCATAATCCTCATTCTCTTCTACGGCCTTCGCAATTTGTCCGATAATAGTATCAACAAAAACACCATAAGGTAATTCAGTGGCAATAAGACAGTTTTCTTTACTATTGTATTCTATCTTTGCCCGCAGACGAATAGATTTTCCTTGACCCATTTCAATACTCGCACGAGTTTCCGCTGGATTTAGAATGTATCCACCACAGCAAAAATCAGGCACACAATATAGTTCGTTGAAAGAAGCATTAGGGTTTTTTATCAACTTGATAATAGCCGAATTTACCTCTTTCAAATTGAATTGAGGACAGGAAGTCGCCATACCCACGGCAATACCAGTACAACCATTGATGATATTCCAGAAGCCAATAGATGGAAGAACCGCAGGAATCTTTTCAGTATCATCATAGTTATCATACCACTCATCAACTGCGTTCTTCTTTAGGCCCGTGAAGAAATAGTCGGCAAGTTCGTTGCTACGCATTTCTACATAGCGGGCGGCCGACTCAGTGTCAGGACCGCACTGTGTTCCGTAAGAACCTTGGGCCTCTTCCAGAGGATATCTAAAAGACCAAGGTTTAGCCGCACGTATAAAAGATTTGTACATAGATGCGTCGCCGTGTACATAGCACAAACTCATTGCCGCGGCGACTGACTTCTGTGCTTTCTGAAACTTATACTTGCTTGTGAGTTTATTATAAAATTGGGAATACAAGCCCTGTCGCAAACCAATTTTCAAGCCATCTCGAATATCAGCAATACTACGCTCCTGGGCTACAGAAGCGCCGTATTCCAGAAAAGCGGCTTCCAAACTTTCTTGAATGTTTACTTTATATTCCATATCTCACCTATTTATTACGCTAAAATCTACATTCTCAAACAAGAATTCGCGGCGGTCTTCGACTTGCGGACCCATAAGAATATTGATACTTTCACAGAAAGCATCATAATCATCTACAGTGAGAATATCAAGGTGTCGATTAGTCGGATGAAGCATAGATGCTTTCATATCTTCTGGACTCATTTCGCCTACGTGTTCTCCATTATTACTAATGGTACTGACTATTTCTTGTATCATAAAAGATACCCACCTTTTTCTAATCTTATAGATTATACTCCGCGGCAAAGCGGATAGTCGATACAGGTTAGACTACAATATTTTTCCAAGAACGGCCAGCCCAAAGGTTAGCAAAACTGCGTTTTAGCATACCAGTATAGGCATAATCTTGATATACTTCTTCCATTGATTCTCCATTCTTCTTTCGAAGCCGTATATCATAAACTTGTTCTTCGGATAATTTGGCTCGTGGATTTTTCGAGCCAGGATGAGAATTACGTTGGAATAAATAATATTGGCGATTTTCTTCTGTATAAACATCTTGATGAACGCTGGGCCAAGTCATATTGTTCCAAATTTTATGAAAACCAGTAAATCCAATTCGATCTTTGAATTCTTCATAAACTTCCATTTTAGGGCGATGTTGATTGTAGCATTCTCGAATATAATATACATCTTTTTCCATAAGTTTATGATTAGGATGATTTTCTCCGCTGGTTCCATATTGGGGACTATCATATCCGCCAGTCTCATTATAACCATAGTGATTATTATTAGACTGATAATATCGGATATAATAAGCCTCTCGCTCAGCAAGTTGTTCTAAAGAACACTCTTCTATTACTTCGAAAAGAAAATTTTCAATTCCATATTTTCGAAAAGCCCTATACAAAGCCTTACCATACTCTTTATTTGGATAAAAAGCATTTGATTTATGGGATTTCCATCTCTTCTCAATATTTTTAGACTAACCAATATAAACTTTATGATTGAGTTTATTCTCAATCTTATAAATTCCAATCATTTCTCTCATCCTCGTAATCTATTCCCACGAGATTATCCTATATTTAGGACTCCCTCGTTAGCCGCATAACGCGACCCCATATATAATATGGTAAAGGTGGTAAGGGCCAGACTATCTCTTACCCTTTATTTCTGGTTTGTTCCCAATTACTACGAGTTTTCTTCAATTCATTGAGTTCATCAATATTGTAAGCGAAAACTCTTTCTTTACCTTTCGCCAGTTTGAACAAAGGAGCCTGTAGCCAGCAGAGGCGCCCTTCTTGAATAAATTCTGGCATAAGAACATAGAACATAGTAGCAATCAAACAACCAATAGATTTACCATCTACGTCGCCATCACTGGCGATAGCCACTCTGCCGAATCGCAGTTTCTTACTATCATACTTATCCATAATGCCGCAACCCAGAGCATTGATAATATCACTCACTTCGACGTTCGCAAGACATTCATCAAGCGGATGTTTGAGCAAATTGATAATCTTACCACGAATCGCATATAATGCTTCAGTTTGAACATTTCGTGCTGGCATCAGGCCATTCAATGCTGAATTCCCTTCGCAAATCACGAGCATACTATCCTGCCCATGCTTCTCACAGTCCTTGAATTTTTCAGAAGAAGTAATCTTTTTCTTACTATGTTCTGAACTCTTCTTCTCAAAATTCAGTATGCTTTCCCTTGCTCGGGTGGCCGCGGCTTCTGCTTTCTGTTCCTTTGTTAGAACATCAATAACCTTTTGGAAATCTGCTGGATATTTCTGAGCGTATTCTTTTAGAGCATTCGTAATCGCGGCCGAAGTGGCAGTGCGGGCTTCTGGATTCGCAAGAGAAGTTTTAGCCTGATTACTAAAATTTGCGATGTGGACTTTGACAGACACAAAACCATCTAACTTACTACGAATAGTTTCGCCATCAAATGAGCGGCCCGCGAGAGAATTGAATGTTTTAGTTAGCGAACTCTTGAATCCACTAATAAAAGCACCGCCCTGCGGCATAAAAAGATTATTGGCATAACCACGAATGTCGCCTTTGTTGCCTACCCACTGTAGAGCCAATTCTACTTCGCAATCAGGCTGAGAATAAAGGAATTCAATAGGATGACCAATTGCTCTTTCTTTATTCAAACCATCAATTAGACCGCGCTTAGAGCAAAATTCAGTAGTTTCTCCATCTACTTCAAGAATAATTCGCAGACCTTTAGAGAAATAAGAAAGTTGCTGTAGAGTTTCACAAAGAACATCGATATCAATACGAGTCTTTTCTCCATAAACCTCCGGAGAAGGAACATAAGTAATTTTTGTGCCTGTTTCCTTAGTTTTCCCAATGACTTTTACATCACAATCTGCTACAGCACCTTCGGAAGTTTCATGGAAGGATTGGAAATATTTATTACCTTCTCGGCATACTTCCACTTTCAAAAATTTCGCCGTGTGGCAGACTATTTTGTTTCCCTCGCCATTACAACCAACTGATGAAGAATATGCTGTTTTATCGTTATATTTTGCTCCTGAGTGAGGAATTAAAAACGCAGCTGTAAGTGAGTTTACACCATCATTTCGCACGCCGACAGGAATACCTCGCATATTGTCAGAAACCGTGATTTCATTCGTGTCTGTATCAATCTGAATTCTGACATAAGCGTTTTTTTGATGCGTTGCTTCGTATTCATCTTGAGCATTATAAATGAGTTCTCGCAAACCCAAGTCCATTGCTTCTTGAAGATCCGCAGACAAATACATGCCCAATCTCTCTCGGAAGGCCCGGCCGGGGGATAGCGTTTGAATATCCGTTGCTTTATACTCGCTCAATCTATCTTCTCCTTTCTTTTTTATCTTATACTTTATTATAACTCAAAAAAAGGAGAAAGTCAAATTTCTCCTTTGAACTTATACCCAATCATCCCACACCCATTCGCCGCGGGCTATTGATTCGTCAACATTTACCGTGCGTGGATAAGTGCCCCATATAGTTTGGCCATAAGGCTGTATATCTGTTATGCCTTTTTCTAAAAAATACTGAATTATTTTATCTCTATCTTGAGAACTTTTGAAATGCCGATTGAGACTTTCTTGCCCATTACGTTTTATGCCATAGGTAATAACTTCTCCACTTGGCCTTTGTTCGAGCAATAATTTATATTCATCCAATGGTATAAGATTTATTCTATTCATATTACCAATTCCCATTATACCAAAATGTCCATCCATCGTCCGCCATATCATCCCACAGTTGCCACAGTTCACACAACTTTGGCACACTGGTGAAACCATCGAAGTAATCTCGATTGTAGCAGCAAAAACGGATAATATCTTCTAAATCATTCTTGGTGAGTTTTGTATCAAGAACTTGACAGGTGTCTGTCCTGGTATCAGTGAGTTCTATAATGAAACTCTGTAGGTCCCAAAACTTCCGCCAATAAGCCATTTCTTTACGCTCTTCTTGCGGCGTTCCGATATTGCGGCGAGCATCGATATACATATCAAGACCCATAATGATTTTCCTCCAATTCTTTGTTCGATTGTTCTACATATTCTTTCCAACTTTGCTCATATTCTTCGTGGGAGATAGGAACAAGTTCGCCGTTTACGATATCGCAATCATCATTTGGATGGCCCCAGCAATGATGGCAAATCCATTTGTGATCTTTGTAATCCCAACCACTATAAGTTTTTAGATAATAATTGCTACCGCGTTCTTTGAGGCCGCAACAAGAGCAGGTTTGGACTTTTTTACAAGGATGCTTTTGATACCAATGGTCCCACAAGAAAGCCTCTAACCAATTCGCAGCGTGGATACTGATAATAGACCACGGATGCGTCCAAGCAAACCAAGAACCATCGTCCCAACCGCACCATTGTTCCAGCGGACAACCAGAACAGACTGCTTGCTCTGGACAAAGTTCATCTGTATATTTATCAACCCATTCGCGGCCCTTCTTACCCAATCGCAAATTATTCCAAAAGTTATTTTTATGGATCTGGATAAATTCCTTGTAATCTCTTTCCATCATTCCCAGTCCTTCTCCAACCACTTATAATTAACCGGCTGCGGCAAAGCGTATTCATGCTTCTCCCAAACAAAAGGCTCATAATCCATATAGAAATCGCCATCTACTGACGCAAAACAAGGATACCACTTGCTTTTCTGGAAAACATATCCCCTTACATAATGAGGAATATTTCGTTCACCTGGGCCTTCGCCATGTTCCTTCACATAAAAACTACGTGTAATTACCATAAAGAGAGGATAGGCGGCCGCATTCTTCAAGGGTGGGGTAGCCAATTATACGAGAGTATTGATTAGACGCATTGATTTTCTTCTCCTTGAGAAAAATTGATAGGGGCATGAACCCATTCGTGCCTTTTGAATTTTTCAATGGCTTCTTCATCATCTTTTGCTTCAATGACTCGGTTTGTGTAAATAGACCAAATTTCAATTTTTGGAAAATGCCTGTTTATACGATAAATAGGACTTTCTTGACTTGCTTGATCAAAATCTTTTCCTTGATAAAAAGCAATTAGTGTAGTATTTTTGTAAGCCTCATAACTAAAATAACCACAAAAATTACCTGCCTGAATAAGGTCTTCTGGTTTAGTAAAAAGTCCAATACAGTCGTGATATTGGTCTGGTTTATAATCACATCCCCATTTTGGAAAATCCTCTGTAATAAGATTCACACAATAAGTAGCCATCAATTTTCACCATTCCTTCTCATAAACTTCTTCAAGGTCTTGGTCATGCCCATGCCATTCTGCTAAAAGTTCATCTTCCCAGCCCATAGGCATATAATCACGACATAAACCGCTATCCCAAGATGCGTAAGCGGGAAACCACAGAGTTTTTTCAAACACATAACCACGAACATATCGCACAACAGTGCCAGTTCTTTCACTGGTGTAAGTAATAGGAGAAAGAAAAGGATATTCTTTCATACATTCTTCAATAGTAGGCTGACCAATAATTTCTTTACTCAATGAACTCATTCGACCAATTCCTTTCTTCTTTTTACACTTATATTATAACTCAAAATTTATCTTTTGTCAAAAAAGAGGGAGATAGATTTCTCTATCTCCCAATTGTTACAAATAGCTAAATTGTTCTTTTAAGATTGCTTTTTGCTCATTCTCTGAATAGGTGGCTAATAATTTTTGATATTTCTCATATTTTCGCGGTAAATAAATCGTCGCCCCTCGATATAACAAAGTGAGTATTCGCAACGATTGATTACGGCCTCCCCAACTACAACGATAACTTGAACCAGTTTTATCATCTTTATGACTTATTATATTATGTTCTGTTTTGTTCAAAAAGAAATCTATATACTCTTGAAATTGCTGGACTTCTGCTTCATAATAAGCGACGTATCCGACTGAGCAATGGTCATAATTATCGGCAAAAGAAAGCACACCGTCTCCATCGAATAAACCGCGTAAAAAAGGGATGATGAAATCTTCTGGAATTGAAGGCAAGGAATGAGACGCATAAGTCTTATTAGGAATAATACCATATTTTCCTAAATCATCAAACAATTTTTGATTAGTAATCTCTATACCTGCGCATTCTTTTCCTGGACGTTTATCATATACAATTTGACAATCAGCGTTCAATACTTCTTTGAACCTTTGAATAATTGGCTCATCTTGAAGTTGTAATTGTAATCGCACTTGCTTGCTATTTTCACGCACACATCGCACACTACCATCTGTATATAAAAGCCCTAAAAAATAAGCCTTTTCTTCATTGTCAATAACTTCAAAATAGTTTTCATTCATATCTCGATTTTTATGCCGATAAGAATGAACAAAACATTGAAGTTCCTGTGCTCTTCGTTCCACTGTATCTTTACAGCAATCCAATAGTTGAGCTACATAATTATATCCACTACCTCTCGCAAGTTCATGAATAATTAGTTCATCTTCCTCTTGTGAAAATTCTCGTTTAGGTCCTTTATAACGTTTTTCTGCGACAATATTTTGTTCCGCAAGAATCTTTTTGATAGTGGAAACATGTCGACACATTATCTGTGAAATCTTGGAAACTGCCATTCCTTCTTTATAAAGTTGAACTATTTTTTCTTTTTCGCCTGGCTCATATTTCCGTGGCATAATATCACTCCTATTAGTAATATAAAAATAAGGCAGACTGTTGAATAGGCAACATTACTCATTTGTTGGCCGACAAATGCTCCCTGCCTTATTTGAAAACTATATTAGTTGCTACTCAGCAGGCCCGCGAGTTCAGCAACCTCAGACCTCTGTGTAGTAGGCAAATAAACTGCTCCAAATAAATGATGACCTTTCAAATTTTGTTGTAGACTTACTACACCATTGCGTTCTTTGAAAGAATTCTTATCGATTTGTTTCATATCAGCATTGAGGAAAAGTTGAGATTCTTCACCTGCTCTGCTAATCAAACTTTGAACCATACTTTCCGTAGTGTTTTGCTGCTCTGTAGTATAAAGGATGGCCCTAGGTCCGAGCGATCTTCCACGAAGAAAACCATAGTTGAGCTGCTCAATGACCCCTTGCTCTTCTACCCAGCGGAATCCCTCTTCTCCACCTAGAATATCGTATATCGGGCCAAGACCCCAAGAGATTTTTTCTTCGAGACTTCCCGCAAGATATCCAACTTGTGGAGCATCTTTTAGATCAATAAGATTACGAATAAAATAAATCTTATTGATTTCTCTGCGGAATACTTTATCCAGAGCTACCGCAGTAGAAAGATAGTCTTTACCACTACCAGCAACACCGTGGATTAGCTTCACAGGAACTTCGTCTCGTTCAAGCAAATCCATGGCCATTTTCTGGTAAACGTCTCGCGGCCGAACTACATCCATAAATTTATTATTTATATCTTTACAATCAATGGGAAGTAGCTCGGTGCCATTCCATCTTTTTACATCAACAACCTCGTTATCAAGCCGCATAATGAGATATTGATTACAAAGTAAATTACAAGGATTATAGGTTGTATCACTATAAATTTTATTGAGGTCTGTTTCAGAAAATTCCATATCGATATAACCAGTATATAAGCCACCCTTGCCCTCATTGATAGCCGCAAAGTGAGAATTGATACCAAATTGCTGAGCCAGTAGATATAAACAAACATCGCTGGTTTGTAATTCAATCTCAGGATAAGAATACTTCAATTCCAATAGTTCAGCAATAATGTGATTATCACCAGTATCAGTAAAAGAATATTTACTTTTTACTTTCTTCCACTGCTTCTCAGAAAGCACGTGAACGCGAGGCGGATTATTGAGTAAGAAGCGGGCGACCTTGCGAGCCGCCTTTTTCGTTTCATCATTTTTCCTGTCTCCCGCGATTTTGATATTTTCAAGTTCGCGTAGAACTGTAGCACTGACCCAATCATTTTTTGTGGGATAATTGCCATTGAGTAATGCTGAGGTGTCGTAGAATTTTATGGACGCATTATTTTTTAGCTCCATATAATCTTCATCACTTCCGTTGCTTTAGTCATCCTCGCCAATAATCTTATCTACCAGACCATACTTCTTCATATCTTCTGAAAACAAAAACCATTGCTTACGAGCCGCAGTTTTATATTCTTCTTCGGTAATCTTCGTATTATTGACAATGATGTCCTTGATTTTCTCATCCATCGCATGGTTGAAAGCCATAATATCCTGAGCCGTTCCAGATTCGCTGGCGGCCAGGGCAACATAACCATCGTGGATTAGAGCATAACTGTTCTTATAGCAATACGTTGTGATATTAGGGTTCTTCGCCGCGGCCGCAAGGAAAACAGTCGCCATAGAGCACGCATAACCCAGAACCAAAATATTTAGAGGTTTGGAATAATGCTCCAAATAATCCGCGAAGAACATACCATCAGCAACTGAGCCGCCCTGTGAGTGAAGAATAAGCGTCGCGGGCGTTTGAGAGTCATCTCGTTCAAAGTCCCGCAGAGGCATATAAATACGTTCTACAATTTCTTCACAAATACCATCATTGAGAATTAGTGTGCGATTATCACGCAACTGCTTCAAATACTGGTAAAGGGCAACATCCATTGAGTTGTTGGCAATCAGGTTATCAAGTAGTTCGTCCATAAAAAAGTTATCCTCCAAAAATAATGTAGCATCACGGGGTCGTTTCGCCAGAATTTTTCACTTTATTTTTACCGACATAGTAGAAGCCGGGTCTTCGCGGGTCTCCACTTTGAGCAAAATTACAGTGGTAAATCCGCACATCATCATATATTTTTGTAGTGTAGATAATAAAGCGGACTTTATCTTTCCATTCTTTATCGTAAACTCGCCATTCCTCTCCGAACTCTAAGACAAGATTATCTAACTTGATTGAGAAAGGGGAGATTTCATAGAAGTCTTCTTCATTGATTGATAGAATGTTTTCATAGGAAGAAGCAATTTCCAGCGAGTAATCATTGTTATATAAAGACATATCAGTGAGCCAGTAGTTTACTTAGTTGACAATCGGCCGCGTCAATATCATCGCGGAGTTCAAGAAACTTGGGATGCCTCAATGAGATATTACCATTTTTATCCTCCGAGATCATCATTCCACTGATTCTCGCGGGCCGGCCAATATAATCATCCAGATGGTCTCGCAAAGCACATCTAAATTCGTCTGTCAGATTAGAGCAATAACACAGGACCTTCGCATTGCCTTCATCGTCATACACAGAACATTCAATGGAACCAGGCAGACCAAAGAAATAAGTTTTAGATACTGGTTCATAGCAGCCGCCCTGAGAATACTCTGTGTAGTAATTTCCTCGCACGAGTTCTCCGGTGCGAGTATTTTGCCAGAGCGTCCACGTCTCGATCTCCTTTCCTTTATACTCCTTATCTCCGGTGGCCGTTCCACTGATGAAAACATCCACGTCAAATTCAAGTTCCCTCTTGACTTTTACCGTGTCCCACGCAGCAGTCCTATCTTGGCAGGGCCGCATATCTTTCTTGTAGAGAACCACGCCTTCACCGCCAGCATTGAACACAGCAGTGAGTCTGTCGTAAAACGTATCTTCATTTACCTCATAGTATTTGGCATATTCTACAAGAGGGCTATTGATGGCTTTGGCGGCCTGTGGAAGATACTTGATGCGTTCTGTGATGGGGGCATCAGTGAGGTCGATACCATTGTAGACGAGGCAATCGAAGATATAGAAGTGAAGAGGCTCTGCTTTTTTCTGACGTTCAATTGCCTTACTTGATAGGCACCTAAGAATAGTCCCCACTTCTTTGGCTGTAGCAGTTGGCTCAGTAAGATAGATTTCACCAAGTAGGACAGTTGTATCATCAAAGGCCGCGGCGACGCTATCCATAAAGAGAACTTTATCAGTCAAATCACTATATTCGCCAGTCTTCTTAGAGGTTGTGCGGGACTGTAAGATACATTCGTCATCTTCCCATACAATTCTACCGAGATTTCCATCAACCTTTTGACTTGTAATATACGCATGCGACTTCACAAGCATATCCAATTTCTCACGTTTCTCCGCAGAGCTAAGAGAAGAACCCATAGACCAATATTTCATAGGAATCCATTCTTTTGGAGAAATATTCGTATCAATCTTCTTTCCCATCTTCTACCTCTACTTTCTTCCAATAGAACCCGCCTGTTGTTTCACGTTGCCCTCTCAGCACCTTACTAATTGAATTAGAATAGATGCCCAATTCTTTCTCTGCGGCATACGCATTAGGCCATTCTTTTATCACATTTCCTTCTTTATCACACTGTAGTATAACCGTCTTTCGCGGGCGGGCTGCGATTTGTTTAGGAAAATCATCACTTGTTTTTTCCACCCATTGATATCCAAAAGCCGTTTTCTGTTCTCCAATAAGCACTTTGTGGATCGTGCCCTGGGCCATACCATACTCTCGTTCGGCCGCGGCTTGCGATATCCATTCCTTCACAAAATTCCCATCGAGGTCATATTGGAGAATATTCACTCCTTTTTCTTTAGAGTGGAGGAAAGCTCTTGACCGAATTTCCGAAGTAGTAATTCCATATTTATGAAGAGCTCGCCCAGGAAGTTTTCTATTTTTCAACCCGAGCATTTCCTTTATTTCTAAAGTAGAATATCCGCACTCCCACAGATAAAGAATTTTGTCCTCTATTCGACGAACGTGACCAAGAGGACCAACTACCGGTCTATATGTCTTAGCCGTTTTCCTCTGAAACAGTTTCACCATTTTACTTTTTCTCCATTAGCATTTTCAGGAACTTCTCATAATCTTCATCACTCATCTGAATCTGCTTGATTCCAAGATAAGGACCAAGTTCTTCATTGGGCAGAAAATAGAAGATAAAGAAGCGGCGGGCTGGCATACACATTACATTTTCTTCTTCGTAGCCATATAGCCATTCGCCTGTCTTGATGTCCTTGAAGACACTAATACCTTCGCGGGGCCGCACTTTCATTGTTTGGCGGTCTTTACAACGATATTCGTATGAGCGATAATCTTGTTTATCTACCTCATACAAATCTATATTATCTAAATAGTTTTCCATTTTATATCTCCTTACCGGCCAAGCGTGCTTGTTCTGCGGCTTCTTGAGCAAGTTTATCTGCTCGATCATTCCATCGGTCTTTGCTGTGGCCCTTAGTTTTGATGAAGGAGTAATGAAGGTTTTCAAAATAAGGAATGAGTTCTTCCCAAAGGTCTTGGTTCTTTACGGGCTCATTCTTACTGTTATACCACCCGACTCGTTGCCATCCCTTATACCAACGTTGAACATAACAGTTTACCAAATAAGCACTATCGCTGTAAATCTCGAATACGGCATCTTTAGAATTATTTGCCAGGTGCCGAGCATTCTTGATTCCTTCAATGGCGGCCCGTAATTCCATACGCTGGTTGGTGGTGTCATTCTCGCCGCCGCTACCTTCCGCCACTACACAGCCATCGTAGAGAACTACAAAAGACCAACCGCCCGCGCGATGAGCATAATCAGTCCCTTTTGCGGAACCATCGGTGTATATCTGATATGGTATCAAGCCAAACTTCATTACAAATTTCTCCTTCTCTCTTTTATGCTATAATTATAACACAAAATTTCAAAAAAGTCAAAAAAAAAAGAGAGGACAC
>ERZ1026854.773-NODE-773-length-21734-cov-4.088427_pt1 | contig 21734 bp, 18 predicted proteins | sample MGYA00380157_ERZ1026854 | MGnify/ENA primary metagenome ERZ1026854 (study PRJEB33269, sample SAMEA4719793) | human gut metagenome | biome: human-associated habitat; feature: organic feature; material: feces | place: Cameroon | collected 2013-10 ... | reverse complement strand
GACCACCACGACCACGGCGACCGCCGCAGCTGCCACGACCTACACGGTGGGTGAGGGAAGCGAGCTAGGTGTTGCTGTTGCGGAGTACGCGCTGCAGTTTGTGGGTAATCCCTACAAATGGGGCGGCACCAGCCTGACAAACGGTGCGGACTGCTCCGGCTTTGTGATGAGCGTGTACGCCAACTTCGGCGTGAGCCTGCCGCACAGCTCCAAGGCGGACAGAACCCAGGGATCGGCGGTGGACGGACTTGAGAATGCACAGCCCGGAGACCTGATCTGCTATTCCGGCCATGTGGCAATGTATATCGGCAACGGACAGATCGTGCATGCCTCCAACAAGAAGACGGGAATTATCGTGTCACAGGCAGATTATAAAAAGATTCTGGCAATCAGACGTATTTTCTAAAAATAAAGCACAAATGCAAAAAAGAGATAAAAACCCTGAAGAAAAACGACGAAAAGTTGGCTTCGGGGTTTTTGTTTTTTATCGTTTGAAAAGGAGCGTTTGTGCAACATAACCAAAAGGGTGTTCAAACATGAGAAACGAGTCGAAAAACAGTTTTTTTTGCAGTTTGAGTTATCCACATGTGGAAAACCCGTAAACAGTGAAAAAGCGACTTATACACTAAGTTATCCACAATGTCCACAGCTTTTTTCTTTGAAAAATCTATTTTTTTATGTCGACCATATGAACGGATGTTTTGTAGACATTTAATAAAAATAGAAAAATGTTAAAAAATGTCGAAAAATGTATTGACTTTTTGAATGTCAAAAATAAGCAAAAAATACACTAAATTATTGCAAAAATAGGGAAATATGTGGTATAATGCTTATACAATAAAGAACCGAAAGGGATGATGAGCATGAAATTTATTATTTTAGGCAGAAACATTGAGGTAACACCGGGACTTAAGGATGCTGTGGAGGAAAAGATCGGCAAACTTGAGAAGTATTTCACCCCTGATACGGAAGTACACGTTACATTGAGCGTTGAGAAGGACAGACAGAAGATTGAAGTGACGATACCGGTGAAAGGCAGTATCATCCGTTCTGAGCAGGTCAGCAATGACATGTATGTATCCATTGATTTGGTGGAAGAGATCATCGAGAGACAGCTTAAGAAGTATAAGACCAAACTGGTGGACAGGCAGCAGTCGGCGTCCTCTTTCAGCAAGCTGTTTGTAGAGAATGATTATATGGACGATGAGGAAATCAAGATCGTGCGTACCAAGAAATTTGATATTAAGCCCATGTATCCTGAGGATGCCTGCATCCAGATGGAGCTTCTCGGACATAATTTCTTCGTATTCCACAACGCAGAGACCGGTCAGGTAAATGTGGTTTATAAGCGTAAGGGCGATACCTACGGACTGATCGAGCCGGAAGAATAAAACAGAACCGATTTCGGAAGCTGTCGCAATGCGGCGGCTTCCGTTTTTGTACCTTTGGGGTATGCGGCGCATACGAAAAGAAGAGAGAGGATAATTGTTTTGGCTGGAATAAGTGTTTTGTTTGTCACCTTTTTGTTGATGTTCTTGTTGGGCTGCGCAGCCATTGCGCTGGTGCTGCTTGTGATCTCCATGGTTCTGTTTGCGGTATCAAAGCGGCACGCCCGCCCTGCCGGGTACAAGGTCGGAGCAGTTGTGACGCTGATTTTCGGCATCCTTGCGGCGGCTCCACCGGTCGTCATGGTGATTTTGTGTCTTGTTGGCTATGTGGTGGATGAAGGAAAGAAAGCAAAAGAGATAGCGGCGATTGAAAACAAGGCTGTGGTATCCGGGGACGAGTGGAGAGAGGGATTTGAATATAATGGAGACTGGCTGGTGCCGGTGCCCATTTTCATGAACAGCGACAGCTACAAGCATTACGGCGACAATCAGAATCTGTATGAGATCGGAGCGGTGGTTCAGAAATACTCAAACGACTATTATTCACTGTATGAGCTTGTGAGTGACAGCGATTATCCCATCTACTATGTCTGGGTGGAAGGCTTTGCGGGAGGGGAATACTATTCGAGAACCTTCGTGAAGCGCGAGGAGTATGATTCCGTTCTGGATTTTTATTCCACATGTCCGCTGGCTGTAAAAGCCCAGTGGAGCACTGCGCCTGCGGGGACGGAGCTCTCCAACCGGTGGGTGCAGGTCAAGACGGATATTACGGAATACCGTCAGGCGCTGATGCAGCTTGCGGACGATGTGCTGTCCGATGTTTCCGGGAAGTACCGGGTGAGGGAATCGGTGCCGGAGGGATATGATGAAATTGCATTCCGGATACAATCGGAGGACGGCGTTTTCCGACTTGACCTGACGGTGGGAACCGGGGAGGATGGGCGCGTCCTGTATCTGAACGAGTACCGGGTTTCGGATGAAATTGTGGAAAAATATGAAAAGCTGCTGGACGCTCTTGTGGAAACGGCGGAGGGGGAGCTGACGCTTGAAGCTGTCCACCGGAAGACCGGCAACCGCCTCCGTCAGGAAATGGCACAGAAAATCCTTGAAGGTTTCCTGCACCCGGAATCCGCACTGCTTCTCGCAGTCGTCGATGACATTCTGGGCGATGACCACGAAGTCGTTGTAAAAGAAACGTTTTATTTCATCCCTGTCCTCTATCAGCAGGCGGCTGCGGGCAGCATCAAGGCACAGCTTATACAGCAGGGCATGAATGTGGGTGCGGAAGAAGTGCAGGAGGAGAGCAAGCCCACTTTCTGGGAGAAACTGTTGGGACTTGGTTCTTTCTTCAAGTAAAATCACATAGGCTTGAATGAAAATCGGAACTGCCGTCCCGGGTGGGGCAGCAGAGGGTGAGGTCTGTGTGCAGAAAAATCGGATCAAGAGATTGAAAATGGCAATAGCTGCCCAGTCAGTGCTATGCATGATCGCACTGGCGGGCATCTTTTGCGTGAGGCAGAATGACGGCGCCGGAAAAACGACGGAGAGCGGAACAACGTGGGCGGAGGAGGCGGTCAGCGACGGCTACATCAAGTGGGTGGATTTCACTGTGACCTACGAGGCGCTCTGCCGGGCGTACGAGTGGGATGTGGACACCGCACAGGACGCGGTACATATTGACTGGGTGGAAATGCTCGCCTATCTGGGCGCAAAGTACGGCGGCGACTTTGCCCACAACGAAAAGAAGCTGCAAAAGGACATGGCAAAGCTGGCGGCGGCGCTCACCGAGGAGGGGCAGACCATGCAGACGCTCACCGCCGACATGAAATACTACGCCTACTACGAGGAGGCCTACCGCGCCGTGCTGGGCGGCATGGTGGGCACATACGAGATCGAGACCACAGCGGAGGACGGCACGGTGCAGTGGCAGCAGATGTACGGCCTGAAGGCGTACTCCCCCATCGCCCGCGGGTTCGAGTACAGCCACTACGACGACTTCGGCTCCAGCCGCAGCTACGGCTACAAGAGACCGCACCTGGGACATGACATGATGGGGCAGGTGGGTACACCCATCATCAGTGTGGAGTCCGGCTATGTGGAGGTGTTGGGGTGGAATCAGTACGGGGGCTGGCGGATCGGCATCCGCAGCTTTGACGGCAAACGCTACTATTACTATGCTCACCTGCGGCAGAATTACCCCTATGCGGAGGGGCTGGCGGAGGGCAGCGTGGTCACTGCGGGGGATGTGATCGGCTACATGGGACATACCGGGTACAGCACCGAGGAGAATGTGAATAATATAGAAGTGACGCATCTGCACTGGGGCATGGAGCTGGTGTTTGACGAGAGCCAGAAGGAAAGCGACAACGAAATCTGGATCGATGTGTACCCGCTCACGCAGTTTTTGTATAAGCACAGAAGCGAGACACAGAAGGTGGAAGGAACAAAGGAGTGGAGGCGGGTGCATGCCATGCGGGATCCGGCTGTGGAGCAGTACATGGCGAGATAGCGGGCAAAAGCACTTCTTTGTTATTTTTTTATCAAATTTTGTATAAAATGGATTGCAAAACAAGGGGCTCTATGTTAAAATGAGGACAGTTGTAATGACAAAAAAATAACAATCTATAAAAACATTATTGGAGGAAAGAGAAATGGCAAGAAAAGTAGTGTTGGCTGGCGCATGTCGTACGGCAATCGGTACTATGGGCGGTACTCTGAGCACCACTCCGGCTGCAGAGCTGGGAGCAATCGTTATCAAGGAAGCGCTGAAGAGAGCCGGTGTGGCTCCTGAGGCAGTTGACCAGGTATATATGGGCTGTGTCATCCAGGCAGGACAGGGGCAGAACGTTGCCCGCCAGGCTTCCATCAAGGCAGGACTTCCCATCGAGGTTCCCGCTGTTACCATGAACGTTGTATGCGGCTCCGGTCTGAACTGTGTGAACCAGGCAGCACAGATGATCATGGCAGGCGATGCAGACATCGTTGTTGCAGGCGGTATGGAGAACATGTCCATGGCTCCTTATGCGATCCCTCAGGGACGTTACGGCTACCGCATGGGAAATGCCACCATGGTAGATACCATGATCAAGGATGCTCTTTGGGATGCCTTCAATGATTATCATATGATCAAGACCGCAGACAATATCTGCGAGGAATGGGGACTGACCCGCGAGGAGCTGGACGAGTTCGCACTGAAGAGCCAGCTCAAGGCGGAGGAAGCACAGAAGAACGGTGCCTTCAAGGCAGAGATCGTTCCCGTTGAAGTAAAGAAGAAGAAAGAGACCATCGTATTCGATACAGATGAAGGCCCTCGTCACGGATCCACCATCGAAGGACTTGCAAAGCTCCGCGCAATCAATCCGGGCGGATTTGTAACCGCAGGAAACGCATCCGGTATCAATGACGGCGCAGCAGCTATCGTGGTGATGAGCGAGGAGAAGGCAAAGGAGCTGGGCGTGAAGCCTATGGCTACCTTCGTAGCAGGCGCTCTTGCAGGCGTGAGACCTGAGGTTATGGGTATCGGTCCTGTTGCATCCACCAGAAAGGTGATGGCAAAGACCGGCATGAAGATCGAGGACTTCGATATCATCGAGGCAAACGAGGCATTCGCAGCACAGTCCGTAGCAGTCGGCAAGGATCTGGGCATTGATGTTGAGAAGCAGCTCAACCCGAACGGCGGCGCAATTGCACTGGGACATCCCGTTGGCGCTTCCGGCTGCCGTATTCTGGTAACCCTGCTTCACGAGATGCAGGCAAGAGGAGCAAAGACCGGACTGGCTACCCTGTGTATCGGCGGCGGTATGGGATGCTCCACCATCGTAAAGATCGAGGATTAATCATATTGCAACGAGGGGAGAATGTCCGCAGGGAGCGGATGTTCTCCTTGTTGTGTGTCAAAGAAAAAGAAAAGGAGTATCCGACATGGAATACATTGTATATGAACAAAAAGGTCAGGTGGGAGTGATCACCATCAGCCGTGAGAAGGCACTGAACGCGCTGAACTCACAGGTGCTTGATGAGCTGAACGCAACACTGGACGCAGTAGACCTGAACGAGACCAGATGCCTGATCCTGACAGGTGCAGGACAGAAATCCTTCGTCGCAGGTGCGGACATCGGCGAGATGAGCACGCTGACAAAGGCAGAGGGCGAGGCATTTGGCAAGAAGGGAAACGACGTTTTCCGCAAGCTGGAGACATTCCCCATCCCTGTGATCGCGGCCGTGAACGGCTTTGCACTGGGCGGCGGATGCGAGATCTCCATGAGCTGTGATATCAGAATCTGCTCCGACAACGCTGTGTTCGGACAGCCTGAGGTTGGCCTCGGAATCACCCCCGGTTTTGGCGGAACCCAGAGACTGGCTCGTCTTGTGGGCGCAGGCATGGCAAAGCAGATGATCTACACCGCAAGAAATATCAAGGCTGACGAGGCTTACAGAATCGGTCTTGTCAATGCGGTATATGCGCAGGAGGAGCTGATGCCGGCTGCGGAAAAGATGGCAGCAGGTATCGCGAAGAATGCTCCCATTGCAGTCCGCAACTGCAAGAAGGCAATCAACGAGGGTCTGGATTTGGATATGGACGCAGCGGTTGCATTGGAGGAGAAGCTCTTCGGCAACTGCTTCGAGACGGAAGATCAGAAATACGGAATGGCATTTTTCCTTGACAAAAACAAGGACAAGGTAAAAGAGCCGTTCAAAAACTTATAAAAAAAATATATTAGGAGGATTTACAATGAAAGTAGGTATTATCGGCGCAGGCACCATGGGTGCGGGAATCGCACAGGCATTTGCAATGACGGACGGCTATGAGGTTTGTCTTTGCGATATCAAGCAGGAGTTCGCTGACGGCGGCAAGGCAAGAATCTTAAAGAACCTGAACTTCCTTGTAGGCAAGGAGAAGATCACACAGGAGAAGGCAGACGAGATCGCTGCAAAGATCGCAACCGGTTTAAAGGACATTTGCACGGACTGTGATCTTGTGATCGAGGTTGCTCCCGAAAATATGCAGATCAAGAAGACCACCTTCAAGGAGCTGCAGGACATCGTAAAACCGGACTGCATGTTTGCAACCAACACCTCCTCCCTGTCCATCACGGAGATCGGTGCAGGTCTTGACAGACCCATGATCGGTATGCACTTCTTCAACCCTGCCGACAGAATGAAGCTGGTTGAGGTGATCGCAGGCGAGAATACACCCGCTGAGCTGGTTGAGAAGATCAAGGCAATTGCAACGGAGATCGGCAAGACTCCCGTAGAAGTGAAGGAAGCTCCCGGATTTGTGGTAAACAGAATCCTGATCCCCATGATCAACGAAGCAATCGGCATCTATGCAGACGGCATTGCCAGCGTTGCAGATATCGACGAGGCAATGAAGCTGGGTGCATCCCATCCCATGGGACCTCTGGCTCTGGGCGATCTGGTTGGTCTGGACATCGTTCTGGCAATCATGGAAGTGCTGCAGAACGAGACCGGAGATCCGAAGTACCGTCCTCATCCCCTGCTGCGTAAGATGGTTCGTGCAGGCAAGCTGGGAAGAAAGACCGGAAAGGGCTTCTACGACTATTCCAAGTAATCAGGACAGAATGAAAATAAATTTTTAATGGAGGAAATATCATCATGGATTTTACTTTGAAAAAAGAACATGAAATGGCGCGCACTCTGTTCAAAGAGTTCGCAGAAAAAGAAGTAAAGCCTCTTGCACAGGAGGTTGACGAAACCGAAATTTTCCCTCGCGGAACAGTTGAGAAAATGGCGAAATCCGGTTTCCTTGGAATTCCCGTTCCCAAGGAGTACGGCGGACAGGGCTGTGATCCCCTGACCTACGTTATGTGCGTTGAGGAGCTTTCCAAGGTTTGCGGTACCACAGGCGTTATCGTTTCCGCACACACCTCCCTCTGCTGCGATCCCATCCTGACATTCGGTACGGAAGAGCAGAAGCAGAAGTATCTGGTTCCCCTTGCAAAGGGAGAGAAGCTGGGTGCATTCGGTCTGACCGAGCCCGGTGCAGGTACAGACGCACAGGGACAGCAGACAAAGGCTGTTCTGGACGGCGATGAGTACGTGATCAACGGCTCCAAGATCTTTATCACAAACGGTAAAGAGGCAGACGTTTACGTTATCTTTGCAGTGACCGGCATGATCGAGAAGAAGGGCAGAATGATCAAGGAGATTTCTGCATTCATCGTTGAGAAAGGCACACCGGGCTTCACCTTCGGAACCAAGGAGAAGAAGATGGGTATCCGCGGTTCTTCCACCTACGAGCTGATCTTTACGGACTGCCGTATCCCGAAGGAGAACCTGCTCGGCAAGCTGGGACAGGGCTTCAAGATCGCAATGCATACGCTGGATGGCGGCCGTATCGGTATCGCTTCCCAGGCGCTTGGTATCGCAGAGGGCGCTCTTGAGAACACCATCGCATATGTAAAAGAGAGAAAGCAGTTCGGCAGAGCAATCGGCGCATTCCAGAATACACAGTTCCAGCTGGCTGACATGGCTACCAAGGTAGAGGCTACAAAGCTTCTGGTTTACAAGGCAGCTATGGCGAAGGCAACCCAGAAGGAATACTCCTTTGAGGCAGCACAGGCTAAGCTCTATGCGGCAGAGGTTGCAATGGAAGTGACCACCAAGGCTGTTCAGCTTCACGGCGGTTACGGCTACACCAGAGAGTACGACGTTGAGCGTATGATGCGTGATGCCAAGATTACCGAGATTTACGAGGGTACATCGGAAGTACAGAGAATGGTTATTTCCGCAAACCTGCTGAAGTAGTTTGCCGCAGGATCCACAATCATAACAAATTCAGAATAAGGAGTGAAAATACAATGAAAATTGTTGTTTGTATTAAACAGGTACCCGATACCAAGGGCGGCGTAAAGTTTAATCCCGACGGTACCCTTGACAGAGGCGCAATGCTGACGATCATGAACCCTGACGACAAGGCAGGTCTTGAGGCTGCTCTGAGATTAAAGGATCAGTACGGTGCGGAAGTTACCGTAATCACCATGGGTCTTCCCAAGGCTGAGGATGTGTTGCGTGAGGCAATGGCAATGGGAGCTGACAAGGGAATCCTTGTGACCGACCGTGTACTCGGCGGTGCCGACACATGGGCAACCAGCCAGACACTGGCAGGCGCAATCCGCAATCTGGACTACGATCTGATCATTACCGGACGTCAGGCAATCGACGGCGATACCGCACAGGTTGGTCCTCAGATTTCCGAGCATCTGGGAATCCCCGTAATTTCCTATGCACAGAAGATCGAGGTTGAGGGTGATTATGTGATCGTTGAGCGTCAGTTCGACGACAGATATCATGTGCTGAAGGCTAAGATGCCCTGCCTGATCACTGCACTTTCCGAACTGAATGAGCCGCGTTATATGACACCGGGCGGAATTTTCGATGCATGCAAGGCTGAGATCACCGTTTGGGGCAGAGCAAATCTGGTTGACGTAGACGATTCCAACTTAGGTCTTAAGGGATCACCGACCCAGATCGCAAAGGCTTCTGACAAGGTAAGAAAGGGTGCCGGCGAGAAGGTTACCCTGGATCCTTCAGAGTCTGTTGACTATATCGTAGGCAAATTAAAGGAGAAGCATGTGATCTAAGCGAAAGCTTTGTCATGTGTGCCGCTTGAGTGGCAGAAAGCGAGGATATGATGAATTTAGAAGAATATAAGGGCGTATTTGTCTTTGCGCAGCAGGTAGATAATGAACTGAACAGCATCGCTTTTGAATTGATCGGTAAGGGCAAAGAGCTTGCCAGGGATCTTGGCACAGAGGTTACCGCAGTGCTGGTCGGCAGCGATGTAAGGGGTCTTGCAGACGAACTGGCAGCATACGGTGCTGACAAGGTGATCGTGGTAGACGATCCCGAACTGAAGGAGTACAGAACGGAGCCTTATGCACATGCTCTGGCATCCGTGATCAACAAGTATAAGCCGGAAATTTTCCTGGTAGGTGCAACTGCAATTGGCCGCGACTTAGGTCCCCGTGTTTCCGCAAGGATCCACACCGGTCTGACCGCAGACTGTACGCAGCTTGAGATCGGCGATTTCCCGATCAACCCGGTTCCCGGCAAGGAGCAGAAGCACAATCAGCTTCTTATGACCCGTCCCGCATTCGGTGGAAACACCATTGCAACCATTGCCTGCCCGGACTTCCGTCCCCAGATGGCAACCGTTCGTCCCGGCGTTATGCAGAAGCTTCCCAAGAACGAGGGTGCAAAGGCTGTTGTTGAGGAGTTCAATCCCGGATTTACACCGGACAACAAGTATGTTGAGATCCTGAAGGTGGTAAAGGCTGTTTCCGACACCGTAGATATTATGGATGCAAAGATTCTGGTATCTGGCGGACGTGGCGTAGGCAGTGCAGAGAACTTCAAGCTGCTTGACGATCTGGCAGCCGTTCTCGGCGGAACCGTAAGCTGCTCCCGTGCAGTTGTGGATGCGGGCTGGAAGTCCAAGGATCTTCAGGTTGGACAGACCGGTAAGACCGTTCGTCCCAACGTGTATTTTGCAATCGGTATCTCCGGTGCTATCCAGCATCTGGCAGGTATGGAGGAGTCCGACATCATCATTGCAATCAACAAGGATGAGACCGCTCCGATCTTCGATGTGGCTGACTACGGTATCGTAGGTGACCTGAACAAGATCGTTCCCATGCTGACTGAGAAGCTGAAAGCTGAAATGGCAGCAAAATAACAACTGTCCATATTACAAGATGAAAACCGGCATGACAGAGGACGGAAGCGTATCTCTGCCGTGCCGGCTTTTGTGTGATTTCTTTTGTAGGAGACAAGGGCGGCTTTCTATGATATAATGGACCTCATAGAAAAACAAGCGGCTGCGAAGCAGACATTTGTTTTTCTGGGTCCATTAGCGAACGAATATCCTGCGAAGCAGGATGGAGAGTGCGACAGCACGGATTCGTGAGCTTAAGACATGGCGGCTGCGGAGCAGGATGGAGAGTGCGACAGCACGGATTCGTGAGCTTAAGACATGGCGGCTGCGAAGCAGCGGAAACCGCCAATGCTACGGGAAGAATGAGGGAAAACATGGATCTTCTTGTAACGGGAATTGAGAGTGCATATGGCAGAAAGAAAGTCCTGCAAGGCGTGAGCCTCGCCGCAGAAACCGGACAATGCGTGGGGCTTGTGGGGGCAAACGGCTGCGGGAAGTCGACGCTGCTCGGAATCCTTGCAGGCCTGCGCAGACCGGATGCAGGCAGCATCCTTTTTGACGGCAAATCCGCCGCAGAGAAAGATCTGATCCGCTGTACCGGGTATGTGCCTCAGGAGAGCAACCTGATCGGGGAACTGAGCGTGAGGGACAATCTGCTTCTGTGGTATGGCGGCAGGGCAGCGCTGGAAGAGGCATTCAGACAGGAATTTCTGCATAGACTCGGAGTGGAACAGCTTTGCAGGGTGAGGGTCGACAGGCTTTCCGGCGGAATGAAAAAGAAGGTCAGCATTGTCTGTGCGCTGGCGGGAAATCCGCCCATTCTTCTTCTGGATGAGCCGGGAGCGGCACTTGATCTGCCGGGAAAGAACGAGCTTCGCAACTTCCTGTGCTGGCACAAGAGCCGGGGCGGCACGGTGTTGCTTGCCACCCATGATGAAAGTGAACTTTCCGTCTGCGACCGGATATTTGTACTACATAACGGAACAAGCAGGGAGATCGACCGCACTTTGCGGGGAGATGATCTGACACAAATAATACAAACGCCGCACAGCGGCAGAATGTGAGGAGAAAATGGAAGAAAACAATTCACAGCAGATTCCGGTAACCCCGGAACCCAACACACAAGATATGCAGCCGGTACAGCCTGTATATGCGCAGCCTGAGCAGCCCATGCAGCCCGTGTATGCACAGCCTGAGCAGCCCATGCAGCCCGTATATGCGCAGCCGCAGCAGCCGGTACAGCCCGTGTATGCACAGCCTGAGCAGCCGGTACAGCCTGTATATGCGCAGCCGCAGCAGCCGGTACAGCCCGTATATGCGCAGCCGCAGCAGCCGGTGCAGCCCGTGTATGCACAGCCGCAGCAGCCCATGCAGCCCGTATATGCGCAGCCGCAGCAGCCCATGCAGCCCGCGCAGCCTCCCGTGCCGCCCACAACACCGGCACAGCCCGTGTACGGTGCAGTTCCTCCCGCAGACGGCAACGGAGGAAAGAAGAAGGGAAAGGGCGGTCTGATTGCCATTATCATTGTGATTGTCGTACTTCTGCTTGCAGCAGCCGGTGTTCTGGCGTATAAGCTGTTTGGAACAAGCCCGGAGAAAAAGCTGACCCAGGGAATCATAAATTTACAGGCGGAAATGACTGCAAACGCAAGCCCTGTCAGCGAACAGCTCGGTGCCGAGGAGATCATCCGGCTTCTGGATGAGAAACCGGTTACGCTGGATATGAGCCTGAATGTATCCATTCCCAGTCTGGAGACAACGCTGGATACCGTTGGCATTGACTATACAGTAAACTATGATCTGAACAACAAGCTCATGGACGCACAGATGAAGCTGAGCGCCATGAACATGGATCTGGTGGGTATGGACATGGCAGCAAGCGGCAACACCTTATATTTAAGTCTGCCGGGTCTGCTTACAAACAGCTATTTTATCAATACGGACACCTTCGGTAAGGACTTCAATGCCTCACCTTGGACATCGCTGTTGGATGTGCCGTTGGATGAGTCGCTTTCGTTCCAGCTGTTTAATACCGGTGCCGCATCGGATGATACGGAAGCAGACAGCAATCTTTTTGCGGAGGAAATCGCCAATATCATGGCAACCATGAAGGTGGAGGATTCCGGAACCGCAGTGGAGATCGAGCGCGACGGCAAGACCGTCAAGTGCAACGGCGTGAAGGTTACCCTTGAGGCAGATGCGCTGAATGAGCTTCTGGATGCCTTTGAAAAGGAGTTTGGACAGGCGGATTCTGTGAACGATATGCTGTCCGATTATGGCATTGACGAAGAGTTTATGAGAAGCAGCAGCTCGGATCTGTATAAGGCAAGGGTCAAGAATGATGTGGAGCTGTATGTATATCTGGACAGCAAGAACCGCATCACGAATGTGGCAACCGCTTCCAAGATCAGGTTAAAGGACAGTGCCCTGACCGGCATCAGCTTTTCTCTGGTGTTCTCCGGTTCGGAGAATGTGCTGGATCAGATTTCCGGCACCGTGAAGCTGGAGACCGAAGGAAACAGCGCCAAGATCGAGGTGAAGCGCTCCGCACAGCAGGACGCAAGCCAGACCAAGAGCAAGCTGACGCTGACCTTTAGCGGTGACAACACGGACGGACAGGCGGTTTTCACCTACACTGACAAGTGGGATCTGGACAATATGGAATTTGCCAAGGAATTTGTAATTTCTTCCGACACGGAGGATGTGAGTCTGGTGTTGAAGGGCGCTTTCAGCGATGTGCAGAAGGGCGAGAGCTTCAAACTGACGATCGGAGAATTTGCACTTTCTTCAAACGGAACGGATCTTGTGAGCGCTTCCGGTGAGTTTTCCATGGCACCCTACGATGGCACAATCGAGGTTCCCGAAAATGCGGTGGATCTGCTTGCCATGAGCGAGAGCGATTTTGAGGACATGGTAACGGAGCTGATCACATCCGTATACAGTATGCTTGGACTTTGGTGATGAAAAGAGAAAATCTGTTTTGGCTGAAAACAGAATGCAGGCGGGCGGCGGCAATGCTGCCCGCTCTTTGGATAAAGGCAGTCATCCTTGCCGTTGTGGCGGGGGTGATTGCTTTTTGCGGTCAAAAAATCAGTGCGGGCAAAAACAGGGAACCCGTACTGATCGGGTATACTGCCGCCCAGGATCGCATGACGGAGATGGCGGTGTCATTTGTAGAGAATATGGAATCCGTAAAGAACTGGTGCGAATTGGTTCCGGTTACGGAAACTGAGGGAATGGACAGGCTGAAGGACGGTTCTCTGGCGGCATTGATTGTTCTGCCGGACGATGTATTGCAGGGGATTCTGGACGGCAGCAACCGGCCGGCAACCCTGTATATTGCGGGGGAGCAGTCTGCAGCCGGCATGATTTTTGAGGAGCTTGCCCGGGCGGGAGTGGGAATGCTTTGCACGGCGCAGGCGGAGATTTACGCCGCCGGGGATCTTGTCAGGGAATATGGCGGCGCAGAGCAGGACGCACAACTGCAAGCCTGCGCCGTGGATCTTGACGAGCTGTACCGACAGATTGACAGCTACAATTTAAGCATTGTGCTGAAGCGGGAACAGTATTTCAAGGAGAGAACGCTTTCCGCCACGGGAAATGAGGGCACGGCAGTGTACTTCGGAAGTGTGCTGTGTACGCTCTATCTTCTGACTGCCGGCTTGTTTCTGATTCCCTATCTGAGCCGGAAACAGGAGGAGCAGCTATGGTTTTCGGGACGTCTGGGAATATCGGCAGCCGTTCAATGTGCGGGAAAGTCCCTGATTGCATTCATGCTTTGGACAGCCCAGCTTGTGCCGCTGTTTTTGCTTTGGATGTTCTTCAGGAATAAGCTGCCCGTGTCGTGGGCAGGCTTCGGTGGAATCGGGGAAGTGCTTGCGGGAGGCCTGTTTTTGATTTTCTGGGTGCAGCTTGCGGCAATGTGGAGTGAAAAGCGCAAAGTAGCTCTCCTATGTGCGGGGCTTCTGGCAATCGTGCTTGCCTACTTTGCGGGCTGTTTTGTCCCCCCGGCATTGATGCCAAAAGCGGCGGAGAGCCTTTCCGCCTTCCTGCCCGGAACGCTGATCAGAAACGGATTTGTCCGTCTGTTTTCCGGGCGCACCTCATCCTCAGCGATGCTGTGGAAAAATCTGATCTGCGGCGTTTTTGCAGGCGGCCTGTATGTTGCGTTCTGCACCCTGCGGCTGCACGCTTTGCGGGGCGGCAGGGGAGGAAAGGCGGGCTGTGGCTCGGTATCGGAAAGGGAAGTGCGGCATGGTTGCGAAGCGGGGAAGGCAGCTTGCAGGGATGCTGATTCTGAGTGTGGAAGTTGTGGAGCAGGGCGGAGAGTCGGGAAAAGCGAGTCACACAGATGTTGATTCTGTCCATGTAAGTTGGAAATCAGCACCGGAAGGGGAAGCACATCCCCAAAACAGGGCTCTTGAATTGCTGGTAATTTCCCTCAAGAGAATGCTTTGCAAAAAGGCCTTTGTAGTTTGCCTTGCCATCACCCTGTTGCTTTCTGCGGTTGCAGTAAAAATCGAGAAAAATTCCGATACCCGGATTGAAGCCGCTGTTTTCACACAGGATGAGAGCCTGCGGGAGCTTTTCGCAGCATATGAAGGACTGGTACATTTTATAATCTGTGAGGACGAGTCAGAGGTAACACGTCATGTAATGCGGGGAAGCGTGGAGTGCGGTTATGTTCTGGAGGAAGGATTGCTGGAGCAGATCGGTCAGGGGAAGGGAAACTGGACGATTACGGCGTACCACGGATCGGATTCTGTGCTGTCAGCCGTGGTGAATGAAGTCTTGTTCGAGCGGATTTTCTACGCTGTTTCAGGAAACTGGTTTGAGACATTTATGAAGGAACAGGCGGGCATGAACGGGGAAGCGGCGATAGGCACCGCAGCACGGGATGCCTTGGAGCGGCGAAGGACGGACGGAAGTACCTTTAACTTTGCGTTGCTCCGTGTTGGAGAGAGGGAGCAGGAGACAACACAGGGGTATTTTGCATACCCGGTCTGGGGTGTGGCAATCGGCTGCATTGCATTTTGTGGTGCGATAGGTATTTCACAGGCGTTGGAAGACAGAAAGCATTTCAGATTTCCGAAGAGAAATCGCCTGTGCATGACATCACTCACGGTTGGAGTTTACCTGCTCGGCGGCATTCTGACGGCGCTGTTTTTACTGGTGATTACGGGACAACTTGGAGGATAGATTGAAATAGTGTCTGTGCAGGTCATACCGGTATGGCGTTTGCGTGCCTCATGAAATTCACAGGGCAATTTGTGCCGGGCGTGAATGGATAGAAAAGAAATTTTGAAAGGTTGGGAAAACAAATGGCAAAAAAGAAAGAGATCAAAACAAATGCGATGCGTATATTGGACTCCATGAAGATTCCTTATGAACACTATACTTATGAATGTGACGAATTTGTGGATGGCATTCAGGTTGCGGACATGCTTTCGCTGCCCCATGAGAAAGTATTCAAGACATTGGTCACGACCGCAGGCGCAAACAGCTATTTTGTTTTTGTATTGCCCATCGAAGCGGAGCTTGACTTGAAAAAAGCTGCGAAATCTGTGGGCGCAAAAGCCCTCTCCATGATTCATGTGAAGGATATCAACGCTGTGACGGGCTATATCAGGGGCGGCTGTACGGCAATCGGCATGAAAAAGCATTATGTGACAAGAATTGCCGAGCAGGCGAAAGAGCTGCCGACGGTGATTGTCAGCGGCGGACGGATCGGCTCGCAGATCGAGCTTACCCCGGCGGATCTCCTCAAGGCGGCAGATGCGGAGTACGCAGATGTGACACAGTGAAGCCCCTTTTGCTCTATCCATATAATCACTAACGCGCAAAGGCTGGCATTTCCATAGGAAGGCGTGGAGAAAAGGAACCCGGATAGTCCGGGCGACAGGGCGCAATTCTTCAGAGTGTATCTGCTGCGGAAATCCGAAGCGGTAAGGGTACAGGAGGGGGAAAAGTGCTTCCTGTACCCTTAAAGTCGCGAAGAACAGGAGCCGGTCGGGTACAGGAGAAGGTTTTGGCTGATCTGTACCCGATCTGAGCGGGAAATCGGACGGAAACCGGGTACAGGAGCAGGAAAATGGCGATCTGTACCCGATCTGAGTGGGAAAATGGGCGGAAACCGGGTACAGGAGAAGGAAAATGGCAATCTGTACCCGATCTGAGCGGGAAATCGGGCGGAAACCGGGTACGGGAAGAGGAAAGCGGTCGTCTGTACCCGTGGGCTGTGAAACCTGAACCGGTAAAGGAGCGGTAGGGAAAGAGTGGTTTGAACCACAGTGAATTTGAAATTGAAATGCAGTCGGATTGCATTGATTTTTGTCACATACTATGTTACTATTTTAACGATGATAGGCTGCTTGTGTTGGAGCATTGCAAGCGAGGGTGGCGGCGCAGAGACGAAAGCAAAGGGATCGGCGCGGACATGGGAAAGACAGACCGTCATTACAAAAAAGATGCTCAGGATTGGAGAAGAAGATGAACAAGGGTTTTGATGACATTATTGCCAAGGTTGGCGAGTGCGGAATGAAAAAGGTAGCTGTGTCCGTGGCACAGGACGAAGCAGTGCTTGAGGCAGTGGTTGAGGCGAAGAAAAGAGGAATTACAGATGCGATTCTGGTGGGCGATGAAGCAAAGATCCGTGAAATCGCAGCATCCATCAATATGGATCTTTCAGATTATGAGATTATCGATGAGCCCGACATGATTCAGGCTTCCCTGAAGGCTGTCAAGCTTGCCCATGACGGTAAGGCTGATATGTATATGAAAGGTCTGATCGATTCCAAGAACTTCTTAAAGAGCGTGCTCGACAAGGAAGTTGGACTGCGTACCGGCGGCGTGCTGTCCCATGTGTGTGTGTTTGAGATTCCGGGTATTGACAGACTTTTGTTCCTGACCGATGTGGCATTTATGACTTATCCGACTCTGGAAGACAAGGTAAATATTATCAAGAATACATTGCCGGTTGCGAAGGCATGCGGCGTGGAATGCCCGAAGGTGGCTCCGCTTGCTGCCGTTGAGGTGGTAAATCCTAAGATGCCGGTTACGATGGATGCGGCAGAGCTGACCAGAATGAACAATGACGGTGAGCTGACAGGATGTATTGTGGACGGTCCTCTTTCATTGGATCTTGCGATCGATCCTGAGGCTGCAAAGCACAAGGGCGCAACGGACAGAAAGATTCAGGGTGACGCGGATATTCTTCTGTTCCCGGATATTCATGCGGGCAATCTGGTTTACAAGGCAATCGTACATATGGTAAAGGTGAAGAACGGATGTATCCTTACAGGAACGAAGGTTCCGGTCATTCTGACGAGCCGTTCCGATACTTTTGAGACGAAGGTAAATTCACTGGCGCTGGCTGCAGTTGTGGCAGAAGAAATGAAGAAAAATAAGTAAGAGGAAGCGCGAGCGCGAGCAAGCCGAAAGAAATCTATTGAGATGATAGAATAGAAAGATAAAGGAGAAAAACAATGTCTGTGAAAAGTCTGATTATCAATCCGGGTTCCACCTCCACCAAGATCGGAGTGTTTGAGGATGAAACCCTGCTATTTGAAGAAACCTTAAGGCACAGCACCGAGGAGATCGGTCAGTTTGCCACTATTGTGGATCAGAAGGATTTCCGCAAGAAGATCATCACGGATCTGCTTGCAGAGAAGAATTTTGACATGAAGAGCCTGAATGTGGTTGTGGGAAGAGGTGGTATGCTGAAGCCCATTCCCGGCGGCACCTATGCGGTGACGGATGAACTGTTGCACGATCTGCGGATCGGAAAGCAGGGACAGCATGCGTCCAATCTGGGAGGTATTCTGGCAAGAGAGATCGGAGACGAGCTTGGCGTTCCTTCCTACATCGTGGATCCCGTGGTGGTGGATGAACTGCAGACGCTTGCAAGATATTCGGGAGTACCCGAGCTGCCCCGCACCAGCGTGTTCCATGCACTGAACCAGAAGGCAGTGGCAAAGCGTTATGCAAAGGAGATCGGAAAGAATTACGAAGCGCTCCGCCTGATCGTGGTGCACATGGGCGGTGGCGTGTCCGTGGGCGCACATGTGGACGGTAAGGTGATCGATGTGTTCAACGCACTGGACGGCGATGGTGCATTCTCTCCCGAGAGGGCTGGCGCAGTACCTTCCGGCGCACTGGTGAAGATGTGCTTTTCAGGAAAGTATACTGAGAAAGAGGTTTACAGCAAGATCGTGGGCAAGGGTGGTTTCAATGCATACCTTGGCACCAACGATATGAGAAATGTGACTAAGATGGCAAACGAGGGTGATGCCCATGCCGCAGAGGTAAAGGCAGCTTTCATCTATCAGGTGGCAAAGGACATCGGCTCCATGGCATGTGTTCTGGAGGGCAAGGTGGATCAGATCATCGTGACGGGCGGTATCGCATACGGCGCGGAAGTGATCGAGGCACTGAAGAAGATGGCAGGATGGATTGCTCCGTTTACGGTATATCCCGGAGAGGATGAGCTACTTGCTCTGGCACAGGGCGCGCTGCGTGTTCTGAACGGTGAGGAATCCGTCAAGGAATATTAATAACGAGGTTCAGTCCCCGCGGCTCTTGCGATAGGAGCGCGGGGATTTTCCATATTCCTTTTTGAAAAGATCCTTGAAGTAATTGCTGTCGTTAAAGCCGTAGGACAAGGCAATGTCCGTAATGCTCCCCTCCGTGTTCAACAGGGCGGCAGCCGCATGGCGCAGACGGATGTGGTTTAAATATTCCTTGAAGCCCATGCCTGTGAGAAGCTTGAACTTCCTAGAGAAGTAGGTGGGGCTTAAGCCTGCGATAGCGGCGGCCTCTTCGAGGGTGATGGGGTTACGGAAGTTCCGGTAAATGTATTTGGCAGCCGCCATAATGTCGGCATCCTTTGCGTTGACCAGCTCGGGCGCCTCCTCCCACATGACGCTGTGGCGCATGAGAAGGAGCAGAAGCTCATTCAGGTAACAGGTCATAAAGGCGGGGGAATGTGCGTCAAGCCCTTCGCTTTCGGTGAACATGCGGGACAGCAGGGTGTGAAACTCCTCCCGATAGGGTGCCGGAACCGTGCCCATGAAGGATTGGGATGGCAGCGTGTGAGCAAACAGGGATGGAATCAGAAAGGAATCCTTGAAATAGAGCGCGACAATATCGCAGGTGATACCCGGATAATACAGGGAATGGTGCAGGTCGCCCGGCGCGATGAGCACAAAATCCCCTTTCTCCGGCTGACAGATCCGGTCCTTTAAAAAGAAACGGCATTTGCCGGAGTGGAGATAGAACAGTTCATAGTAGTTGTGAAAATGATCCTGCTGGGCAGGGGTGTCCACGCCCCGTCTGCCGTGGGTGATCCGTATTTGCGAAAGGTCTTTTTGCATATGGGTTCCTCCAAGCTGATATAACATGATTGTAGCACGGAATCCGCGAGAAAGACAGAGCTTTGAAGGAAAAAAACGCCCGCCGGAGGCTGGGGCGGGAGCGCAGGGCAAGGACGAACGAGGCGTGACAGGGGAATGCATGACAAAAACACATGGCAAAAACGAACGACAGGAGATGAGTGTTATGGAAAATGCAATCAGAATCAGGACAGTGCTGCCTACGGATGCGGAGGCGGTGCTGGCGATCTACGCACCCTATGTGGAAAATACGGCGATTTCCTTTGAGTGGGAGGTACCGTCCGTGGAGGAGTTTCGGGAGAGGATATGGAACGTTTTGCAGAAGTATCCGTATCTGGTGGCGGAGCGCGACGGAGAGATCGTAGGTTATGCTTATGCGGGTCCCTTCAAGGAAAGGGCGGCGTATGACTGGGCGGTGGAAACCACCATTTATGTGCGGGGCGACCAGAAGCATACGGGTGTTGGAAAAAGACTGTATGCGGCGCTTGAGAATGCGCTTAGAGGAGAGCATATTCTAAACTTGTATGCGTGCATTGCCTGCCCTGAGACGGAGGATGAGTACCTGACCAGAAACAGCGTGCAATTCCATGAACATATGGGTTACCGCATGGTGGGGGAGTTTTACCGCTGCGGCTACAAGTTCGGACGCTGGTACAATATGGTCTGGATGGAAAAGATGATCGGGGAGCATGCGGACAGGCCGCTCCCGGTGAAATGAAAACCTTCCCCAAAACGAGCAAAGAGCCGTACTGTTTGACAGTATGGCTCTTTGCTGTAATGAAAAAGGAAACGAATAGCCAACAATGCGGCAGCAATCTCAAGAATTAAAGGGGAAACTTGAAATACCGCTTTGCATTGTTGTAGGAAATGTCAGTTACAATTTCAGACAGGGTATCCATGTCTGCGGGGAACTCCCCGTTCTCCACCCAGGTGCCGATCAGGTTGCAGAGGATGCGGCGGAAATACTCGTGTCTGGTGTAGGATAAGAAGCTTCTGGAATCCGTGAGCATACCCACGAAACCGGAAAGGTTTCCGAGGTTTGCCAAGGAGGTCATCTGCTCGATCATGCCGGTCTTGTGGTCATTGAACCACCATGCGCTTCCCTGCTGGATCTTCGCTACTGCGGTGGAATCCTGAAAGCAGCCGAGGATCGTGCCGATTGCCTGATTGTCGTTGGGATTCAGGGAATAAATGACGGTTCTGGGCAGCGTGTCGTCTTTGATCAGCGCATTGAGGAAATCAGCCATCTGTGCGCTGGGAGCGTAGTTGTTGATACAGTCGTATCCGGTGTCGGGCCCCAGCTTATCAAACATGAGCGTGTTGTTGTCGCGCTTGCAGCCGTAGTGAAGCTGCATTGCCCAGTCAAGCTCATGGTATTGTCCGCCTACAAACAACATGAAGGCGGTCTTGAATTTCAATTCATCTTCCTTGGTAAGCTCCATATGGTTCAGACGCTTTAAGAAGATCTCCTCCAGCTCGTCGTCGGAGGCTGGTGCGTACATGACATATTCAAGGGCATGGTCGGAAACATTGCAGCCCATGGAAGCAAAGAATGCCATGCGTTTTTTCAGTGCTTCCTTCAGTGTGGCAAAGGAGGAAATCTCCGGCATATCCGCAGCCTTCGCCAGCTTATCCAGATAGTCCAGATAATCCGGCTTCTCGATGTTCATCGCCTTGTCGGGACGCCATGCGGGGAGAACCTTTACATCAAAGGTGGGATCATCCGCAATCTTCTTGTGCCACTCAAGGCTGTCAACAGGATCATCCGTGGTGCAGATCAGGGTGACGTTGGAGCGCTTGATGATATTGCGCACGCTCATGGAGGGCTCTGCCAGCTTTGCGTTGCAGAGGTTCCAGACCTCCTCGGCGGTGTTCTTGTTCAGGGTGCCGGTGTAGCCGAAGTAACGCTGAAGCTCCAGATGGCTCCAGTGGTAGAGCGGGTTGCCGATCGCCTTGCCGAGGCATTCCGCCCACTTGAAGAATTTCTCCTTGTCGGAAGCGTCTCCGGTAATGTATTTCTCGTCCACACCGCAGGAACGCATAAAACGCCACTTGTAGTGGTCGCCGCCCAGCCATACCTGGGTGATGTTGTCAAACTGACGATCCTCCGCAATCTCCTTCGGATTGATGTGGCAGTGATAGTCCAGAACGGGAGTGTTCTCCGCGTAGTTGTGGAACAGTGTCTTTGCGGTCTCATTGTCCAGCAAAAAATCCTTGTCCATGAATGCTTTCATATTCTTCTCCTTCCGCCGCAGAGCGGCATGCATAATTTATCAGAAA
>ERZ1026854.771-NODE-771-length-21806-cov-5.804791_pt1 | contig 21806 bp, 16 predicted proteins | sample MGYA00380157_ERZ1026854 | MGnify/ENA primary metagenome ERZ1026854 (study PRJEB33269, sample SAMEA4719793) | human gut metagenome | biome: human-associated habitat; feature: organic feature; material: feces | place: Cameroon | collected 2013-10 ... | reverse complement strand
ATGTAGTATATTATAAATATAGTTCTTAATAACAAGTAATTCTATGCCATATCGGCAGCAGGTTCCACAACAAACAAAAATATGTGTGAATGACTTGAAGAAGCGTGGCTCATTTTATATAATAAAATCAGACATTTGAAAGTCATTTCATGCAAAAAAGAAGAAAGGATTTTTGAATGCCAAAAGAGAACAAAAAAGTAAAAAACAGTGTTTTGATTGATTTATTTTATGAGGATGAATCTGCAGAGAAAAATCAGATATCACTTTATAATGCACTGCATGAAAAGCCATTACCGGATGGAGCGAAGATTATGCCGCTTCGGGTGGAAAATATCATTTACATGAATTTTCAGAATGATTTTTCTTACGAAGCAGATGGAAAAGTTATTGTAATCGGAGAACATCAGGCGACGATCAATTTTAATATGCCACTGCGCAGTCTGATGTATATCGGTCGTATTTATGAGCAGCTTGTACCAGTCCGGGATCGATATAGAAAAGGACAGGTGATGCTGCCAAAACCGGAATTTTACACATTTTATAACGGGACAGAACCGATGGAAAAAGAGTGTATTCTAAAGCTATCGAATGCATTTAAAGTTCAGGATGGAAAAGCACCGTTGGAACTGGAAGTCAAAGTGATCAACATTAATCCGGAGGCACAACATGAGCTGCTGGAAAAATGTCAGGTAATGAAAGAATATGGTCTTTTTATTGATACGATCCGAAGATATCAGGCAAAAGGTTCTGAAAATGCATATGAACTGGCAATCAAAGAGTGTATAAAGAAAGGGATACTTGCAGACTATCTTAAGAAAAAGGGAAGCGAGGTCATCAACATGTTACAGGCAGAATATGATTACGAGCTGGATATTGAAGTGCAGCGTGAGGAAGCATATGCGGATGGCTTGCGGGCAGGAGAGCAGTCCGGAGAGAAAAAAGGAATTCAAAAAGGAATCCAAGAAGAACGTATTTCTCTGATAGTAAAAAAGGTGCGTCGTGGAAAAGATTTGACAACAATCGCAGAGGAATTAGAAGAACCTATTGAAAATATCAGGGAGATTTATGAGACGGTACAAAAATCTGCTCCGGACTACAATATGGACACAATCTGTAAGAGTCTGGCTTAGACAAAATCTCCATGCAAAAATAATATAGTTTTTCCGGTACCGGTCACAAAAAATCTGATGTATATTAATAGTATCATCAGATTTTTTTGTATGATAGCAGTGTTTTGATAAAGATAGATCACACATGATAATATGTGAAACAGGAATCAATGCATTGAAAAATTAGTATAAAGAGAGGCAGTTACATGTTTACGAAAAACAACACAATGAACGAAATTTTAAATACAGAGCCGGTCGGACGTGCAATCGGCAATCTGTTTCCAACCTGTTTTATGGCACGTGTGCCGGTGGAGCACAGGGATCATACGATGGCGCAGATCGAGAAGGAAGAAACGATGGAGTGGGGGGCTCCGTTTTTAGCGGATGCCTTTTTAGAGTGTGCCAATCTGATCAAAGAAATGGCGGAGACAAAGAAATTTAAATACATTCCATTGTGGAGTGAAAATGAGAATGCATCGGCAGGGGATAAGATGCCGCACTGGAAAGATGGAATTCCGCAGGCAGATTTAAATACGGAGGAAGGTGTCTGGCTGTTTACCGGTGATCCTGCCATGGATAATGAAGCATTTGCGCATACAGCGGGCAGTGATTCCATACCACCATACGAATCTGTGGCGGTTTCTAAGGAAAAAAGAAATGGGACAGATTTAAGACCTGCAGTGATCCTCTGTCCGGGTGGCGGTTACGAGATGGTGTCCTACTATAATGAAGGACTTCAGCCTGCGCAGCGTATGGAACGTGATGGTGGTTACAAGGCATTTATTTTATGCTACCGCATTCGTCCGAATTATTATCCGCTTCCACAGATGGATCTTGCAAGAGCCATTATGTATGTGCGGGCACATGCAGCGGAATATCAGGTAGATCCGGACCGGATTGTGATCGTGGGGGCATCTGCCGGTGGTCATCTCTGTGCGAGTGAGGCGCTGCTTCATGAGGAATTAAAGGAAAATGTACTGGAAAACCTTGCAAAATTCCAGAAAGCTGATATGGTAGAACAATACAGAAAAATTTCTGCCAGACCGGACGCTGTCGGACTGTTATATCCGGTCATCAGTTTTACCTCGGAATACCACGAGGGGAGTTATATTTATAATACAGGTGAGAAACCGGGACTACGTGAAAAATTATCGGTAGAGTTCCATATTACATCGGATTATCCGGTGACTTATGCATATGCCAATGCGGATGATGGCTGCGTGCCGGCAAGCAATACGGTACGTTTGGATGAAGCATTGGAAAAAGCAGGCGTAACGCATTTGTGTGAAATTTATCCAACCGGTGATCACGGAGTTGGGCTTGGATATCACACTTCCGCAAAAATGTGGAGTGAAAATATGCTTGCATTTTTGGATAAAAATTTATAGGAATAAAACATTGGATTATATTTTTTACACTTCAGGCGGCGTATCTTAGGCAGAAGACAGGAAAGAGGAATATCATATATGTTACAGGATATCAATGAAATTTCAGATGGAAAAATATACGGCGTACATGATATGGTCCGTGTCGGCTGCAGTGACTGCGAGGGCTGCCATAGCTGCTGCGAACAGATGGGAGATACGGTTTTAGTCGATCCATATGATTGTAAACGATTAGAGACAGAGCTGGGGATGGGATTTGAAAAATTGATGCAGTCTTATATCGGACTTCATGTGGAAGATGGATTGATCGTGCCGCATTTGAAAATGCAGGAACAGACGGATACCTGTGTATTTTTAAATGAGATGGGACGGTGCAGTATCCATGCATATCGTCCGGGAATCTGCAGATTATTTCCTCTGGGAAGAATTTATGAGGAACAGGGTATATCTTATTTTCTGCAGAGTGGTGCCTGCGAACGCGGCAAAACCAAAATTAAAGTGGAAAAATGGTTAGATACGCCGCAGCTAAAACGATATCAGCAGTTTTTAGCAGAGTGGCACGATTTCAAAAAGAACATGCAGCAGTATTTAAGCCGGCTGAGTGTGGAGGATGAGAAAAAGACGGTCTGCATGATGGTGTTACAGATTTTCTTTTTCCGTCCATACGACAGTGGGCGTGACTTTTATGAGGAATGGGAGGAGCGGAGAACACAGTTGAATTCAATCCTGCCTGAATAAAATTTAATGATGTGACACATACTGACTTTAAGCAGATAAGAAAGTCAGGAGAAATCATGGAATCAATCTGGAAAAAGACGGCAGAACTGCCGGAGTTTCATACATTGACAAAAGATATCCGGACAAAGGTCTTGATTATTGGCGGAGGAATGGCAGGCATTTTATGTGCGTATTTTTTGCAGCGGGCAGGCGTGGATTACTGTCTGTTGGAGGCAGATACCATCTGCAGTGGTGTAACCGGAAATACGACCGCAAAGATCACATCCCAGCACGGTCTGATTTATGACAGTCTGATCCGCAGGGCGGGAAGAGAGGTTGCAGACGGTTATCTTCGCGTTAACGAACTTGCATTAAAGCGTTACAAAGACCTTGGATGGCTCATCGACTGTGATATGAAGGAAGTCGATTCGTATGTGTTTGACCGTATGGACGCGGAAAAACTGAAACGGGAAGCGGTGGCAGTCATGCAGCTTGGATTTCCGGCAGAATATGTAGAGCAGGTGGATCTGCCGTTTGAAACCGCAGGTGCAGTCCGTTTCCCGGGGCAGGCACAGTTTCATCCGTTAAAATTTGTGGCTGCCATTGCAAAAAATCTGAATATTTATGAGCATTCTCCTGTGCGGGAAATGACGGAATATTTTGCGTTGACCGATCATGGGTCAGTGGCTGCGGAAAAAGTGATCGTGGCAACACATTTTCCGTTTATTAACCGGCGTGGCAGTTATTTTGTGAAACTGTACCAGGAACGCTCCTATATACTTTCGTTAAAAAATACGAAGATACCGGATAGCATTTATCTGGAGGCAAAAAAAGGCGGACTTTCCATGCGCGGCTATGGGGATACACTGCTTTTAGGAGGAATTAACCATCGCACCGGAAAAGAGCCGGATGGATTTGAAAAATTAAGAGAACAGGCAAAACTTTATTTCCCGGAAGCGGAAATTACCGGGCAGTGGGCAGCGCAGGACTGTATGACGTTAGACGGTATGCCCTATATTGGTAATTATTCTTCATCGACGCCGGATCTTTTTGTTGCGGCCGGATTTGGAAAATGGGGGATGACAGGAGCGATGATCTCGGCAATCGTTCTGTCAGATCTTGTGCAGGGAAGGGAAAATGAATTTGCAGCTATTTTTAATCCGTCGCGCAGCATTTTAAAGCCGCAGCTTGCAATCAATATGTGGGAGGCGATGAAGGGAATTTTAAAGCCGCGCATAAAAAACAGGTGTACCCATATGGGATGTGTTCTGCATTGGAACGCAAAAGAGCAGACCTTTGAGTGCCCCTGCCATGGTTCCTGTTTTGATGCAACCGGGGAAGTGATAGAAAATCCGGCGCGTCACAAACTGAAGAACCAATAAGATGTTTTTTAAAAAATACAAATGGGTAATTAGTAACAGAAAAGGTTGATATTCTAACAAAAAGTGCTATGATTATATCCGGCTAAAATTTGAAGTTTCAGAGAAGCCTCTGAAGAAAAGGATATTTTATGAAGCACTTGAGACAATTTATGATTATTCTGTTATTTTCCTTTCTGGGAGAGTTATTAAAATATGTGCTCCCATTTCCGGTACCGGCAAGCATTTACGGTCTGGTTCTCTTATTTATTGCACTGGAAACAAGAATCCTTCCACTTGCAGCAGTCAAAGATGCGGGAAAATTTATGATTGAGATCATGCCGCTCATGTTTATTCCGGCTGGCGCAGGGCTGATTGATGCATGGGATGCATTGCGTCCGATCTGTGTGCAGATCGTTGTGATCATGGTAGTGTCAACGATCGTGGTCATGATCGTGTCTGGTCATGTGACGCAGTTTGTCATGCGCAGAGGGAAAAAGAAAGGAGAGCAGTAATGAAAGAGTTTTTATGTGATTCGGTATTTTTTGGTGTCGCGATCAGCATTTTGGCATATGAGCTTGGCGTGTTTTTAAAGAAAAAATTAAAACTGGCAGTGTTCAATCCGCTTTTAATCTCGATTCTTGCCGTGATCGTTTTTCTGGTTGCATTCCATATTCCATACGAGAGTTACAACGAGGGCGCAAAATATTTAAGCTATCTTCTGACTCCGGCAACGGTATGTTTAGCGATTCCGCTTTATGAGCAGTTTGAACTGCTGAAACAGAACGTTGCGGCGATTTTTGCAGGATTGATCTCCGGCGTTCTGACGAGTGTGATCTGTGTACTGGTCTTATCGCTGTTATTCCATTTTGACCATGCACAGTATGTCACACTTCTTCCGAAGTCGATAACAACGGCAATCGGAATGGGAATTTCGGAGGAACTTGGCGGTTATGTCACGATCACGGTGGCAGTCATTATTATCACAGGTATTATCGGAAATGTGTTAGCGGAAACAATCTGCCACGTTTTCAAAATCGAAGAACCGGTGGCAAAAGGAATCGCAATCGGATCCTCCTCGCATGCACTTGGAACGGCAAAGGCATTGGAACTCGGTGAAATCGAAGGTGCAATGAGCAGCCTTTCCATAGCAGTGGCAGGTATTCTGACGGTAATCGCGGCACCGATCTTTGCGACGCTGCTGTAGACATGGCAGGAGGTATCAATCATAGATGCACGGCGTGTAAGAGCTGGGTATGTTTTTTAATCATAGGATTCGGGTGTCAAAAATTTAAGAGCCACCTTTTGACACCCGAATCTTCATAGAAAATTACGTCCTATGAATGAAAAAGCTGATAGAAAAAATGTGAAATGTCCGAAATGGTATTTCACATTTTTTTTATGTTTTCATATCATAATATGAAAAAGTTATGGTTGGAAATAAAGATATGTATTGTCAGAACAAAATTATGCATACGATACAGGCAGGCGACTCCCTGTATAAATTATCGAGACAGTATCACACGACAGTGACGGAACTGATCCTTGGAAATCCGGGAGTCAATCCATATAATCTTCAGATTGGAATGCAGCTATTGATCTGCCCGGGAGAGGGATATGTGCCTCCGCAGAATCCGGGAGGCGGAAACACGGGCGGAGGAATGGGAAACGCCGGAAACGGAAACATGGGAAGCGGAACAGGCAGCATGGGGGGAAACATGGGAGGAGGAACAGGAAATGCCGGAGGCAGCAACGAGACCGAATCCGAGCGTGAGGATTCCATCCTCCGTCTCAACGAGGATATGCGTCTTGCATGGTTAAATCATGTTTACTGGACCAGAATGTACCTGATGAGTGCGGTCGCAGACAATGCAGACCAGCAGGCGGTGGAAGAGCGGTTGCTTGAGACCGCAGATGAGATCACGGATGTATTTGCAAGGTATCTTCCAATTGCAACGACAAGGCAGCTCCGCAATCTTCTGACCGAACATATTGAAATCGGAGGACAGATCATTCAGGCATTGAAAGCAAAAAACATGTCCGATTACGATGCACTGGTGCAGGAGTGGTACCGCAATGCCAATCAGATGGCAACTCTTTTTGCAAATTATAATCCGTATTTTGAGGGCAGGGAGACCAGAAATATGCTTCTAAATCATCTGGATCTGACCCGGGAAGAAATCGAACATCAGGTCAATGGCGAATATGAGCAGAGTATTGATGTGTTCCGCGACGTAGAACAGCAGGCACTGGCAATGGCAGATTATTTTGCGAGAGGGCTGCTGGCGCGCTGATGATCCATAATCAAAGATTTGTCAGTGAAGTGTGAAAATGATTGCTATATGTACACTGCGCAGCTTTCTGCATATCTTATAGTACAGGATATGGATTCCTGAAAAAGTATGCAGGAGGGAAAAATGCCCGATTATCATGTAATAAAAATTGGATGTCTGGTGGTGATCCTGCTTGTTTTATTGATTGCGGCAGTGATCATCCTGGTAAGAAGAGAAAAGAGTAAGAAAAAAATACACCGGATGTGTAATGCAGAAAAAATTCAATGTTTGAATGAAATTGCAGAACCATTCGGTTTTTGTTATGTGCCGTGTGAGGATGTGTTCACATCAGGAGAGAACGCATGGCAGAAAAAACAGGGGTATGAGGCATTATATGACAAAGCGGCAGTGGGTGCAGGTATGGTATTTGATGCATTGCCCGTTTATTTTGATTATGGCGGGGAAACCTGGCTGATTGAATTTTGGAAGGGGCAGTATGGCATCAATACCGGTGGTGAGGTCGGTGTGTACCATGCCGGAAAAATCATACCGGAGCAATTTTACAAGATCGCTCATTTTGAGGCAGTGGAAGATCAGGATATGCCATTTATCCAGTGCAGGTTAGACCGTAAGCGGAAAAAAGTTTATTTTCTGCAGAAAAGGCACTGGTGGCTGACCGGATTTCGAATGGGGATGTTTTCAAAAACATCAGATTTGACGCTGGTGACGACAATGCGGTTTAAAGATGAATGTATGGCAGAAGCATTTTTTGGAGGATTAAAACGGGCGAAAGAAAAAATACTGGGAAATAAATACCGAATCTGCCGTAATGAAGTTTATGTGAGGATGGATTTTTGTGTGAAGCATAAGTTTTGTTCCGCTGTTTTGCGAAGCATTATGCAGGCATGGAACTGTTGTTGCTGTTTCTTTTACCGTGTGGTCACGCATCCGTTTGTTACTACACCTGACCGGCTTTTATTTTTGTATTATCAGCTCCCATGGTGTTTGAAACATGCGTTTCGGATGCGGGGACGGAAGTATGGAAAATAGAAAAAAATACCATTTATTTTCCTGCCAGATGAGAATTGATGAAGCACTTTCGGAGGCAATTCATCTTCCACTTGACAGTTGCAGCCGCTATATCATCATCAGCGACTGCCATAGAGGAGAGGGAGGGGCGAAGTTGTGGGAAAACAGGCATCTTTCCCGTATTGAGGAAAGTCATCGTGATGTTTATTGCTGGTTTGAGACATTGCAGAAGCGGTGCCGCCTTTATCGCATTTACGGAAATCACAATATGGAAATGAAGGGCAGACTGGGTGAGGCGATCATTTTAGATGATTGCGAGGGTGGCAGAGATATTTGTATGATCCACGGACATCAGGCAGATTTTTTTAATTCGGTCTGTTGGAAATTGTCACTTTATGTGGCGCGTGAAGTACTGATGGGATCGGTTAGTATTACCTGAATTTAAAGTACTTATAAGTACAGGTAATAAAAGGTTGACATAATATAAAATAAAAGTAAAAATTTTGATTCCATGGAACTAAAAATCCGAAAAATCATTTGACGGGGACCGCTTTTATGATAATATATATTCATTATATGGATAGTATCGGGTGTTTTCTTACCCGCGAAAGTAAGTGGAGGTTCAGAAGAAAATGATTAAAGTTGTGAAATTTGGCGGCAGCTCTCTTGCAAGTGCAGAACAGTTTGCAAAGGTTGGTAAAATTATCAATGCAGATAAAGAGAGAAGATATGTAGTTCCGAGTGCACCGGGAAAAAGAAATTCCAAGGACACTAAGGTTACGGATATGTTATATGCGTGTTATGACCTGGTGGAGGCAGAAGAAGATTTCCGTGTGCCGTTAATGAAGATTAAAGACCGCTATGACACAATTATCAATGGTCTGAATCTGAAATTATCATTGGAAGATGAGTTTAAGAAAATCGCAGAGAATTTCAAAAATAAAGCCGGTGTGGATTACGCAGCTTCCCGTGGAGAATATTTAAACGGTATTATCATGGCAAATTATCTGGGGTACGAGTTTGTAGACGCTGCAGAGGTTATTTTCTTTGATAAAGAAGGAAACTTTGATGCGGAAAAGACTGATAAAGTATTGGGCAAACGTCTTGCAAAGATTGAGCGCGCGGTAATTCCGGGATTTTACGGTTCAAATCCAGATGGAAGTGTCCGTACATTTTCAAGAGGCGGTTCTGATATTACAGGTTCCATCGTATCAAGAGCCGTGCATGCATCCTGCTATGAGAACTGGACAGACGTATCTGGTTTCCTGGTTGCAGATCCTAGAATCATTGATCATCCGGAAACGATCAAAACAATCACTTACCGCGAGTTAAGAGAGCTTTCTTACATGGGTGCAAGCGTGTTACATGAGGATGCGGTATTCCCTGTCCGGAAAGCCGGTATTCCAATCAACATCCGTAACACGAATGCGCCGGATGATGCAGGTACCTGGATCGTTGAGAGCACCTGTCATCAGTCAAAGTACACGATCACAGGTATTGCCGGAAAGAAAGGCTTTGTTTCCGTCAATATTGATAAGGATATGATGAACTCTGAAGTAGGTTTTGGAAGAAAAGTTTTATCTGCATTTGAGGAAAATGGAATTTCATTTGAGCATATGCCGTCTGGTATCGATACGATGACAATTTTTGTACATCAGCCAGAGTTTGAGGGAAAAGAGCAGTCCGTTATCTCTGCAATCCATCGTCTGGCAAAACCGGACAGCATTGAGTTAGAGGGAGATTTAGCACTGATCGCAGTTGTTGGACGTGGTATGAAATCTACCCGTGGAACAGCAGGAAGAATTTTTTCTGCACTCGCACATGCAAATATCAATGTTAAGATGATCGATCAGGGATCTTCTGAGCTGAACATTATCATTGGTGTCAGCAATGCAGATTTTGAAAATGCAATCCGCGCGATCTATGATATTTTCGTAGTGACACAGTTATAAAAAAGAAAACCTGCGGCGGAATTTTATTTTCGTCTGCAGGAAGCATATACAGCTTACAGGAAGAGTGGCTGTGACACATAAGGAAGGCGACACCGTATGGAATTAATTCATTCGATGCCGCCTTCTAAACTATCTCGTCCATGGGACTCTACCTCAATTCTTTTTTTTCTGAGCCTGTCTCAGATTCTTTTGTACTTCTTCGCTTTATCTTCAATCCGGATCTGTTTTTCTTATGACTCCTGACATCGTATCATATCTGATTATCTCGTCTGATACTGATTCATAAATCCTTTCTTAGGATCGTCATGTTTTCTTTCCTCTTTTGAATGAAAAAACGAATGCATTTAAGTTTTCGGTGGTCTGTACCTCTCTTTCTTAATATCGTTTGGGGTAAATCGTTATCTTTCTGGTGGTCTGTACCTTCCTTTCTGATTGCCTCTTCTGCAACCGTTTTTGTTTTCTTTCGTTTTCCTTTTGTTATTTTGTAACTTGATTATATCTGATAAAAATTAATTTGTCAATAAGAATATAGAAAAAAAGTAAAAAAAATAAAAAGTAAGAAATAATTGCGTAAAAATGATGAAAAATTCAGAAAATATAAACAGAATGAAAAATAATGAAATAAGATAGACTGACGCGAAATAAAGCAGGGAAAGGAACAGCGGGAGCGAAAGACTCATATAATAATGTGAAGGGAGCGTAAAGGGGTTTGTATGGACAGACAGACAATTCTTCTGATCAGTGATATGCGTCAGGTATATCTTGCTGAGATATTGACAAAGAAAGGTCATAATGTACGCTGCCTCGATATCAGAAACCGTGAAACAGCATTGCAGCAGTTAGAGAAGCTGAAACGTTTTCTGGATAAGGCAGATGTACTGATTCTTCCAATTCCGGTACAGAAGATACCGGAACAGGAACTTTTTTATGATATATTGAACAAAAATCTGGAAAAGAAAACACTTGTGATGGGAGGGTGTTTTTCCACAGAGCAGAGAGAACTTTTAACGGGAAGAGACATTCATTTTCTGGATTTTATGGAAGATACGGTTGTGACGGAGGAAAATGCTGTGGCAACAGCGGAGGGAACGATTGCAGAACTTGTGGAGAAGAGTCCTTATAATATTGATGAAGCAAAAGTGCTTGTGACTGGATATGGATATTGCGGGAAGGCGATTACCAAAAGACTTGGGGCGCTTGGAGCGCGTGTGACCGTGCTTGCGAGAAGAAGGGAAGTGCGCAAAGAGGCAAAAGGGGATGGCTTTTACGCAGTGGATTTTGCATTTGGACCGGAGGAGGCGATGGGAGCTGCGATGGTTGTTAATACGGTTCCGGCACTTGTTGTCACGGAAAAAATCATAAAGGAACTGCCAAGAGATGCTTATATTGTGGATATTGCATCCGGAGATGGCGGGACGGATTTTGCATGTGCGAAAGAATATGGCATCCACGCAGATCATGTGCTGGGAATTCCAGGAAAATATGCGCCAAAAGAGAGTGCATATATTTTGGAACGCTCCGTTGAACGGTTTATTTTGCAGGAAAAACAGGGGGAAAGTGTTTGATGGATTTTGATAAATATAACATTGGTTTTGGAATCACAGGATCCTTCTGCACGTTTGCAAAGGCAAAAATAGCGGTGGAGCATCTCTGTGAGATGGGAGCCAATGTGATTCCGATTTTTTCATATAATGCACAAACCTGCGATACCAGATTTGGCAGTGCAAAAGAATATGTGGAGGAGATCTGCGAGATCACGGGAAATGAAGGAATACGTTCAATCTGTGCAGCAGAACCGATCGGGCCTAATAATTTTCTTGATATTATGGTGATCGCACCTTGTACCGGAAATACCGCGGCAAAACTGACCGGAGGGATCGTCGACACACCGGTGCTGATGGCGGCAAAGGCGCATATGCGGAATGGAAAACCGCTTGTTATTGCAATCTCCACGAACGATGCCCTTGGAGCCGGTTTTAAAAATATTGGAATGCTGATGAATATGAAAAATATTTATTTTGTGCCGTTTGGACAGGATAATTATAAGAGCAAGCCAAATTCCATGGTCGCCAAAATTGAGCTGTTACCGGAAACGATCGAGGCGGCATTGAAAGGAAAGCAGATACAGCCGGTGCTGCAGAAACCGTAAAAATATCGTCGAAATAGTGAAATGCGTATAAAAAGACTGGCACAGATATGAGGCATTTTATCATATCTGTGCCGGTCTTTTTTGCTCATATCGGACAACTGAAATAAGTTGATAGGATATCCTATGCGTTTTTGGATGCCTCTAATGCTTCACGGCATGCTTTTGCAAGCTGGTCACCGCAGGAAGTAGGACGTCCGCCACAGCGGATACCGCCGATTTTTTCTTCCACCTGTTCTACGGTAAGACCTTCCACTAATTTTGGGATTGCCTGCAGGTTGCCGTTGCATCCGCCTGTAAATTTTACATTGTGAACAACATTTCCATCCAGTTCTAAATCAATCTGTGTGGAGCAGGTTCCTTTTGTTTTATAAGAATAAGTCATATCAGATTCCTCCTTTGTTGTAGATTATATCCTGTGTGCCATCGCAGAAAGTGCGATTCAGTAAGAGTATAAACACAAGAATGCTGTAACGCAAGGATTTTTTCTACGTTAATAAAAAATTCACAAAACATTTACCCCTATTTTAGTTGTGGTAATACCTGAAAAGTGTTACAATAACGATATTGTGCAAGGCTTAGACTGCAAAAGGGACGGAAAGCAGACTTGCAAATTTGAGAAACCAAGCCAGGAATAGGAGTTTTTATGAGCGCATTTACAAAGTTATTCGGAACACACAGTGAACGCGAGTTAAAAAGAATTTACCCGCTCGTTGACAAAGTGGAGTCATACCGTGACGCCATGGGGGCGCTGTCCGATGAAGAATTAAGAGACAAGACAAAAGAATATAAAGAAAGATTAGAAAAAGGAGAGACACTGGATGATCTTCTGCCGGAGGCATATGCAACTGTCCGTGAAGCAGCAAAACGTGTGCTTGGAATGGAACATTACCGTGTACAGATCATCGGTGGTATTATCTTGCATCAGGGACGTATCGCAGAGATGAAGACCGGTGAAGGTAAGACACTTGTTTCCACACTTCCTGCATACCTGAATGCCTTAGAGGGCAAGGGTGTGTGTATCGTAACAGTCAATGATTACCTTGCAAAGCGTGACTCTGAGTGGATGGGACAGATCCATGAGTTTCTTGGATTAAAAGTCGGAGTAGTTTTAAATTCCATGACCAATGATGAGCGCCGTGAAGCATATAACTGTGATATCACTTATGTGACAAACAACGAACTTGGATTTGATTATCTGAGAGACAACATGGTTATTTACAAGGAGCAGCTTGTTCAGAGGGGACTCCATTATGCGATCATCGATGAGGTCGATTCTGTATTGATCGATGAGGCGCGTACACCGCTCATTATTTCCGGACAGAGTGGAAAATCCACCCGTCTTTATGAGGCATGTGATATTTTGGCACAGCAGATGAAACGTGGTGAGGATGTGCCGGAGTACTCTAAGATGGATGCCATCATGGGTATTGAACAGGAAGAGACCGGTGATTTCCTTGTCAATGAGAAGGACAAGGTTGTCAGCCTGACACAGGAAGGTGTGAAAAAGGTTGAGCAGTTCTTTAAGATCGATAACCTTGCAGATGCAGAGAACCTTGAGATCCAGCACAATGTGATCCTTGCCCTGCGTGCACACAACCTGATGTTCCGCGACCAGGATTATGTTGTAAAAGATGATGAGGTACTGATCGTTGATGAGTTTACCGGACGTATCATGCCGGGACGCCGTTATTCAGACGGTCTGCATCAGGCGATCGAAGCAAAAGAGCATGTTAAAGTAAAACGTGAGAGTAAGACACTTGCAACGATCACGTTCCAGAACTTCTTTAATAAATTTGATAAAAAATCCGGTATGACAGGTACTGCACTGACTGAGGAAAAAGAGTTCCGTGATATTTATGGCATGGATGTTATCGAGATCCCGACCAACAGACCAGTCATCCGTGTGGACAAACAGGATGCTGTTTATAAGACCAAGAAAGAAAAATATCATGCAGTTGTTGAAGAAGTAAAAGCTGCACATGCAAAAGGACAGCCGGTACTGGTTGGTACGATCACGATCGATGTATCCGAGACGATCAGTGCAATGTTAAAGCGAGAGGGAATCCAGCATACCGTTTTGAATGCGAAATTCCATGAGCTTGAGGCAGAGATCGTAGCGGCAGCAGGACAGCACGGTGCGGTAACGATCGCTACGAACATGGCTGGTCGTGGTACGGATATTAAGCTGGATGATGATGCAAAAGAGGCTGGTGGATTAAAGGTCATCGGTACAGAGCGTCATGAGTCAAGACGTATCGACAATCAGCTGCGTGGACGTTCCGGACGTCAGGGAGATCCGGGTGAATCCCAGTTCTTCATTTCTCTGGAAGACGATCTGATGCGTCTGTTTGGTTCTGAAAAGCTGATGGATATCTTTAATACACTGGGTGTTCCGGAAAATGAGCAGATCCAGCATAAGATGTTAACCTCTGCAATCGAGAAGGCACAGACAAAGATTGAGGGTAACAACTTTGGTATCCGTAAAAATCTACTTGAGTACGATCAGGTTATGAATGATCAGAGAGAGATTATTTACGCAGAGCGTATGCGTGTACTGAACGGAGAGAACATGCGTGATGTAATCTTCAAGATGATCACAGACCGTGTGGAGAGCTGTGTGGATACCTGTATTTCTTCCGAGTTACCGAAGGAAGAGTGGGATTTAAACGAGTTAAATCAGCTCCTGACAGACATTATCCCGTTAGAGCCTGTAAATGCTGCTGATGTGGACAGTGTTAAGAACAATAAAGAATTAAAACATCTCTTAAAAGAGCGTGCAGTGAAGCTGTACGAGGCAAAAGAGACAGAGTTCCCGGAGCCGGAGCAGTTCCGTGAATTAGAGCGTGTCGTATTGTTAAAAGTCATTGACCGTAAGTGGATGGATCATATCGATGATATGGATCAGCTCCGCCAGGGTATCGGTTTACAGGCATATGGACAGAGAGATCCGCTGGTTGAGTACAAGATGGCTGGATTTGATATGTTTGACGATATGATCGCCAACATTCAGGAAGATACAGTCCGTTTGTTGTACCATGTCAAGATTGAGCAGAAGGTAGAGCGTGAGCAGGTTGCGAAAGTAACCGGTACAAATAAGGATGAGACAGCAACCAATACGCCGAAGAAACGTACGGCGGCAAAGGTTTATCCGAATGATCCGTGCCCATGTGGATCCGGTAAAAAATACAAACAGTGCTGTGGAAGAATGGCATAAATTTTAAAATAAGAAGAGAGCGTCATGTTTATGGAGTGATTCGTAAATGTGGCGCTTTTTTGTTACCCGAATCTTCACAGAAAAATAAAAAAAATAATTGACAAAAAATGGAATATCTGATATTTTAATAACAGTAATAATTACTATTATTAAAATATAAAATATGTAATATGGCGGACGATGAAAATAAACATTTTATAAATCCGTATGCAGTTCATTGAAACATGGATAAGCATGTGGTATGATTTTACCGGAAAAGCCAATAATAAAATGGAGAGAAAGAAGGAGACGGATATGTATAACATAAGAAAAGTTACTGATAATATTACCTGGATCGGAGCAAGTGACCGAAGACTGGCATTGTTTGAAAATATTTTTCCAATCAAACGCGGCGTATCTTACAATTCCTATGTCCTGCTGGATGAGCAGACCGTTCTTTTTGATACAGTAGACGCTTCCGTTGCAGGACAGTTTTTCGAGAATCTGGAAGCAGCCTTAGAGGGAAGAACGTTAGACTATCTGATCGTAAATCATATGGAACCGGATCATTGTGCGATGATCGGCGATATTGTACGCAGATATCCGGATGTAAAGATCGTTGGAAATGCAAAAACATTTGGCATGATGAATCAGTTCTTTGGGACAGATTTCTCAGAGCGTTCGGTTGTGGTGAAAGAGGGCGATACTTTATCTGCCGGAACACATACACTCCATTTTGTGATGGCGCCGATGGTGCACTGGCCGGAAGCAATGGTAACCTACGATGATGTGGACAAAGTGCTGTTTTCCGCCGATGGATTTGGATCTTTTGGTGCATTAAATGGCAATATCTTTGCGGATGAAGTTGATTTTGACCGTGACTGGCTGGATGATGCAAGGCGTTATTACACAAATATTGTTGGAAAATACGGTGCGTCCGTACAGACATTATTAAAGAAAGCGGCAGGACTTGATATTGCTGTGATCTGTCCGCTGCACGGACCGATCTGGAGAGAGAATCTCTCTTATATTCTGGAAAAATATCAGAAATGGAGTACTTATGAAGCGGAGGATCAGGCTGTTGTGATCATGTATGCATCCATGTATGGCAATACGGCATCCGCTGCAGACGCGCTTGCGGGAGCACTTGCAGTGCGTGGTGTGAAAAAAATTGCTGTATATGATGTTTCAAATGCACATGTTTCCGAATTGATCAGTGAGATTTTCCGGGCAAGCCATCTGGTGTTTGCAGCGCCGACCTACAATGCCGGAATTTATCCGGTTATGGAAAATCTGCTTTCTGACATGAAGGCACTGGCTGTTCAGAAAAAAACCGTTGCAGTCATGGAAAACGGAACCTGGGCACCGACAGCGGCAAAGCAGGTAAAAGAAAAAATCAGTGAAATGAAGGATATGACGATCCTTGATACAGGACTTACCATCAAGTCTGCAATGCACGCGGACCAGAAGGCAGAACTGGATGCACTGGCTGATGCGATTGTGAACAGTATGGTATAAATAAACAGTGTAAAGTATAAAATGAACAGTAAAGCATGGGATAAAATATTGTCCTGTGCTTTGTTTTTGCAGAAAAACAGAACAAAAGTTCGATTTTTGCTGTACAATTTATAAATTGAATGATATACTGGAAATAGAGTCATACTAAAATATTGATGTTAATTGTTTCCGGATAGAAAGTGTTTCCACATTCTATAGATAGGGAAAAATGAGGGATATCATGGATCATTTCAAATTACATTCAAAATACAAACCGACTGGAGATCAGCCACATGCGATCGAGGAACTGGTAAAAGGATTTGAGGAGGGAAATCAGTTTCAGACACTGCTCGGAGTAACTGGTTCCGGTAAGACTTTTACGATGGCAAATGTGATTCAGGCATTGAACAAGCCGACACTGATCATATCGCATAATAAAACACTGGCAGCGCAGTTATATGGGGAGATGAAAGAATTTTTCCCGGAGAATGCGGTAGAGTATTTTGTGTCATACTATGATTATTACCAGCCGGAAGCGTATGTGCCCCAGACAGATACTTATATTGCAAAGGATTCGGCAATCAATGAGGAGATCGATAAATTGCGTCTGTCTGCAACAGCTGCTCTGGTGGAGCGCAAAGATGTGATCGTTGTGGCATCTGTTTCCTGTATTTATGGTCTGGGCAGCCCGGAAGATTATCTTGGCATGATGGTTTCCTTAAGACCGGGGATGGAGAGAGACAGGGATGATGTGATACGTGCGCTGGTCGATATTCAGTATACAAGAAATGACATGGATTTTCACCGTGGTACATTCCGTGTGAGAGGAGATACGTTGGAGATATTTCCGGCAAACTATGGAGATACGGCGGTTCGTGTAGAATTCTTCGGAGATGAGATCGATCGTATCACCGAGGTTGATGTGCTGACAGGAGAGATCAAATGTGAGCTGGAGCACTTTGCTGTATTTCCAGCATCTCATTATGTTGTTCCACAGGAGAAAATTTTAAAGGCATGCGATGCGATCGAACAGGAATTGGATGAGCGTATCCGTTATTTTAAGGGTGAGGACAAACTGCTTGAAGCACAGCGTATTTCTGAGCGCACAAATTTTGATATAGAGATGTTAAAAGAAACGGGGTTCTGCAGTGGTATTGAGAATTATTCGAGGCATCTTGCAGGGCTTCCGGCGGGCGCAACGCCGCATACCCTGATGGATTATTTTAAGGATGATTATCTGATCATCGTGGATGAATCGCATATTACGATTCCACAGATCCGCGGTATGTATGCGGGAGATCAGTCGAGAAAGTCAACACTGGTAGATTATGGATTCCGCCTTCCATCGGCAAAAGACAACCGGCCGCTTAATTTTGAGGAATTTGAGAGCAAGATCGATCAGATGCTGTTTGTATCTGCAACACCGAATGTATATGAGGATGAGCACGAACTGCTCCGTACGGAACAGATCATCCGTCCGACCGGACTGCTTGATCCAGAGGTTGTGGTGCGTCCGGTAGAAGGGCAGATCGACGATCTGATCGGTGAAGTTAATAAAGAGATTAAAGATCATCATAAGGTGCTGATCACGACGCTGACGAAAAAGATGGCGGAGGATCTGACCGATTATATGCGTGAGATCGGTATCCGCGTGAAATATCTCCATTCAGATATTGATACGTTAGAGCGTGCGGAAATCATAAGAGATCTGCGTCTGGATGTATTTGATGTGCTTGTCGGTATCAACCTGTTGCGAGAGGGACTGGATATCCCGGAGATCACGCTGGTGGCGATTCTGGATGCGGATAAAGAGGGATTCCTCAGATCGGAGACATCACTGATACAGACGATTGGACGTGCTGCGCGTAACAGTGAGGGGCACGTTATCATGTATGCGGACAAGATTACAGACTCCATGCGTGTTGCAATAGAGGAGACAAAGCGTCGTCGCGAGATACAGCAGGCATATAATGAAGAACACGGCATTACACCGACAACAATCCAGAAGTCTGTGCGGGAACTGATCAGTGTGTCAAAGAAGGTCGCAAAGGAAGAAATGAATTTCAAGAAAGATCCGGAATCTATGAACCGGGACGAACTCACAAAGCTGATCGCAGACATCCAGAAGAAGATGCAGAAGGCTGCAGCAGATTTAAACTTCGAGGCGGCTGCGGAATACCGCGACAAGATGGTAGAACTAAAAGGTATGCTGCGTGATATGTGAGAAAGAAAAGGATATTGAATCATGAAGAAAAAGAGTGAAAGAAAATACATTAAGATCAGAGGCGCAAACGAGCACAATCTGAAAAATATTGATGTTGATATACCAAGAGATGAATTTGTCGTGCTGACCGGACTTTCCGGTTCCGGAAAATCATCGCTTGCGTTTGATACGATCTATGCAGAGGGACAGAGGCGCTACATGGAGTCGCTTTCCTCCTATGCAAGACAGTTCTTAGGACAGATGGAAAAACCAAATGTGGAGAAGATCGAGGGATTGTCCCCGGCGATTTCCATTGATCAGAAGTCTACGAACCGTAATCCGAGATCTACGGTTGGAACCGTAACGGAGATTTATGATTATTTTCGTCTGCTATATGCGAGAGTCGGTATCCCACACTGTCCGAAATGTGGCAGGGAGATCAAAAAACAGACAGTCGATCAGATGGTCGACCAGATCATGACACTCCCGGAACGTACAAAGATCCAGCTGTTAGCACCAGTCGTGCGCGGAAGAAAAGGGGAACACCAGAAACTCTTAGAGCAGGCAAAGCGCAGTGGTTATGTGCGTGTGATCGCGGACGGCAGCATGTATGAGCTGACGGAGGAGATCAAACTGGACAAAAATAAAAAGCATAATATCGAGATCGTGGTAGACCGTCTGATGGTTAAACCGGGGATTGAGAAGCGTTTGTCGGATTCCATTGAAAATGTACTGGAATTATCCAAAGGATTGATGACCGTAGATGTGATCGACGGGGAGCCGATCCAGTTCTCGGAGAGTTTTTCCTGTCCAGACTGCGGAATCAGTATCGGAGAGATCGAACCGAGGAGTTTTTCTTTTAACAACCCGTTCGGGGCTTGTCCGACCTGTTTTGGACTCGGATATAAGATGGAGTTTGATGTGGATCTGATGATCCCGGACAAGCGTCTTTCCATTGCGGAGGGAGCAATCCAGGTCATGGGCTGGCAGTCCTGCACGGATCCTTCCAGTTTTACTTATGCTGTTTTAAAAGCATTGACGGAAGAATATCATTTTTCTCTGGAGACACCGTTTCAGGATTATCCGGATGAGATAAAATATGTGATCCTGCACGGAACAGACGGCAGGGAATTAAAAGTACATTATAAAGGAATGCGCGGCGAAGGTGTTTATGATGTGGCGTTTGAGGGACTGATCCGGAATGTACAGCGTAAATACCGTGAGACAGGCTCTGAGACCATGAAACAGGAATATGAGCAGTTTATGCGTATTACACCGTGTGAAACCTGTAAGGGACAGCGTCTGAAAGCGGAATCTTTAGCCGTCACAGTTGCAGATAAGAACATTTATGAAATCACATCCATGTCCGTAAAGAATCTTGGAAGTTTTTTGAATGATCTGAAACTCAGTCATCAGCAGCATCTGATCGGAGATCAGATTTTAAAAGAGATCCGTGCACGTGTGGGATTTCTAAATGAAGTTGGATTGGATTATCTGTCATTATCACGTGCAACAGGAACGCTTTCCGGTGGAGAAGCACAGCGTATCCGGCTGGCGACACAGATTGGTTCCGGTCTGGTCGGTGTGGCATATATTTTGGACGAGCCGTCTATCGGTCTGCACCAGAGAGATAATGATAAGCTGCTCGGCGCATTAAAGAACTTAAAAGACCTTGGAAATACCTTGATCGTCGTGGAACACGACGAGGATACGATGCTGGCTGCGGATTATATTGTGGATATCGGTCCGGGTGCGGGTGCACATGGTGGACAGGTGGTAGCGTGCGGAACAGCGGAAGAGATCATGAAGAACAAAAATTCAGTGACCGGTGCTTATCTGAGTGGAAGAATTAAGATACCGGTTCCGTCGGAGCGCAGAAAACCGACAGGCTTTTTGACGGTCAAAGGTGCAAGGGAGAATAATCTTAAGAATATTGATGTGAAGATTCCGCTTGGTATCATGACCTGCATCACAGGTGTGTCCGGTTCGGGAAAAAGTTCCCTGACCAATGAAATTTTATACAAGAGACTTGCGAGAGATCTGAATCGTGCAAGATGTATTCCGGGTAAACATGACGATATTATCGGTATTGACCAGTTAGACAAAGTGATTGATATTGACCAGTCCCCGATCGGAAGAACGCCGCGGTCGAATCCGGCGACATATACCGGCGTGTTTGATATGATCCGTGACCTCTTTGCAGCAACGCCGGATGCAAAGGCAAAAGGATATAAAAAAGGCAGATTCAGTTTCAACGTAAAAGGTGGACGGTGCGAGGCATGTTCCGGTGATGGAATCATCAAGATAGAGATGCACTTTTTACCGGATGTGTATGTTCCATGTGAGGTCTGTGGCGGAAAAAGGTATAACCGTGACACGTTAGAAGTGAAATACAAAGGCAAGAGCATTTATGATGTACTGGATATGACAGTGGAAGAAGCATTGAAATTCTTTGAAAATGTGCCGGCGATCGCAAGAAAGATACAGACACTTTATGATGTGGGGCTTTCCTATGTCAAGCTTGGCCAGCCGTCGACAGAGCTTTCCGGTGGAGAGGCGCAGCGGATTAAGCTGGCAACGGAACTGTCAAAGCGCAGTACCGGTAAGACGATTTATATCTTAGATGAGCCGACAACCGGACTTCATTTTGCAGATGTCCATAAGCTGATCGAGATCCTGCGCAGACTTTCAGATGGTGGAAACACTGTGATCGTGATTGAACACAATTTAGATGTGATCAAGACTGCGGACTATATTATTGATATGGGACCGGAAGGCGGAGACGGTGGAGGAACCGTGATTGCAGAGGGAACGCCGGAAGAAGTGGCAGAGGTACCGGAATCTTATACCGGGTATTATGTGAAGAAGTATTTAGAGAAAGACAAACAGGAGCATTAAGGCTGTCTCTTATACACATCTCCGAGCCCACGAGACGTAGAGG
>ERZ1026854.769-NODE-769-length-21848-cov-20.648649_pt1 | contig 21848 bp, 20 predicted proteins | sample MGYA00380157_ERZ1026854 | MGnify/ENA primary metagenome ERZ1026854 (study PRJEB33269, sample SAMEA4719793) | human gut metagenome | biome: human-associated habitat; feature: organic feature; material: feces | place: Cameroon | collected 2013-10 ... | reverse complement strand
TGTTACTCCTTACTTTCCGCTGCTGTCTGCGACAGCCTGCAGGAATCCTTTTGCCAGACGGTACAGCTGCGCCGCATCTGCCCGGCTCTCAATCCTATCTATCGTTTCTGCGTTTTGTGTCTCACCGGATGCCATCCTTGTCATATCCCGGGAGCTGACGATGGGAAGCTTTTCCGCCTTCCAGTCCGCAGAGGTGTCTGTCTGAATCCATTCAAGGAATATATCGGAGGTCTTCTCTAATTTCGTAACCTCTTCCGACGTATTTCCTACGAGATAACCTTCGATGCGTTCTCCTGTCACCTGCAAATGCGCTTCCAGCTGTTCGTCTCCCACATCTACCCGGATGTCCACAGCCGAGGTCTCTCCGGATCCCTGCTGCATGGTAAGATGAACCCCTGCCAACCGGTCTCCCAGATACATCGGCAGGAAATATTCCTGCCTGTTCTGAAGATTTTCTGCAAGACGTATCTGTTTATGTACCAGCTGTAACTGTTTCACATCCAGATGGCTCTCTGCCTGTTCCAGACTGATTGTCTCAGTTTCCTGTAAAGCATCCTGAAGCATGGTCCGGTAATCATCTGCAAAATTCTGCCGATCCAGCTGTTCCCACAATCCGGAGGCTTCTGTTCCGGCAGGCGCCTCTCCGGTTGCCGCCACAGGTATTTCTTTCTCTTTGTTGTATTTCTTACGATAGCGTTGCAGGTCGCTGAACAGTTCCGCCGGATCCTCCAGCAGAGCCTGAGCTGCCAGCAGGTTAGAAGTACTGGTATTTACCTCTCCCCTTTCCAACATTTGTGCTGCTCCCGGTTCGGTCTCTACCGCTTCCCGCATCTGCCGCAGACATTCCTGATAATAAGCGTCTCTGCTCTCAGTGTCTTCTGACACATCTGTCAATATTTCTTTTGCCATCCCTACAGAAATCTGCTCTGAAATATTGTTCTCCGATAAACGTACTTCCTGCGTCAGTCCGGTATCATCCGACACTTTCCAGTCCATATGGGAGGTTCTTCTGCTCCTGGCAGCTGCCAGGAGTGTGGAAAATTGCAATTCTACGCCGGTATTTACCACCGCGCCTACTGCGGCACCATCTTCTCTCTCAATCTGGTGTACCATACGATAGATACCGATATAAGCTTTCCGCTCATTCTCCGTGATATCTTTCTGTTGTTCCAGCTGATACAGGAAACGGCTGTAGTTCTCCGCCTCTTCCTCATAACTCTGAGGATTTTCGGCAAAATAGGACTCCAGTTCCCCAAAAGTCTTCTCCAACGGATTTACGCCGTCCCGGATCATCTGCAATACATTCTTCGGTGTCAGTTTCTCAACCACTGCAGTGACCTGTTTGTCTGCTTCTTTGACTCTTTCGATATTTTCTGCAGTAATCTCCATACGGTTATACGCGAGGATGCGGACCGCCCGCTGGTTCTCCGGTGTTTTATCCAATGACATATCTGTCAGAATGTCATCTACATTGGAAAATGCCTTGCGGATGCTGTCCCCCAGATCTCTTCTGGGGGCTGTCATCAGTGTCTCATAACGTTCATTTGCTTCTGTATAGGCCGTCTGCAACGCCTTACCTTCGCTGTGAAATTCTGCCACGGTCTCCTGAGAAACTTTCTGTTCCAGGCTATAGGGTCCCAACACGCTGACCGGCAGTCCCGGCAGTTCGTTTGTCACCTGTACGGTCTGTGTATAGGTCTCATATTTTGCCACGGCATCCGTATCGTTGGGGAAATACTTATCCGCAACTTCTGCCTCCGCTCTACGCAGTGCTTCGATCAGCTGCTCCATAGGGGCCGTATCAATGGAAAAATCACTCTGTAAGAGTTTCACATTCACTTCCGCTGTCATGCGCAGCCGGATCTCTTCCAGTTGTTTTCTGGCCGCCAGATTCTCCGCCGTGACATCCCATTTTGCATCCGAGAACCAGTCCTGTACCATTTCTGTGGCTTTCTCGTATATATTTTCCTGCCGTGCCAGATTCGCATGAACAGGGGATTTCCCCTCCGCGAGTGCCGATGCCGCTGCCTGTGCAAAAGCATCCTCACTGACGGGATAGTCAATCGTATCCAGTTCTGCCAGCTGCTGCAAGGTATCTGTTGTCAGCGGCAAACCTGCTCCCACCAGCCACTGCGCTTTCTGGCGGTTCTCATCATTGACCGGCAGGCCGGCATCCGTGATCACCTTATCCATCTGATCCTGCAATTCCTGCGGTACGGTATTCTGCTGTACTTTCGCACCGCTGTTCTCTGCTACATACAAGTTCCAGATCTCCGGCTCCAATCCATTATCTACAAGATACCCGACCTCGCCTTCCTGGGGCTGCTGCAGAGAAGATGCCAGCTCCCAGGCGGTTTTTAATTCATCTACATTTGCAGGAGTCAGAGGTATATCCGCTGCCCGGAACTGTTCTTCAATACTTTGTGCCAGTGTATCGCTGCCCACAGCTGCCGCCAGGGTGTCCAGATCTATGTCGTCCGTGTATCCGGCAATGTTCTGTCCGGAACGCACCAGTTCTGCTTTGATCCTGTCCACAATGGTAACTGCGGTATCCTGATCCAGTTCTCTGGGGTCAAATCCGTCCTCACAAGCCTTCGCATAATCCTCCTGGGACATAGTATGTGACAGTAGTGTCATGTAATCCTGCTGTAATGCCACATTGGTGTTCCCGGCATCCTGCTGCAGTTCAATCAGGGATTTTCCCTTATTATTCTCTTCATTTCCCACAGGCATTGGGATCTGCCCACTCTCGTATACGGCTCCAAAAGTATTTGCATTCACACTTTTTTTATTGCGCTGTATTTTATCTCTGCCCCAGGTATTTTTCTCCGTCTGGATACTTTCTGTTCTATTTTCTGTATCAGTTACCGCCTGATTCTGAAATGTTATCTTCACGCTTGTCGTCCTTCCTGGTAATAACTCTTGAAATAACTATTCAGAGACTCATTCGCAAAATCGCTCTTTCAGAGTTTTCCTTTTGCCCATTAAGGCTATATCGCCCTATAAATATCACTAAATCCTCTTACGAATGCAAGCATTCAAAGAGGCCTTAGTGATATTTTCATGTCTCTGAATAGTTAAGAAAAAAGATGAGTGCACCTTTGGGTCACACTCATCTTTTATTTCGGTCGTTTCTTATAATTCCTTAACCGGACTTAGAACAGAAATACAGCAGCTCCATAAGGGGGCAGATCAAAGCTGATAGAATAATCCTTGTAATGGTAAGGCTTTTTCTCTGCCATGATCTCTGCGGGAATTTCATTGCCCCAGCCGCCGAAACGCTCCTCATCGCTGTTGAGCAGCAGCTTATATTTCTTCTTTTTCGGCACGGGTACGGTATAATTCTCCCATTTCATCGGAGTCATATTCAATACAAACAGCAGATTGTTCTTGCTGCTGGAACATTTTCTCACAAAGCAATAGGTGCTGTGTTCTGCATCATCCGCATTCATCCACTCGAAACCGTCCCAGGTATTGTCGATCTCATACATTGCAGGATACTTGCGGTACAGTTCCAACAGTTCCTTTACATAGGTATGTACACCCTGATTCAGCTTCTCGCCTAACAGATACCAGTCCAGTTCGCGCTCTTCACTCCACTCGCGCTCCTGTCCGAAATCCTGTCCCATGAACAGCAGCTTTTTGCCGGAATGTCCGAACATGTAGGTATAGCCCACACGCAGATTTGCGTATTTATCCGCAGTATAACCTGGCATCTTATTTACCATGGAACACTTCAGATGTACCACTTCGTCATGAGACAGGGGCAGAATGTAGTTCTCACTGTCATTGTAGCTCATGGCAAAGGTCATAGCGTAATGATTGCCCTTACGATACAGAGGATCCAGCTTCATGTATTCACAGAAATCATGCATCCAGCCCATATTCCATTTAAAGGAGAAGCCTAATCCCTCGCCTCCGATATCGCTGGTCACATTCGGCCACGCCGTGGATTCCTCGGCAATTGTCACAAATCCGGGATACGTTCCACGGATGACAGAATTCAGATGGTGGAAGAACTCAATGGCCTCCAGATTCTTGTTGCCGCCAAATTTATTCGGCAGCCACTCACCTTCTTTTTTACCATAATCCAGATATAGCATGGATGCCACCGCATCTACACGGATGCCGTCCACATGGAACTCTCTGAGCCAGAACAAGGCATTGGCTACCAGGAAGTTCTTTACTTCATTTTTGCCGTAATTGAAGATTTTGGTTCCCCATTCGGGATGCTCTCCCAGACGGGGATCGGGATGTTCAAAAATGCATTGACCGTCAAATTCAGCCAGACCATGGGCATCGGTTGCAAAATGCGCAGGTACCCAGTCCAGAATCACGCCGACTCCGGCCTTGTGCAGTTCATTGATCAGGTACATGAAATCTTTCGGCGTTCCGTAACGGGAAGTCGGTGCATAGTAGCCGGTCACCTGATATCCCCAGGAACCGTCAAACGGATGCTCTGCAATACCCATCAGTTCTACATGGGTATACTTCATCTCCTTCAGATATTCTATGATCCGGTCCGCAAACTCCCGGTAATTGTAGAAGCCTTCAGCAGTACCGTTGTTAGGATGCTTCATAAAAGAACCGATATGGCATTCATAGATTGCCATAGGCTCTTTATTCATGTCCTTTTTGTCCCGGGCTTCCATCCACTTGGAATCTCTCCAGTCAAAGCCTGTAATATCGGTGACGATAGATGCCGTACCCGGCCGGTACTCCGCATAATTGGCAAAAGGATCTGCTTTGTAGAGCTTTCTGCCATCCCCTGCATAGATCAGGAACTTATACATCGTTCCCTCTTCCACGCCGGGAATGAACAGCCCCCAGATACCGCCTTCTCCCAGCTTCTGCATGGGATGGGATTCCTCATTCCATTCATTGAATGTACCAATGACATTCACCTGTGCTGCATTTGGTGCCCATACTCCGAAATAGACTCCCTGCACGCCGTCTTCCACCGACAGATGTGCACCCAGTTTTTTGTAAATATCATAATGGGTCCCCTGGGCAAAAAGATACTGATCTGCCTCGGAAATAAATACCTTCTCCTTCGTCATGGCTGTGCCTCCCGCTATAAAATTTAACTGTTCAGAATAAGTTATACAAAATCTTTCTCGGTGAGGATGATCATATCCTCATCGTCATATCTCTTGGCGAACAGTACATCAAAGAAATGCTTCAATGTCTTTTTATTTGCATGATTGATTGCTTCATCCACAATCTGCTTCACATCCACTACCGTAACCACATGATCTATCGTCTGCATATCTTCGATTCTGGTATGTAACGCCAGCTCTCCGAGTTCGTCAATAGAGTATTCCATCTCCCGTGCATACTGTTTGCCGAATGCCACCAGCGTGTTATTGCTGAGGGCTTCCACATCCATTCGTGCGGTAAAGCACTCTCTCAATTTTTCATGTTTCTCGAGGAATTTATCAATATCCCTCTTCGTATCTTCCAGAATAATTACGATTCCCTGGCTGTCCTGCTGCAATGCCTTGTGAAGTACATTTGCCGTAGCATCGTTCATTTCGGATGCCTTGCAGATGATCAGCGCGCCGTTTTTCAGCTTGGATAAGGTATCTGCAGTATCCTTTTTATTCAATGCATGTCCGGAAATCTTTGCCACTTTTCCGGAGAAATTGCTGTCGGTTGCCTGAATCTCACGAACCATATTTTTCGCCAGAGACAAGGTATCCATACCTTCTTCTCCGGTGATGATCACGTTGCCGGTGTAGGCTGCCAGACTGATATTATCAATGGCCTTGACTAACTGCTCTCTGGCAGATCTGCTCTGGATAAAGGGTGCGTACAGTTCTCTCTCTTCTCTGGTAAGCGCACGAACCTTTGCTTTGTCTCGCTCTACTGCGGGGCGCTCCGGCTGTTCCGGTGCTTCCCCGGCTTCCGGCGTTTCCTCAGCCGTCAGTTCTATCTCTTCCCTGGCCGTTTCCTCATCTACCGATTCTACTGCTTCCGCCGTGGGCTCCTCTACAGGCTCGTCATCCATTGCTTCTTCCGGTTCTGCCTGTTCCTCATCTACGATTTCTTCCTGCTCATAGATTTCTGCTTCCGGTTCCGCAGGTTCCTCAAATTCTTCTGCTTCCGGCTCATATGCAGGTTCTTCCGCGAGTTCTTCTACAGTATCCTCTTCCGGAAGCTCTTCTACAGGCTCTTGTTCCGCTTCCTCTACAGGAGCAGCCTCCGTCAGTTCTTCCACGGGTTCCTCTGTGGCAGGCTCTTCCGTGATCTCTTCCAGCTCTTCTACCTCATCGGTATCTGTTGTATCTTCTGCCACGGTATCTGCCGTGTCCGCAGCTTTTTCTTTTTCCAGTTTTTCCAGCAATCCGTCTCTTACCGCCTGCTCAAACTCCGTGAACATGGCTCCGGTCTGCTGTAATACATGTTGGCGAACCTCTTCTTCTCTCTTCTCCAGGTTCTCCTTCTTCTTGCGTTCCCACTCTGCCAGAATATCCTCGATATTCATCTGGCCGGTGATCTGTTTCTCAATGCTCTCTGCCTCCGGCATTACCAGGCTGATCTGACCGTCGGATTCCTGTGCCAGCACATCGGCCAGTTCCTTGGGTGGCTCTACGGGAGCTGCCGGTACTTTCTGTACTTCCGGTGTCTTCTGTACTTCGGATAGCTCCGGTACTACATCGGTTCTTCTTGCAACAACAGGCTCTTCCGGCAGAATCTCTTCCGTCTCTACCTGGGGCACCTGTGACAGATCGCCGATTTCTCCGGTCTCCCCAAAGAATACTTCCGAGCTCTCCATCTGCTCCGTCTCCGGCTCCAGATCGTCTTCACTGACATCTGCGATCTCCGGATAGTCCAGAGACTCCGTATCGGAATCCCCGGGATCGATCATGGGTGCCACGATAGAACGGGTAATGGAATCCGAAGTCTCCTTCGCATGATCCTCACCCAGTACCTCCCGCAGGCCTGCTGCCAGTTCTGCCTGTAGATTGATCGTATTATATTGTCCCACATCCATGGTCTTCACATGAATGTCGAAATCATCTTCCGCCGGCTGCGCGGGTGCCTGCTGGGGCTGTACCGGCTGCACCGGTTCATAGACTCTGGTGTCACCGGTCACCTGCTCGTAGGTTTCCTCCTGTACATAACCCTGATTCGGCTCATAGCCTTGATTCGGGTCATAACTTCCATCCTGTGCATAGCCCTGGTTCGGGTCATAACTTCCGCCCTGTGCATAGCCCTGGTTCGGGTCATAACTTCCGTCCTGCACATAGCCCTGATTCGGGTCGTAACTTCCGTCCTGCACATAGCCCTGATTCGGATCATAAGTTTCGTTCTGTCCATAACCGGGATCCTGCGCATAATTCTGAGAATACTGCTGCGTACCGGGCGCGTCAAAACGATGATCGTATTTTTCCTGCTGTTCCGGTGTTAGCGGCTGATGGAGCATTTTCAGCTCCATTGCCTTGATAACGTATTTGCCCTCGCCAAACCAAAGGATCAGCTCATCACATTCCTCTACACATCTGGCAGCAAGTCCTACTCTATGATATAGATAAGCCAACTCATATGCCCATTTTTCTCTGTAATCTCTCTTTTTCAGTTCTTCCAGAACAGCAATGCGCTCTTCCAGACTGACATCCTGCGCCTCATATAATTTGTACTGCAAAATATATCTGCCGGGATCCTTGGGCGCTACCTGCACAAACTCTTTGTAATACTCGATAGCCTGTACATACTCTTCCATTTTAATGGAAAGTTCGCACAGAGAATAGCAGATCGTCCTTCCTCCCGGACGGCGTTCATATGCCAGAAGCAGCATATCTCTGGCATCCTCGTATCTTCGATTGATCTTGTAAAGGTCACTGATGGTGCACAGCATCATAACACTTTTGACTCTGCGCCAGTCAATGGTATCCGCAATCTCCGCAGCCTGCGCATACTCCCCACGGCTGATCAGGTCTTTGATTTCTTCCGCTCTTAATTTATATTCACTCTTATCCAAGGTATTTCGCTCCCTTAACCTTTTCTTATCCTAAGCTTCTCATTTCCCTGGGTATACTACCCCACTTTTTTCTTATTCAGTGTACCATAGTACCCATTGATATGTCAAAATCAAACTGGGCAAAATGTATGGAAATCTCCCCTTCGGAATACTACCCACGAAAGTGGGATGACTTCTTGGGCTTTTGACGTTTTTTTGCCTGTCGGATTGCTTCTTTGCGTCGGTTACGAAGGTCCTGATCCACCGAACGATACCGGGATCTGGAACGATTTCTTCTGCGGTTAAATCTCCAGGTCAGGCGGGTACTGCGGTGGGCAAAATGATAATTCTTGAAAAACATACGTAATAACAGTGCAAGGAAGATCAATACCGCAATTCCCACGATACAGAAAAATACTTTTACCACATTAATGAAAATAACCGCAGGACCGCCGGAAGTGCTGTTTTCCTCCTCCGGGGATGTCTCCTGTGCAACCGTTGGAATTCCACCATTGTTACCGATGTTATCTCCTGCTGTTTCGGTTGTCTCTGTATTGTCTGCCTCTGTGGTCGTTGTGCCTGACTGCGTTTCATCGGTTGCACCGCTTTCCTCTGCAGACTCCGTGGTCTCTGCCGTATTTTCCCGGAAGACACTGCTGCCCTTTTCCGCTGCCGTAAAGTCCAGGGATGCCGTTCCCAGTACCACATTATTGTAAGTATAAGTGATCACAGCCACCTGTCCTGGTTCTGTATTATCATAGGAAATACTGGACACCGCATCCTGAAAGGTGATGGTGTTCGGCAAAGTGATGCTGTCCGTCTGGTTCAGTTCCAGAATCGGTTTGGAGTTGCCGAAAATATCATTCCCACTGTAAAAAGATCCTGCATTCTCGATATTATACCTGGTCTCTGTCTGAGAAATGTTCACTCTCTGAAAATTGCTGAAACCATAATCAAACAGAGCGATTGTATCTTCATAGTAATTCGGATTTTCGTCTTTCATGACCACACAGATCAGCTTCATGCCGTCTTTTTCCGCACAGGACACCAGTGTACTGCGGGCAACATCGGTGTAACCGGTCTTACAGCCTACCAGATACGGATATGCATATTTACCGCCGGGGATCAGTTCCATCTTGTTGACTTCCATAATATCATCCGGCTGGCGTTCCGACGGCAAAATGTGCAGCATATGTGTCATTGTCATTTTACACAGCGCTTCGTTGGCAAAAAAAGCTCTTCCGATCATCGCCAGGTCATAGGCACTGGTGTAATGATCCTCATTGGGAAGTCCGTTGGGATTGACGAAATTGGAATCAACACACCCCAGTTTCTTGGCTCTTTCATTCATGATCGGTGCAAAGTCCTGCCAGGTCGTTCCGGAAATATGCTCTGCTACCGCGAAAGAAACTTCATTGGCGGAGCGGATCAGAATGGCATTCAGACATTCCTCCATGGTCAGCTGCTCGCCGGGGTCAATAGCGATATGGTTGCTTCCGGGATCAATATCGTGTACCGCATCATAGGAGAAATCCACGATCTCATCCATGCTGCAACGCTCGGATGCGATCAATGTTGTCAGAATTTTGGTGGTACTGGCAGGGTATTCCTGCTGATGGATATTTTTGGCATAAAGGATCGCTCCGGTATCCGCATCCATCAAAATAGCGGATTCTGCGCTGACTACCGGTCCCGTAGGCCAGTTTGCCACTTCATTGGACTGAATGGCCAGTGCCTGATTGCGGGCGATGTTCTCTTCTTTGATCGTTGCAGCAGAGGCACTAAGCCCCTGAGATGCAAAAAGGCAGAGAGCGCTGATTCCCATCACTGCCCTGGTTAAAAAACTTCTATATGAAAAATGCCTGAAAAACTGCATGTATAAATCCTTCCTGATATCTTCAAAATAAAATGGTGTATGATAATGCGCATTCTTTATCATACACCATTTTACCTAAAAACCAAAGTCTTATCTCTATTTTTTAATTCTTTTTAAGACCTTCTGCGAACGCTGTCATTCTCTATACGGAATACCGTAAATGTTCCTGTCCGTCGAAGTCTTTCCACACAAAATTTTTGCCTTCCCAGATCATGTATCCGTGCCAGCTTTCTTCCTTGGGAATCGACACGGACCCCGGATTCATGCAGATATACTGCTCTGTCTCATGAACAACGCATTTCGGCACATGAGTATGACCGTGCAGTAAAATATCTCCGGAATGCAATGGCGGCAGTTTCTGCTCATTATAGATATGTCCATGGGTGGCATAGATTGCCTGCGTCCCTTCCGCAAGTACACAATAATCACTCAGCACCGGAAATTCCAGCACCATCTGATCCACCTCTGTATCGCAATTACCGCGTACACAGTAGATATCATTTTTCCGCTCGTTCAATAAAGCGATCACTTCCTTGGGCGCATAATCTCTGGGCAGATCATTTCTGGGGCCGTGGTATAAAATATCCCCCAGTAAAAGCAGCCTGTCGGCCCCTTCCTCCGTATATGCTTCCAACAGTTTTCGACAGTAATATGCCGATCCGTGAATATCCGATGCAATCATCCATTTCATAAGTCTTCTCCTCCTACTGCCAGTATAATCCCCCGGCCCGTGACTTGACAAGCTTTCTCAGATAAAGTACATTGACAATACAGATTACTATAAGAAAGGCTGAGATTACCATGAGGTTACGAAATATTACCGGTTCCCGGGAAGTTATTGCGGAAAGTCCCTATGTCGTACCGGAAGATACCCTGGAAGCATGCCCCGGAACCTGGCATGAGATTTTCGGAAACGATCATCCGATCCATATTGAGATCGGTATGGGAAAAGGACGTTTCCTACATACCCTTGCAAAGCAGAATCCGCAGATTAATTATGTGGGAATTGAAAAATATTCCAGCGTATTGCTCCGCGCGATCCAGAAAATGGAAGAGGACGAGCTTCCCAACCTGAAATTCATCCGTATGGATGCAGAAGACATCGATAAGGTATTCGGAAAAGGTGAAGTGGACCGCATTTATCTGAATTTCTCCGATCCCTGGCCCAAGGACCGTCATGCGAAGAGAAGACTTCCTTCGAGACAGTTTCTGGCCCGCTATGATGTGATCCTGAAAAAAGAGGGTACGCTGGAATTCAAGACGGACAACCGCCCGTTGTTTGATTTTGCAGTTGAGGAACTGAAGCCCGCCGGATGGAAAGCGCAGGTGATCACCTACGATCTGCATAACGATGCCGCACTGATGGAGGGGAACGTCATGACCGAATACGAGGAAAAGTTTTCCTCCGTTGGCAATCCCATCTGCAAATATATTATTTACAGATAAGGCCCCGAATATAGAATCTTATTTTTGAGATACTATCAACAACAGATAACAGAAAGGAAGGATACTTATGGAATATACGTTTACCGTTGCTAATTTTGAGGAAGAAGTTCTGAACTCCCCTCTGCCCGTTCTGGTAGATTTCTACGCAGACTGGTGCAATCCCTGCAAGATGATGGCTCCTACCGTGGCAAAGCTGGCAGAAGCTTACGAGGGAAAAGTAAAGGTCGGCAAGATCAATGTGGATGAGAACATGACCATCGCCCAGAAGTACCGCGTGGCAAGCATTCCGAATTTTGTGATCTTCAGAGACGGACAGCCCGTGGCCAACTTCGTCGGCGCCATGTCCGAAGCAGACTTCCGTGAGAAGCTGGAGCAGGTGATTCTGTAAAAATCAGTTTTTTAAACCCGGGTACGGTGAGCGGATGCCTCTGCCGTATCCGGTTTTTTGATTTTTTACAGATATTACAGATATTTTCCCGTAATGCTGTCGACATCTGCCTTGATCTGCTCCGGAATTCCCACAGCGACAACTCTGCCGCCGTCTTCTCCGCAGCTGATTTTGCTCATTTATGAGGTGGTGACTCAAATAGTTAAAACAGATCCAGCATATTGTCCAGATAGATTTCTTCTCTGACCTGCAGCTGATACTCCGGTTTCGTCATATAGTACAGTAAAAATTCCAGAACCAGTGCACTGCCCAGTCCCCGGCCCTCGATCTTATAATTGGAGAATCCCATAGGCAGATAGATCTTCTGAATATCTCCCACGCTGATAAATCCGGGATTTTTCATGGCTTTGGAGAAACGATAGCCCTCCTCCGCCCCCGGCGAAGTACAGCTAAAATCCGGCTCCTCTCCCAGATTCCTGCGACTGACGGCTTCATAGCATTCCTTCCTGTCTTTACAACCAAAATAGCAACATTCATTGCACAAAAATTCCACTTTGTCTTTCTGCGGTTCTGTCAGTGTATTTAATTTTTCGAAAGCCTTGTTCAGGCGGAAATCCGGTACCACATAGCGAAAATCGGCTCTGTCGATTTCCTTTTTTAATGCTTCAAAATCCGTCAGAACCTTTGTGGTGGAGGATACCGGATAAAGCTCCGGATAATGACTTTTCAGATACTTTAATAGCAGATCTGAATGAACGATCACGCCGTTCTCAGGCTCTGCATTTTCCACGAACAGAGCACAGAGTTCATTACATTTTCTGTCGGAAAGATGTTCCTCGCAAAGCCGGGAATTGCTGAAGGTCAGGCGGGCTGAGATCCCGTATTCCTGTAACAACGCCAGCACTTCTCTTGCATCGTGATCCTCCAGCGAGACGCGGCCGCCGCCCCAGATACAGTCCGGCGGGGCTCCGTAGATGGAACCGATGTCACACCAGTCGTAAAAATATTCCCGATGCTCCCGAAATAACGGCAGAAACACCCGGTATAATTCATAGAATTCAAACAGACCGGGAAGATGGTAACAGGCGGTTTGTTTATTCATGCTTCCTTTCATTCTGTTTCCTCCGTATTATTCCTGTTTTCCCTGATGTGTCATTGATAATTCCTCCGCGAACTGCTCCGGCAGGATCACCATAAAATGTTAAATCTGCCTAACCATAGGTGTATTATAGCTTATCTGTGAAAATAAAACAATTAGTTTTGAACTCAAAAAAACAGGGCCACATTGCATGCCCTGTCTGTTTTTCTTTATTTTCCCCAGACTTCCTCCGCCACTTCTTTCACCAGCCGGAGTTTTGCCCACTGTTCTTCCTCGGTCAGCTTGTTACCGATCTCGCAGGAGGCAAATCCGCACTGGGGGCTTAAGTATAATCTCTCCAGCGGAATATATTTTGCCGCATCATGGATTCTGTCAATGACAAGCTGCCTGTCCTCCAGTACGGGAGACTTGGTGGTGATCAGTCCCAGCACTACCTTTTTTTCTCCGGATACCTTGGCCAAAGGTGCGAAGCCACCGGATCTCTCATCGTCAAACTCCAGGAAATAGGCATTCACATTCTCTTCTCCGAACAGAATGTCCGCTACGGAATCATAGGCACCTTCACTTGCATAGGTGGAATGGAAATTACCGCGGCATACATGGGTGTTGATGATCATATCCTTCGGTGCATTGGCGATCACCTTATTGTTGATATCCTTGTGGGCTTTCTGGAACTCCACAATTCCCTCTCTGGTGGTTCCGTACAGGGTGTGGCCGATCTTATCCGCAAACATGCCCCATGTACAATCATCCAGCTGTAAATTCCGGCATCCTGCCGCATAGAGATCATCGATCACTTTTCCATAGGCCGCCACGATGTCATTTACCAGTTCCTGCTCATCCGGATAATGCTTCTCTGTGCAGCCTCGGTTAAAGGGCATGGTAAACTGCGCCAGGAACTGGGCCGGGGAAGGTATGGTCTGCTTTGCTACCGTATTTTCATCCTCCAATGCTTTTACAAACCGGAAATGCTCTACAAAAGGATGCTCTCCGGTCAGTCCGATCTTGCCTACAATGTAGGTGTCATCCACCATTGCCGCCTCGCCATGGAACGGAAGACCCGTCTTGGTGGGAGTGTGGCCGATGCCGTCAAATCCCCACATGAAATCCAGATGCCAGGTGGCTCTGCGGAATTCACCGTCCGTGATCACATGATAGCCCAGTTCCTTGATCTTGCTCACAAGTTCTATGATGGCTTCGTCTTCCACTTCCTTCAGTGCCGCAGCATTGATCTTTCCTTCATCAAACTGTCTTCTTGCCTTCTTCAGCTTCTCCGGTCTTAAAAAGCTTCCTACGAAATCATAACGAAAAGGTGTCTGTAAATTGCTCATTGTCATTCTCTCCATTTCTTTTGTCGTTTTTTGAATTGTTCTCATTATAAGAGAAATGGTGAAATCAGCAAAATACATAAAAATAAGGGTTGTCCATAGTTTTAAACTATGGACAACCCATTCATCCTAAATACTTCTGCAGGGCCTCCAGATAGGAAGATCCCAGCCTACTGAGCATTCCCTTTCTGTGTGTGATATAACCGATCCGCATGTCACTCTCATCGGCCAGCGGCACGGCGATAATATCTTTTCCGTTTAATTTTTTATCGATCACACCGCTGCACACGGTGTAACCGTTCAGGCCGATCAGCAGATTGAACAGTGTCGCTCTGTCCCGCACCCGGATATTTTTCTTGCGTTCAAACTCAGAGAAGATCTCCTCTGAAAAGTAAAAGGAATTGTGCTCCCCCTGTTCAAAGGACAGGTACGGGTATTCTTCCAGTTCTTCGTTGGTGATCATGCTGTTTCCCGCCAGCGGATGTTTTCTGCTGATAAATACATGGGGTCTGGCAATAAACAACTGGTGAAATTCCAGATCGTGGGATTTCAACAGCTTACCGAGTACCGCCTCATTAAAATCATTCAGGAACAGGATCCCGATCTCGCTGCGCAAACGCGCCACATCCTCTATAATCTCATAGGTCTGGGTCTCCCGCAGGCTAAAATCGTATTCTTCCTGTCCGTACTTTTTGATCAGATCCACGAACGCATTGACGGCAAAGGAATAATGCTGGGTGGATACACAGAACTGCTTTTTGCCACCGGAATTTCCCTTGTATTTGTCCTCCAGGATTGCCGCCTGCTCCAACACCTGTCTCGCATATCCCAGGAAATCATCCCCTTCTTTGGAAAGCGTGATCCCCTTGTTGGTCCGGTTGAAAATAACAATATTCATTTCCTTTTCCAGCTCATGGATCGCGTTAGTCAGACTAGGCTGGGAAACATACAGCTTGTTGGCCGCTTCCGTGATGGTGCCGGTCTCCGCCACTGTTATTACATACTTTAACTGTTGAAGTGTCATTATCTTCCCTATTTTTTATCTTTTTTACTTTCACCGTAAATGGCAACAGCGACGCACAGGATCGCCGCTGCGATCGCCAGCCAGAATACCAGATCCATATATTGTCACTCCCAAAGTTTTCAAAATCTCTTTCTAAGGTTAGCACTCGCTAACCTTCCTGTCAATCATTCTTCCTTTGGGATACGGAATTTGTCCTCAGACAATATCTTTCAGTTCTTCCTCTTCCTGACGTTTCATTTTCTCAATTTCTTTTTTATCGATTTTCTCTGCTACAACAGAAATCACTGCAGTTCCGATAACAAGTACTGCGGCCTCTAATCCAGTATTTTCATAGTCCACAAACAGAGATACTACAAACATGAGCAGTGAAGTAATAATCAGACCCGCTTCTATGTATTTTAATTTTTCCCGCCAACGCTGCATCATAAGATCAAGCCCTCCCTTGCATCTATACCGGTCTCCTTGCGATTCAGGTAATCAAAAGAAATCATCTTGCGTTTCACATAGAGCCGTTCCAGCGTCATAATAGGTATCTTGTAAGAATCTCCCCGTTCTTCCCAATATCCCACGCCGTCTTCTCTCTCCTGCTCGATCAGCATGTGAATGTACGGATCTTTGTCGGTGTAGCAGATGTAGAACTTTTTCAGGCTTCCCATAGTAGGTGTGACTGCGATCTCCACATGGCCCGTCCGGTATTTCGCCAGCCACTTGATGGCATATTCGATCTGAGAAAAATCCGTGACGGTCTCCACCTTATCCCCATAGGTCAGAGTAAATGTGTAAGTCAGGGACTTGTCGATCTTGTATTTGGTATATTTTGTTTTCTCTTTATGGTATTTGATGGAAAAATGAACGCTGACCACGAAGATCACCAGACCCAGCAGAAACATGATAAGCGGCGGCAGGATCTGCTTCTCCTTCGTCGCACCGCAGAAATAAATGACCGGGAACACCATAAATATCAGTCCCACCATAATGAGACCGGAATAAAACGATTCCCAACTCCTCTTTGCAAACATATCTCCCCACTCCTTTGTATTATTTTCTACCATAGTAACACAAGAGTGGGGCTATCGTCATCTTTTTTAGAAAAGAATGTCCTCCGGCCGGATCTTATCTTTCTCCGTAATGGGACGGATCACCCGGCAGGGAACGCCTGCTGCAATCACTCCCGACAGAATATCATGGGTAACCACTGTTCCTTCGGAGCTGTCCGGTTATATTCCCAGCAAAGCTGTTTTGCCCGGTTCTGTTCCTCTCCCGGGATATTTTCATAGCCACTGGCATAGGCCGCAGGGCGCTTCATAATGTCTATAACGTTCATGTTTTACGCTTCCTCGCTTTTTCTTTTCCCGAAAACCTCACAATTTACAGTAATGTCACCATTCTCCTGAATGGTAATATTCTGCCAATGAAATGTATTTTCATTTCTTTCCACAAATCGCCATTTTCGATTGGGATTTTCCAGAACAGTTCCCGTCAATATTCCATTTTCCATGGTAAAACACAAATTTGTAAATTTACTCTTGCATGCATATACCATATCATAACAATGGGTCTTTGAATTATATATTCTGAGTCCAACACCATACTCACCATCCGGCTGTGGAGAAGTCTCCCTCGTTGCTCTGGAAGGACATATGAACATATCTTCAATGCCTATCCCGTTCAATACCCGCCTAAAGATCCACTCTCCCTTTAATTGACGCTGTGGCCTGTTATGATCACCATCTATAAACTTATCTTTATAATCAAACTCCCAATCACCCAACAGCGGAGCAAACCAATCATACTCCTCCGGAATAGTTCCTTCCGGTTGTCCATACAAAGCTTCTATAAAGTTGTCCATATCTTTATACCTTCCCTATATCTGCGTCATATTAATCCTGCAATAATCGCCCTCACATCTTTTATCCCCGAAAGCAATCCTCGACCTGTTTCACAATCGTTTCATCCAGCCAGCCCTTATTCGCCATATCCCACAGGATCTCACAAGCTTTTTCGTGAGGCATGCCCTGTTTATAGGGACGACTTTCCGTCAGTGCCTGATAGATGTCTATACAGGCCATCATGCGCTCCTGCGTGTTCAGTTCTGCGGCGGTCTTCCCGAAAGGATATCCGGTTCCGTCCAGCCGCTCATGGTGGAATGCCGCCCAGTCGCGGATCTCGTCAAAATCATCTACGCCTGACAGAATATAATAGGTATATGCCGCATGATGTTTCATCACAGCAAATTCGTCCTCCGTAAGCCTTCCCGGCTTCTCCAGGATCTCATTACCTACCGCCACTTTTCCGATATCATGTAAAGCGCCCGCCAGGTACATTTTCTGCACGGTCTCTTCATCAAAGCCCATATAGCGGCTTAGGCGCTCCGCATCCTCCGCCACACCAATGGAATGGGTGCTGGTAAAGGGTGACTTGTAATCAACGATCTGTGCAAAAAAACGGGCCAGTTCCTTGATCTGTGCGAAGCTTAGCTCCTGTTTGATGCGGGGGATTTTCTCCCACAGAGTTTTCTCAAAGCTATCCTCTCCCAGTGTCAGAAAATGCGGCAGGGGAAACGCCTGCAGGAAAGCATCCACACATTCCTTGTCCACAACGGTTCCTTCGTTTTTGTGAAGATATCCACAAGCTTTATTGAAAATATCCTCCGTGAAGCCCTTTGCACCGTACGCCCGGTCCAACAGATCGCTTAAATGAATGATGCGGGAAAAAAGCGGAATCTCTTCCCATGTTTTTCCAAACGGTCCACTCCCATTGGCATTTTCATGGTGATACAGAATTACATTCTTCACATCCGTATGGAAGGGAAGTCTCTGTATATTTTTTTCACCCAGGGTACAGTGAATTCCTACCTGAGAAGCTTGCGGAACATTTGCAACATCCTTATGTAATTCTTCCTGAATATACTGTGTCAGTGCATTATCATGCAACAGGGCACATGCTGCCAGATCCTGCAGGCTCTCATCGCTGATCCCCAGCTGCTCTGCCATGCAGACACTCATGTATGCCACACGCTTCGCATGTTTGTCAGACACATGTACCAGTTCTGCCTCCACACAGTCCAAAGCATACGAACAGGCTGACAGTAATCCTAAAACATCTAATACCATTATTTCTTCTCCATTACTCTTTTGTTATATTCCTCTTCCAGTCCCCACCGCTTACAGTTCTCTGCCAGCTCCGCCAGCGAATATCTGAGGTAATCCATAGGCTGTTCCTTCGTGATCTCTACTGCAAAACGAAGATTTTTATAAGTGTTCTTCATTCCCCAGATCACATCCTCCCAGGGAGTTCCCTCCGGGATTCCTTTCACGCTTTCATCTGCATAGACCACATTTTTGGCTCCCGCCTGATACAGGAGATCAAAATAGGCTTTCATTTCCACTTCGTTCAGCTTCTCGTGAATAAAAATAAGCCCTTCGCCGTATCCCGCAAAAACAGGCTTGCCCAGATACCGGCACAGCATCTGCTTTAGCATCTTTTCCGCACAGGTATAGTCGCTGACTCTTCCCAACACGATCGGAGAAAAGCCAATAGAATCAGCCGGAAGAGTGTAAAGCATGCCCTCACACTCTTTTCCGGCTTTTATCATTTTCCCTGTTTTCTCAAAAATCACCAGGGATTTCTCATCATATTTTACTTTTTTCTTATAATCATAGATCTTAATATCTGCACAAAGCTCTGAAGGGGTAAACTTTTCCATCAAGACACCTCCGTCCGTTTCTGGAAATAAGTATACCTCTTCTGCTCTGCCAATTCAATCCGGTTCTTTTACCGGGGAATCCGGATCTCTTCTACAAAGAAATTCGTGCGATAGAGATAACACAATTCCTTATCTGTGAGATAGAAACCATAATCTGTATTGAAATCTTCTTCGTTTTCCACTTCGATAGAGCCTGCTGCCCTGATCTCGTCCCAGGTTTTCCCAAGGGCCTCTTCCGGTGTGACTTCTTCACCGGTAGCAACGGAAATCGTCACAGGGATGTAATAAGACAGTGGATGCGCTGCTCCTGCGTAATAAACCGTGTCATTAAAATGCAGGCTGACATACTCATCGTCCGCTAAAGTAATACCATTGAATACCAGATAATTGTCATCATACCGCTGTCCCTCGGAAAGAGTTTCATCGACTAATTCATAGGCCCCGGAGTGATTCTCCCCTTCCTCCTCATACTGGGCTCTGTATTCCTTATACATCTGCTGCAGATAGTCATTTACCTTTGCATACTTTTCATCAGCAAAATAGAACTCATCTATTTCGAAATAATAGGTCTTTTCTTTATTATCATTGTAGAATTCTTTTACCGTGTTGGAACATTCTCCATAATCTTCCCAGGAAAGCCACGCGTCCTCATCTTCGTAGGAAGGTCCTGTTGTGGATGCTGTAGTGTCGGAAACAGTCTCCGTGGATACTGTCGCTTCCATGGATTCACCAGTCTCTGAAGTGCTCTCTTCCGTTACCGCAGCCTCTGCGGATCCGATAACCTCTGAATTACTACTCCCTCCCACCGGATCACTCCCCTGTGCTCCGCAGGCAGACAGCCCCAGTGCCATAACTCCTGTGATAACTATTAATTTGCCCCTCATTTTGTATCTCTCCTTATGTATTTTATTGTAACCGAACGCTTCCCCCGTCCATTACAAGCATAAGCTTAACATACTATAGCATCATAGTTGCATCATGTACAACTCTTCCGATTTATTATTCAATTATCTTTTCCCTCAATAATCGTCTTTACCTCTTCTATTGTTTTATCTGTTGCAGATGCAATCAGTTCTATGGAAAGACCGTTTTTATACATTTTTGTAATGAGTCCTGCCTCACCCTCTGCACGCCCAATTGCGATACCTTCTTCCTTAACTCCCTGGCTCAAATTACACATAGTACTCATATCCTTTCTGAAATTCTCTTCTAATGGAATATCATATTCATTTCCAATAATGTCCAGCTTTTCATCCACTGTAAGTTCTCTGGATAATAATGCTCCCAACAGACGATGTAACTCGTAGGTCTCATCATGTTCCGGCAGTTCCTTTGCAAGTCCTATCATAATGATATTCAACAGATCCAGATTACCTTTCCATTCATAAGAACCGATCAGGTCTTCTTTGGTCAGATGAATATGGCTCATGGTGTTTTCCTCCATATTCATACAAATCCAAATGGAGTAGACACTCTTAATGTCATCGTAACTCGAATTCTCGAAATCTCGTTCCTTCTGGGAAGAAACCAGTCTGCTTACATAGAATACTGCCCGGTTCAGGATCTCATATTCGCCGGGTTCATCCTTTTGTGCTTCCACATTAATGATGATCTGTGACAGTCCATCCTTCATCCGCACATAAAATACGATATCAAAACGTACCAGGCCTTCGTTCAGTTCCTGATTCTCTGTATTAAAACCAACAAGGCGTTGACCGTTCTGAAAATGCACCGCATTCGTCAGTCCCGGCTCCACCGGCACGGCGCTGATATAAGGAAGTCCCTCTATCAGCACTGCTACCTCGAGTGGATCCATCCCCTTAAATTCCTCCACGGTCTTCACCAGGATCCGCGCCAGGATGATCTTATGTGCTATCAGGCGTTTTGCGCTGTTATCGTATTGGGCATCTCTGTCTGTTGCCATTACTGCACTCTTTAATTCCGTATTCAATGGTTTCCTCCTTTTGTGTCAGGTAATCATAGATACCGCCGAAAATAAAAGGATTTCGCCATATCTACATTATAACTTACCTGTTTTTCTGATACAACTGATTTTCTTTCTGTGTGGGTTTTCCTCTTCCCTTCTTACTGGTTCTATAATTTAGGGAATCGGATGGGACATCAGCTTTCGCTGACATAGAAATTTTCATAAGTGAAATGTACTTATACGCGAAGTATAACTTATAATTCCTAATTAGGCAATAAATATATTTTAATATCTAAATAAAATGGTCTTTTAAGTGTAATAGTATAATTACCTCTTAAAAGACCATTCTATAAATGATAATTTACCACGGTGATTTCTTATCAAATAATCCGGTTACTTACTTCGATATTATTTCAACAGTCGGCGATATGCTCTCCAACCCGAGTTCGCCATCTTCCGCAACTCTATAATTAGTAACATCTATTGAATACATATAGTCCGAAATATCTGGATTTTTCTCATCAGCCGGAATCTCAACTTCAAATGTTTTGAACTCAAACACATAAACCGTTCCTTCAACAAGCTTTCCGGTCATATCTTCCTGAAAGCGAAGTAAAAAGGGTGCAGTCTGAAAGAAGTGAACTACGGCAACCGTTTTTCCCGGAAGCGCACAGTAATCAGGCAAGAGTTGCTCAACGGTAGCTGTAAAAGACCCCGAAAACTGTGCATAGCACTTTTGGGGGGCGGTCATTTGCTGGGTATCTGAACTTTGATCATTATTTCCACAACCAGCCAATGAAAAAACCAACACAAGACAAAGAACCATTGCAATAATCTTTTTCATATTGTTTCCTCCCTCAAATTCCGATTTAGTTCAATTCACTTTTATCATATAAAAAAGCCTCCCTTTCAAATATTATTATATCCAAAAAGGAGATCTTTTTCCATTAATATTTCACTATTTTCCGCTTCTACTTCTCATCAACGACCTGGAAGATATAGACCTTCAAAAGTTATTCGCTATTCGTTTCATCTCATGCTATATAGTATAGATCGTCATAAATCTCCAAGAAATAAAGGAACCCACTTTA
>ERZ1026854.768-NODE-768-length-21856-cov-4.933214_pt1 | contig 21856 bp, 10 predicted proteins | sample MGYA00380157_ERZ1026854 | MGnify/ENA primary metagenome ERZ1026854 (study PRJEB33269, sample SAMEA4719793) | human gut metagenome | biome: human-associated habitat; feature: organic feature; material: feces | place: Cameroon | collected 2013-10 ... | reverse complement strand
CGCAGTTTAGGAAATCAGTGTACGCAATTAAAGCTGCCGCAGGGGGTGGTTGTTGGTTGTCAAACAAAATATAGCCTGCGGTTGAATTCAAATGAGGGTCGTGCTTTTCCTGTTTCAATTCAGAAAACAACGTATGCTCTGGTAGATACAGGAGATGTTCACACCATGATGATCGGCGCGGCTGGTTGTGGCAAAACCGCATTTTGGCTGTATCCCAATTTGGAATATGCCTGCGCTGCGGGCATGTCTTTTCTCACTACCGATACCAAAGGTGATCTCTACCGCAATTACATGAACATCTGCAAAGCCTATGGGTATTCGACATCCGTCATTGATTTGCGAAACCCTACAAAGTCGGATAGCTTTAATCTGCTGCATCTGGTGAACAAATACACGGATCTATACAAGCAAGATTCCAAACTGTCGTATAAAGCTAAGGCAGAAAAGTATGCCAAGATCATTGCCAAAACACTTATTTACAGCGATGGAGATGCGTCTTCCTATGGACAAAACGCCTTCTTCTATGATGCCGCTGAGGGCTTGATGACCTCGACGATCCTCCTGATTGCCGAGTTTGCGGACCCGGAGCAGCGTCACATCGTCTCCGTCTTCAAGCTGATTCAAGACCTGCTTGGGCCGTCTGAGGTAAAAGACAAGAATCAGTTTCAACTGCTGATGGAGCGCCTACCAGCGGAGCATAAGGCAAGATGGTTTGCCGGAGCAGCGCTGAACACTTCTGAGCAGGCTATGCAATCCGTTATGTCCACAGCAATGTCTCGGCTCAATGCTTTCCTTGATTCCGAGTTGGAACAAATCCTTTGCTTTGACACTGCGGTAGACGCTGAGAAGTTCTGCAATGAGAAATGTGCCGTGTTTGTTGTCCTCCCGGAGGAAAATCCAAATACCTATTTTATGGTGTCACTGCTGATCCAGCAGCTGTACCGGGAAATTCTGACTGTAGCGGATGAAAAAGGTGGGGCACTGGATAACCGAGTTATGTTTTACTGCGATGAGTTTGGTTCCCTGCCGCCGATCAGTTCTGCAGAGGTGATGTATAGTGCGTCTCGTTCCAGAAAGCTGAGCATCGTCAGTATTATTCAGAGTTATCAGCAGCTTGAAAAGAACTACGGAAAAGAGGGAGCGGCAATTATTCAGGACAACTGCCAGCTTACCATCGCCGGAGGATTTGCGCCAACCAGCGAAACAGCAGATATTATCTCTAAAGCACTTGGCTCACGAACAGTTATGACCGGCTCTGTAAGCCGGGGTCATGAGAACGCATCTGAAAGTTTGCAGATGACAGAACGACCTTTGATGAGTGCGGATGAGCTAAAGTCGATGCGTCCAGGATCGTTCATCGTCATGAAAACAGGCGCGCATCCATTTATTTCCAAACTAAAGCTGTTTACAAAATGGGGAATAGAATTCAATATGGGAAAATGCGAGCTGGAAGATAAAGCTGCACGTCCCGTTCACTATGCGGGTAAAGATACAGTACTCCAGGCATTGGATCGAAAATACCCACAGAGGGTTGCGGTTTTTGAGTCGATCTCGGAAGAAGTTGTGCCATATGATATCCCACCAGCCAGCGCAAAAGCGCGTCTGCACCAGGCCGTCCAAGAGAAATTCCAAGTAGGCAGAAAGATGGACGGATTCCGTAGAACAGGTGGTGTAATGCCTCCCCCGGACCGCTATCGTCCAGATAATTTACAGGCCAGAAGACAAGCAAGAGAAAGACTCAAAAGAGATTCAACATCTCAGATGGAGGACAGCTCCGAAAGCGAGAAAACATAAAATGCAGTGGTGACATAAAAAGTTCTTGACAAACATGAACATACGTTCTATAATAGAAACACGAACGGAGAAACAGTTACCCAATGTGTAGCGAAACCGTGGATCAGTACTGCGTAATGGGAGAGAAAGCTATGCCGTATCTATCAAAAATAGATATTGAAGCGATTGCAAATCGGATCATAGACCAGTACAAACTGCGCTACATTCCCCCAAAAAGGCTTTGCTATTGCGTTGATCCTATGGAGTTAGCTGAAATGCTTGGGCTGTCTGTTTACTTTCGTCAGTTGTCTTCTGATCATTCGATTTTGGGAATGACAGCGCCGGATGAAGTAATGGTTTCGATTTTTGACGAGTACAAAGAAAAATCCATTTTCATTTTGGACGGTAAGACAGTTTTGATTGAGGCGTGTTTGAATCATTCCCCAAAGGCAACGGGACGCCGAAATTTCACGATTGCACATGAGTGTGCCCACCAGATATTGTATCGTCTATATCCGGAGATTTATGGACCGAATCAGCGTGTGCTTTGTGATTATAGACGAAACAATGCGCCCAAGAGAAAGATTGCGGATTGGGAAGAATGGCAGGCAGACGCATTGGCAGCGTGTCTCCTGCTTCCTGAAGACGCGGTGAAAGATGCTATGTTCGTGTATGGTCTGGGTGATAAGGTGAAAGTTTTGAGCCGAAAATACTCAGAATACAAATATCAGTGCTTTTGCGAGATGGCAGATGCGCTTGGGGTATCCAGAAGTGCGTTATCTTTCCGGATGGAGCAGCTTGGATTACTGGAGCGAAATGAGCTGATTGCGGAGGCCAGAGCCAGGAGAGGAGTTGGTTGAGATGGTCTCAAAAGAAGACCAACCTATTCGAGTGGAAGTTCGGTGTAAAACCTGCGGGCGCATATTGTGTTATAAAATGAGCGCCGCCAGCGGTTTGGTCGAACTCAAGTGCCAGAAATGTGGCAGGACTGCAGTTGTAAATCTTTCTTTGCGAAGGGTAAAGGGAAAACTCGACTACAGAACGGCTAAGGATATGGGCACATATATCTGGCGGGCAACAGTCTCATAAATCTTTGTACTCCGTAAACAAAGAAAAAGTGCATATTGGAATCGTATCATGACACCGAGTAAGGTCTATTGTAGTGACGTACAGTATGACAACATAGGTCGGGCGTGAAGTTAGAGTAGGGATACTCTGCCTTTGCGCCCGGCTTTTTATTTTGCGCAGGAGGGATATAGGAATGCGAACAACGTACCTGCTTCAAGAAAAACAGCTGGACGGGAGTACCTGCCTGGTAGAAACAACCGCGGAGAACTGGCATGCGATTGTCCAAGCATGCGCAAAGCTTCCCACAGATCAGCGCCGCTACTTTATCCGCGATGTTATTCCGGATGACAAAGGTGTGGACTGCATGTTCATTGAAACAACCAAAGAGACGTGGCAGGAGTGGGATCGGGAGCAGCGAAAGATTCGGGATAACCTCCAGCATAGAAAGCAGTATGAGCATATCCCGGTGGAGTCCATGCTCACCATGCAAGATGATATTTTAGCGAATGCGGGTCTTGAAAGTGAAGATATTGCAGATTCCGCGGTAAGCCGTCTGACTTGTGCACAGCTGCGCCAGTCAGTGGCTGAGTGGCATAATTGGGCACCGATGCTGATGGACTACTATATGGATGGAAAGAAGACATCCTGTACTGCTGAGGTAGCCAGACGGTGCGGTGTTTCTGAGCAGGTGGCGAGAAAGTACAAGCGACAGTTTGAGAAATTTGTTGGGACGTTTTATTCCTAAGTAGGCAGCCAGTCGTAGAAATCATGTAAAAATAGTGGATCATACCAGTATGATTCATAAGATATAGGAGGATACCATTATGTTTGAAATCCAGAAAAATGACTTCATGAGCTTTCGGATGATGCCGGATCGGATGAAAGCAGACCCCAGCGGGATCTATGACTTTACGTTTGAGGGACGCTATATCATTTATCACTACTGTCATCAGGTGATGAATCACTATATTGCGTTGGATAAGACAACAGGGCTTGGCTCCTCTGTGATGATGACGAGAGAACGTATGGACGATCACAACTATCCGATGATGATCCCGGCTATCCTCTATGCCATCAAGTACACTGGTGACAGACGGATGAATATGGGCGAACAAATCCAGCGAGGTAACTGGATTGACATGATTTTCCACTGCCTGCTTCCGCAAATTGGATTTTCTGTGCGGGAGGATCAGGTGAGAATGGCCAATGTGATGTATAATGGCCTTGTCGGAAAGAAAGTCACCCTTTGTGAGGCAGGAGTTGGTACCGGGAAGACAATGGCATATTTGACGGCGGCTTTTGTTGCGTCCCGGATGGATGGGACATACCGGTACGCTGCCAACCCGATTACGATTTCGACGTCCAGCATTGACCTGCAGAGGGAGATTATGGATAAAGAGATTCCCCGTCTGTCCCAGGTCCTTCAGAACGCGGGTATTTTAGACCGGCCTCTTCGGGCGATTTTGAGGAAGGGAAAAGAACATTACTTCTGCCTGCGGCGATACCATGACTATGTGAATGGCCTAATGGATGCAGGCGAACGGTATAGTGATACTCTCTGCATGCTGGATATGTTGAATTTACCTGTAAGGGGCTTCGACCTGGATACAGTACAACTCCCAAGCTATGTAAAGGCAAAAATCTGTGCCAACGGGAGCTGCAGACAATGTGGGTATCGAAATCAGTGCCGGTACGCCCAATTCTTAAAACAGGCATCCGCAAACCGAAAGTTTGACTTTCAGATTACCAATCATAATCTGCTGTTGACCTCCCAGCGGCTGAAGAATAGCACTGGCCATGGTGTGCTACTGGACAGTAATTACTACATTATTGATGAGGCGCATCAGCTTTTGGAAGCGGCCAACTCCGTTTATGGGGCAGAGATTACGCAGGATACCATCCCTGACCTGCTGGATTCCGTAAAGTATGCCGGTAAGGATAAACACACTCGGAAACAGTATCGGCAGCTGCTCGCAAGGACATTGGAAAAGAACGCCGATATTTTTCGGAATATCGGATTGTGCCTGGATGATGGTGAAGACCGGTGTACCATTGAGCTGAATGAGCAGACGATAAAAGATATTTCTGGTATTTTGGAAAATCTCCGAAAAATCGAGGAGTTCCAAACGGATTCGAGGAAGAAACGGGGGTGCAAGATGGTCAAGGAGCAGCTCTCCACGTTCACGCATCCTGGGGACTACCTCTGTTGGATGGAAGTGGACAGGGGCAACGGAATGCTGTCTTTGTGCGGTGTCCCTACGGCTATGCGCGGAAACTTAAACAGAAATTTGTGGTCCATGCCCAATACGCATTGGGTACTCACGTCTGGAACCATGAAAGATGATACGGGGTTCCGGTATTTCAAACATGAGCTGGGAATCAGCGGAAATATCCCAGAAGGTGCCACACTGGAACACAGTAACGGCTCTCCGTTTGACTACAAAAATCACACACGTCTCTATATCTCTGAAAATGTTCCGTTCCCGGATATGGATGATCCCGAATACATTCAAGCTGTGTGCGATGAGATCGTGAAGCTGGTACACGCAACCAGAGGACACACCGCAATTCTTTTCACATCCTACCGGATGCTTCGCATGGTTTATGAAAAGGTAAAAAAACGTTTGCTGGACTATCGTTTGATTCAGATGACGCGCAGCGACAAGACTGCCATTGGGCAATTCAAAAGAGAAAAGAATAGTGTTTTGTTTGCATCCGGGAGTATGTGGGAGGGGGTGGATTGTGCTGGAGATGTGCTTTCCTCTGTGATTATTGTCCGACTTCCCTTCCCTCTCAGATCGCAGCTCATGGAGTACAAGAAAGCACAGTACGATACCGTCCGAGAATTTGTCCAAGAGTGCGCAATTCCGCAGATGATTATAAAGCTGCGTCAGGGAGCCGGACGGCTAATCCGAACGGAGAATGACACAGGGGTGATTGCGATTCTGGATTCCAGAGCAGCGAAGAATGGCCCTTATCGGGAAAGGGTGCTGACGGCGTTGAGCCAGTATCCGCTGACACCATCTATTTATGGTGTTGAACAATTTATTTCCGCTGTGAAAGGAACGGAATATCTGGAAGGTGGTAGAGCGAGTGCGTGACGATCTGCGGCCAATTACTATGGGGAGCCTATTCGATGGCATCGGAGGATTCCCGCTGGCGGCAGTTCACTGTGGGGTAATACCTCTATGGGCAAGTGAGATTGAAACATTTCCCATAGAGGTAACAAAGCAGCGTTTTCCCAACATGGTACACGTTGGGGATATTACGAAATTGAATGGTGGGACACTCCCGCCGGTAGATATTATCTGCGGCGGGAGTCCATGCCAGGACCTATCCGTTGCTGGGGCGCGTGCGGGGTTAGCCGGTGCGCGCTCCGGCTTATTCTTGGAGCAAACGAGAATTACAAAGGAGATGAGATGTGCTGATTTACTTCGAGGACGGGCAGGCATCTCTGTTCGACCAAGATTTTTATGCTGGGAAAATGTCCCAGGGGCGTTCTCCAGCGGACAGCCCAAAGGCGAAGATTTTCGTATCGTTCTCGAAGAAATTGTCCGAATTAAGTTCGATACCATATCTGTTCCTCGACCTGTCCGAGGGCGTTGGGAATCTGCTGGGGGAATCGTATTGGGAGACTCTTTCTCCCTGGCGTGGCGATGCATGGACGCTCAATACTGGGGTGTGCCCCAGAGAAGGAAAAGAATCTTCCTTGTGGCAGATTTTGGAGGAACAGCCGCACTCCAAATACTATTTGACCAGGAAAGCCTGTTTGGGTATACTCCGCCGCAGTATGGAACGAGGGAAGGAACTGCCTCTGCGGCTTAAAGAGGCACTGGAAGTTCAGGCAGGGCTAAGAAATACAAATATGCCTCCACCTGTAGGTACGTCTTATCATATCAATCAGCGAAATGAGGGAATTGACTTGGGTGGCCTGTCCGGTGCTTTGATGGCAACACAAAACATGCAAATGCGTTCCGTTGTTACTCAGGCCCGCCAAGGTGTTACTGACAGTGATGGAGAAAACTCTATATTGTTGGGGACCCAACCAGAGAAGCAGCGGACGCAGATTGCAGCCGATACCCCAGAAAGAGAGCTGAAAGAAAAGCTGAACATTCTGTGCCTCAATGATCAAGGCGGTCAGGTTATGCATTGTTCGGAAAATATCGCTGGGACGCTGCGTGCCCAGGAGCATGGACATCAGCCACTATTGCTGGAATCCAATCAAAACCATGCTACTGTCAGAACGGATGGTATCTCTACGACGCTTCCAGCGTCCATGGGAATGGGAGGCGGCTATGTCCCCATGGTGTACGAGAATCATGGGATAGACGCAAGGTATAAAGGTCCACTGGATGTGGTGCCGACGATATCAGCAAGATGCGGTACTGGAGGCAATAATGTGCCTTTGGTAGGAAATGATCCTGAAGCCTTTTGTATTGATGGCAATGCCATTGATCGTCAGCCCCAGAACGGCGGCAACGGTATCGGATATCAGAAGGACATTGCTTATACCCTGACGGCGACAGATCACCATGCGGTATTCAGCCGTCAGCGGGTAGATGTTTTTGCGGAGAGCGAAGTGGTCAGCACCGAAAGCGCCCGGCAGCACAAGGATGCTACAGATCTGGTGGCACAGCCTTATCAGAATGTAGTCGGCACACTCGTCCGGTCAGACCATAAGGGCATTGGCAATCAGTATGTCAGCAATGATAAGTGCATCGTGGCCTCCCAAAACCTGATTCGCCGTCTGACACCACTGGAGTGTGAGCGCTTGCAAGGATTTCCTGACCATTGGACGGACATCCCCGGAGCTTCCGATGCGGCACGGTATAAAGCTCTTGGAAATAGTGTGGCGATTCCGTGTGTGGATTATGTTATGCGGGGTATCCTGCTTGCAATACACAACGGGAATGCTGCATAAAGAATGCCTTTTCTCCGTTTTGCCACCTGGATATTTATGAAATTCTGTGATATGTGTTTGGAAAAAGGAGGGATACAAAATGGCAAACAAAAGACCGGATGGCGATGGCCTGGTCCGAAAAAGGAAAGATGGAAGATGGGAAGGACGGATCGTTGTCGGGCACAAAGCCAATGGTACTCCAATCTTTCGCTCCGTCTTCGCCAAAACACAGAAAATGCTGATGGAGAAACTTCACCAGCACATTGAAACATACCGGGATGTTGAACTGTCCGAGGACTGCGATATTCTATTGGGCGAGTGGCTGGATCGATGGAAAGAGAACTATGCGGCGTATGCGGTACGACCCAATACTTTATCCAGCTATGAAAGCATGATCGAAAACTATATCAAGCCACGCTTGGGTATGATGCGAATTTCGGATATTACCACAGAAGATATTCAGCAGATGTACAACGGACTGAAGGAAAATGGCAGGATCAATGAGCATGATACCATGGGGTTTCAGCTTGCGGATAGTTCTATTCGCAGAATCCATATGATGCTTCATGAGGCCATGGATGCGGCTGTGCGGGAACATCTTGTAGTAGACAATCCAACAAATGGTACGAGAATCCCGAAACCGAACTATCCCCCAAAGCAGATTTTGACCGAAGAACAGGTGGAAAGGTTTATGACAGAGCTGGAGAATGACGCTGTCTGGCATGATTTTTTCTATACAGAGCTGACGACAGGGCTTCGCCGTGGAGAGATTTGCGGCCTGCAATGGCAGGACCTGGATTTTTCTACAGGGAAGCTGCGGATACGCCGTGCGGTGATAGCAATGAAGCATCAGCCATGCTGTGTAGGTGAAACGAAGACTAACGCAGGCAGGCGTACCATTACATTACCGCCCCATACTTTGGAGTTACTTAAAAACCGAAAGAAAACGTCCTATAGTCAGTGGATTTTTCCCAATCCTGTTCGTCCGGAAGCACCAATGGCCCCCTCTACTCCCTATCATCAAATGAAAAGGTTACTCAAGCAGGCAGGGTTGCCGTCTATTCGCTTCCATGATTTGCGCCACACATTTGCTACACATGCCCTGACAAGCGGAGTCGATGCAAAGACCTTGGCTGGAATATTGGGACACACAAACGCCTCATTCACGTTGGATACCTATACCCATGTGACCAAAGGTATGCGGGAACAGGCCGCAAATGTCGTTGGAGATTTTCTTGGTCAGATCATGTAGGAGGAAAGCATAATGGCAGGGAGAAGAAAAAACGGGGCGGGAACAATCCGAAAGAGGAAAGACGGGCGTTGGGAGGGGCGCGTCGTCGTATCCTACAAGGAGAACGGTGACCCGGTTACAAAAAATGTCCTGGCAAAAACCAGGACTGAGTGTCAGAATAAACTGAATGAATTGATTGAGAAAACGCTTCCCCCCAGCAAAAAATTGGCTCCGGATATGCCATTTGGTGTGTGGATCGACTTTTGGTATCAGAATTATGCCAAACCAGGTGTTCGGGAGTCGACCAGAGATGTATATGAGAATAACATCTATAACCATATTATCCCGGAACTTGGGAAAATACCGCTGAATCAACTGTCTGAAAGTGACTTGCAGCAATTCTATTCAAAAATGCTGAAAAGTGGTCGAGTGATTCGGGTCGAACAATATGGAGAGGGGTTATCCGCTTCCATTGTCCGAAAAATGCATGTGCTGTGCGGAGCGGCTTTGGAAAAAGCCATTGAGAGTGGCTTCCTGCGAAAAAATCCAAATGTGGGATGCAAACTCCCGCCCAAGAGGGGCCCGATGATGCAGATTCTTTCGATAGAAGAAATGCAGCGGTTTCTCATTCAAGCGAAGTACGATGGCCTATATGAGTTATACCTGCTGGAACTCTCAACCGGACTTCGCCTTGGGGAACTGCTGGCACTCCAATGGAAAGATATCAATTTCAAAACCGGAGCGCTGCATGTGTCCAAGCAGTTGACCACAGTACATGGAAAAGCCACGATTTCTGAACCCAAAACACCGGCATCTATTCGGACTGTGTATCTCTCAAAGCCTGTCCTTGAAGTATTGCGTGCGTATGGGAAATCCGTGGACTCCGATTGGATGTTTCCCTCCCAGAGAAGAAATCTGCCCCTGCACCCATCCGCAATCCGAAAACGCTTGAAAGGAACGCTGGAACGGGCGGAATGCAAAAATGTTCGTTTTCACGATTTGCGACACACATTCGCCACCATGGCTCTTGAAAATGGCATGGACGTAAAAACGCTGTCCGAGATGCTGGGGCATGTGTCTGCCGCTACAACGCTGGATGTTTACTCCCATGTAACTGACACGATGGAGAGGCAGGCGGCCATTAAGATTGATAGAAAATTTGGCAAAGGTGATGCCCCGCTGCCGCAGGAGGAAAAACCAAAGGTGACGGATCAGAGAAACTTTCAAGCGGTGGAAGGAACTCGCCGGAGGCCAGGAACAGGGTGCCTGCATCAGATCGGGGATCATCTCTGGGAGGGACGTTATTCATACAGGGACGAAAATGGTAAGAGAGTTGGAAAAAATGTTTACGCTAAAACCAAAGAAGAATGCGAATTGAAGCTTCAGGAACTTATTGCTGAAATGAGGGATCAAGTGCGTTTGGAGAAAAAACAAAAGGAACACATTACGCTGACAATGTGAGGTTACATAGGACAAGAAGAAAAGCCGAGAACAGGAATTTAAACGGATATCCTTTGTCAAACGACGTTACATGCTGATTCTTATAGGAACCCAATATTTATACTTACCATCCGGGCATATTTAGTGGTAAATATAAAACCTGGAATAACGGTAGCAATCCAGATTCTAGGAAGCGCCCTGTCAGGCCGCATACAGCTATAGTTATAAGAATTATAACAGAATTCGTGTTCGATATTTTCAGTAAATGACACCATTTGACACAACATCAGAACTGAGTGTGCTATAATGACTGCACCGAGAGATATTGACCAGTACACCTGTTAAATGGTAAAAAAATTTCGTCAAGTACCTAAATTGCCGATATGATCTCAGATTTCCTCTACGGATATGCTGCTTTTTCAATATCCGCAGGACCAAGTTTTTGACGGCAAATGTGCTTTTTACGCAATCTCAGCCAGCATACTGACGGCTTCCATAGCGGCCCGTTTGGTGGCCATAGATGGATGCACATACATTTGGAGCGTAGTCTGCACATTTGCATGGCCCAGGATTTCGGACAGTGATTTAATGTCCATTCCCCCTTCAATGCAGCGCGTAGCGAAAGAATGCCGGAGAACATGATAATTTCGCAGAGTCAAATTGTTCTTCTCCAAAAAGCGCCGGAAGCGATACTGCATCGTCCTTGGCTCCAGGGGCCTATCTGTGCCGGTGAGCAGGTAGCAGTCCTTCTTGTCCTTCATTCGGCACAGGACAGAAAGCATTTTCGCCGTCAAAGGGATAGAGCGAATGGAGTTTTCGCTTTTAGGCGTTTGCAGTACCAGCTCCGTGCGCTTCCCATAGTTGATACGGTAAACCGTCCGTTGGACATGCAGTACCCCCTCCACAAGGTTAATGTCAGACCAACGCAGAGCGCAGACCTCGCCAAGCCGCATCCCCGTTTCCAAGCACAACAAGTAACCCAAGCCGCTTCTGTCGGGCTTTTTGAGGACAGCCGCGGTAATTTGCTGACTTTCCAATGGGGTAAAAACTTCCACTTGCTTCCGTTTCATGGCCGGGGGATTCATTTCTGCGTTCCCTGGATACTTGTATTTCCGTTTTGCAAGCTTCAAAGCGGATTTCATAACCACACAAATATCACGCACGGTTTTAGGCGCTAATCCGCCTTTCCCATCCAGCCGACCGGATTTCAGCTTTTTGCTGACAAAAGCATCAAGAACCTCTTCGTCCAATTCCCGAACCTTCTTCTCTCCCAGCTCTGGTTGGATGTGCAGCTCAATGAGCGCCCGGTAGCGCTCCCGGCTGGTGTCCTTGATCTGGCTGTTTTCTGCCTGCCATAAAGCTAAAAGCTCTTTTACCGTCAGAGTGCAGGCTCCGATCTGCTGCTTGTGTGTTTCCTGCCGCTTGACAATTAGCCTCTCCCGCACCTGGGCGTAAGAAGTGCCGTAAATAGAGCGGTAAACCGCTTTCCCATCTGGTTTTCGGTCCGCGATATACCGCCCCTCCCAACGTCCATCCTGGCGTCTGTAAATGTTTTCTCCTCGTCGAGGCATAGTCACTCCTCCTTAGACCATGTTTTTGACGGCGATTGCAGCTTGTCCGAAACAATTTCATTGCCTTATTGCATAAAGTTTTATCGATTTTCCTTTCTTGATTAACTGTAATTAACGATAATGCACAAAGATTCACATCCTGGAGCAATTTCAATTGACATTTGTTGGAATTATGATACAATGTAGACAAGCAAATAGGGGAAAAGAGTTCGTAGGGATTATCGTCAAGTTAGGTACTTAACGAAAGACCTACCCTGTTCCGTTGCCCTGTCCGTCATACATAGTATGTCACAGAAATTTGCTATTTAACAAGTAAATGCTGCATGGTGTCACATGTCTGTAGTTCACAGATGTGGAGATCAGGGAATCCGGTGAAATCCCGGTGCTATACCCGTAGCTGTAAGCGCAAAATGTTTGTACCCTTAACGGAGTGATCTGGTCATTGGGGTAAAACCTGAGAAGGCTGGGTGCGAGCGCTGGCGGAGTGGTCCGCTGTGATGTGCGAGTCAGAATACCGACCATGCATGAGCGCCGTAGCGCCCCCTGAAATGGGTGGAAGGAAGGCAGGATGTGAGAACAATCGGTCACACTGGCAGAAGGTCTGCCTGTGTGGCTTTTCTTTTGCCAGAAATTGAATAGGTTTTGTGGCCCGCTTCGCCGTGGGCTGGACAAGGGAAGCCGGTGGAAGTCCGGCGCAGACGCGCTACTGTGATGTGCCAAAGGTTCTGCCAATATGCCATTGCTGAAAAGCGAGAAGGCGGCAGCACTGCACGAAGCCAGGAGACCTACAAAGCCGGAACGATCTTAGGACGCGACAGAAAACCATGAGATCCCAACAGTCCAGGGCACTGTGCCCGGAGTATGGAGGGATACGGTTTGAGCAAAAAGGAAAAGGTTCCCTATTTTAACCCCAATCGGTGGAGAGAGCAAAAGCTCAAGGTCATGGTCAATGCTGCGATGAAGGAAAAGAATGCGGCGTTCCTGGAAGAACACAGGAATGACACCGGCGAGCAGCTGCTGAACTACCTGCGCACCTGTGCCCGGAAGCTGGGCCATACGCCCCATCCCAGAGAGATCTACGGCAGCTGCCTGCTGATCCAGCACTTTCGTAGTTGGGAAAATGCCGTCAGTGTGGCGGGACTTACGAAACCAGTCCATCAGATTTCCAGAGAGCAGTGCCAGATTTATACGGACGAGCTTCGCATTCAGGAGCGGATGTTCAAGGAGAACCGGGAAAAGGATAGGGCCGCCCGAAAGGCTGCCAATCAGGAAAAGGCCGAGCTGGCCCACGCGGAAAAGCAGGCCCGCCTGGAGCGGGATACCCAGTGGGGCGAAGCAAACGGCCATATGACAGATGAAGAACTGCTTACCTACCTGTGCGAATGCGCCGAGACGCTGGGCCATGTGCCCTACTCTAACGAGGTAGTGGGCGGAAGATATATTTCCCAGCGGTTTGGCGGCTGGGGTGTGGCAATCTATCGCGCGGGATTGCCGGAACTAAAGGGCGTAAAGGGCCCGACGGCTGCGGAGAAGGCAGCGATACGCGCGGAGCTAATAAAAATGTCAACTGGGGTATCCCTGGCGGCGTATACAATTAAATAGCTACGGTAGGTGGCAATACCGGCTAGGCGAAGTGTGCGATGATATGAGCATGCCAATATCCGAAAAACCTCACAAGGGAAATCCGCACCTTGTGAGAGGAAAAGATTCCTCCGTGGCAAGGAATTTCGTGTGTTATTGGCCTTTTGGCCGTAGCATAAAAATTTTTTAAAAGGAGAATCTGCTATGAAAACTTCTAGAAGAATCCTATCTCTGCTGCTGTGTCTGGTAATGCTATGTGGTGTCATGAGTATTACCGTCTCGGCAACATCGGCAGACCCAACTGTTGTCGTTTACGCGACAGAGGGAATGTTTACCGCAGGTGGATACAGCCCAGATCATGGCTTTATCGACCAAACTTTGGTCAACCTAGATCCTAGCCAGCATCTCATTGATCCTTCTTTTTTCACCGGGTATGACGAAGATAGTGGATCCTCTTGGTATGACCAGACGTCTATTGTGGCTGGACTGGCAGGATGCCAAGCTGTGTATGCACCCAACGGATATAGCTCCAGCACCGTAACTGTTTTGGATGCTATTATTTATGCCATGCAATTCAATGGTTATGCATGTACTGGTGGCTGGGATAGCAATACAAGCCCAAATGGTGGATATGTGCATAGCGCTATTGGCGAATCAGCGAACTATTCCGGAACGGTTACAATCCAGGAAAACGCCCTGACTGTGGACGGTGTAAACTATGATCGGTATACGGGATACGGTTGGCGGATTGCGGTGAAATACCCGGATGGTTCTTTTGAGCCGTTAGAGCATTATGGCACCAACTATCCCATCGTTGATGGAATGGAGATTATTTTTGATTACAGCCCTTATGTAATGTTTGATGTACATAAATGAAGGCTGATGTGTAAAGTTTTGGCGGAGGGGTGCGACATCGCATCCCTCCGCTTTATTCTATATGTATTTGTATAAGCATAGGGGTGAATAAAATGAATTCGATTCACAGACGGCTTGTTTCGCTTCTTCTGGTGTTTGGCCTTATTTTTTCTGCGATTCCAACTAGTGTATTTGCAACCGACACAGACCGTGCGAATGAAAATCTAGATAAAGATATTTTATTGAATGAGCAGGCTGGTCAAGCTGATAATTTTGAAGAAAACAGTGATGAGATTGATTCATTACTTCAAGATACGAAAAATACGACAAGCAATATCAGTGCATATTCCATGATCCCGGTTGAGAGTATTTCAGTTAATGAAGACAGCCTTACTATAGAGGTCGGCGGAGATACTGCGACATTGGAAGCAAAAGTCCTTCCGGAAGATGCCACGAACAGGAACATTGTGTGGACATCTTCTGCGTCTGAGATTGCAACAGTGTCTGATGAAGGCACTGTGACACCTGTAAGTGAGGGCACAGCCGACATTATAGCCACTGCAGATGGGGTTTCAACCAAATGTGTTGTTACAGTTCTGTCTGCCGGCGTAACAGTTACGGGCATCACATTGGATAAGAACACCCTTGAGATGACAGCCGGTGGAGAAACTGCAGCACTGGTCGCGACGGTACTTCCCGAAGATGCCACAAGCAAGGATGTAACGTGGACATCGTCTGCGCCCACGATTGCGACGGTAGCGAATGGCATTGTAACACCTGTAAGTGAGGGCAGCGCAATCATTACAGCTACAGCAGGTGATTTCTCCGCCGAGTGCACGGTTACGGTTGCTGCTGCCAAAGTGGCAGTGACCGGTGTCGCGCTGGACCAGCATGAACTCACGTTGAATGTGAAAGAAACTGGGACATTGAAGGCAACTTTGGTTCCTGAAAATGCTACAAACAAGGCGCTGACCTGGAGCTCTAGTGCGGAAGCTGTGGCTACCGTCGAAGATGGTGTTGTAACAGCCGTAGCTATGGGTACGACTACCATTACAGTTGCTACTGAGGATGGCGGCTTCACGGATTCTTGTACGGTTACTGTATGGGGAACTTGCGGTACGAATGCTACCTGGTTTTATAATGCCACGAGTAAGACTCTGAAAATTGCAGGCAGCGGAGCAATTGCGGATTATGCAAGGGCGATGCTGCAACCATGGAAGTCATATTTGAGAAAGGCTACCACTGTTGAACTGGGCGAGGATATTACGCGTATTGGTAAGTTCGCCTTTGCGGGATGCGATGCGTTGACTTCAATTACAATTCCGGACAATAGCAAACTGAAAGAAATTGGCACAAGCGCTTTTATGCGAACAAGCAACTTGAAGTCTATAAGCTTGCCGAATACATTGACGCATATTGACGACACCAATATAGCCAGTAAGGAAATCCATTTTCGTGGAACTGCTTCTCAGTGGGAAAGCCTGAGTTACACGGGGAAAGGGAAAGTATATGTCCTGGATGAGAATGGCCGGGAGACAGAATATGTCCCAGATCCTTATAATGGTAAGTGCGGGGATAATGCAACATGGCATTTTGCCCCTGATACAGGTGTGCTGACTATTAGTGGTACTGGTGAAATAACAAATTATACTGCTATGGCACCCGCACCATGGGATCAATATAAAGAAAAAATAACTAAAGCCGTTGTAGAGAATGGAATTACTTCTGTTGGAAATTATGCTTTTGCCTCCCATCGTGCGCTTCAAACAGTAGAGTTGGCGGGGAGCGTTACTAAGATTGGTGACAATGCATTTCAGAATGCAGAGATGCTGTCGGCTATCGATTTGAAGCATGTAACCAGTGTTGGCCAATATGCATTTGAAAGATGCGTTGCGCTGACTTCGCTGGACTTAGGCGCGGCTTTGTCGATTGGACGCAATGCATTTTATGAGTGTACGGCACTGGAAAATGTGGTGCTCGGTAATGAAAAAACGACGCTCTCCTCTATTGGACTCCGTGCTTTTGAAGAGTGTTCCAAGCTGGAGACGGTTACCTTCAAAAATGTAACCAATGTGGGCCAGTATGCTTTTAAGGGAACAGCGGTAAAGTCTGTAGATTTAACGAGTGTTACAAAAATTGACGGCAGCGCCTTTGAAAATGCAAAAGGACTGGAGACAGTTACCTTTGGCAAAAACTTAACCAGCCTCGGAGGAGCTGCTTTTGCAAACACGGCAATTAAGGAAATATCAATTCCTGGAAAAGTGACAACTTGGGGAAATGGCAGCTTTAGTAATTGCCATAAATTGACAAAAGTAGAAATTCAGGAAGGAATTAATACCATTCCCAAGTATACCTTCCAAGGAAGCGAAGAGCTGTGTGAGGTCGCCATTCCTGCAACACTTACGCAGGTTGGAGAAGGTGCATTCAACGAGTGTGGAGCGCTGGCAACGGTAAATTATACAGGCACGTGGAGCAATGTGGAAATCCAAAAGGATAATGACCCACTGTTGAAAGCTATCGGCTTTGTAGCTATCACGGGCATCACATTGGATAAGAACACCCTTGAGATGACAGCCGGTGGAGAAACTGCAGCACTGGTCGCGACGGTACTTCCCGAAGATGCCACAAGCAAGGATGTAACGTGGACATCGTCTGCGCCCACGATTGCGACGGTAGCGAATGGCATTGTAACACCTGTAAGTGAGGGCAGCGCAATCATTACAGCTACAGCAGGTGATTTCTCCGCCGAGTGCACGGTTACGGTTGCTGCTGCCAAAGTGGCAGTGACCGGTGTCGCGCTGGACCAGCATGAACTCACGTTGAATGTGAAAGAAACTGGGACATTGAAGGCAACTTTGGTTCCTGAAAATGCTACAAACAAGGCGCTGACCTGGAGCTCTAGTGCGGAAGCTGTGGCTACCGTCGAAGATGGTGTTGTAACAGCCGTAGCTATGGGTACGACCACTATTACAGTTGCTACTGAGGATGGTGGTTTCACGGATTCTTGTACGGTTACTGTTGAGAAAGAAGAAACAGAGATAAGTTTACTGGATTTTTCTTTCAGGATTTGGGGAAGTAAAGCAGACGGATATATTGGGTCGGAGAGTCTAAAAATTGTAGCCGATGGAAATGATGAATACCACTTGATTGCGCCAACATACGCTGTGTTCCCGGCAGGAACAGCAAAACTTCTTATTTCCGCACCGGAAGACCTTAAGGAAGAATATACGGTTACTTACACATCATGGAATAACCAAGATTCCGAATACTGTTATGGAGAAAAAACAGTAACTTCGTTATCAGGAGCGGTTACAGTCGAAGATTACTATAACAGATGGGGAAATTTTGACGGAAGAGCAGAGTTCTCCGATTTTGTGATTCGTATTGGAGGAGGAAAGAAAGAATACAAAATTGTTCTCTCACTTTATAATGATCTTCAAAGGCTTTGGGTATATCCCTCAGCATCTAGTTCCACATCATATTTGCCCCTTACGAGAATCGATGAGGATACATTCTCGGCTACTGTTATTCGAGGAACTGAATATACAATCCTAGCACGCGGCGGTTGTTCAGATCCGCTCAATCCTGTGACGGGTAAAGGAATTGCTCCGAGTGTTACTACAATTTCTGAAGTTGATGGACAGGCAGAATCCCAGGGCGATAGTTATATGGCGACACTAAAGTACACCCCTGGTGAAGAAACTGAGAAAACCTTCAAAATCCGGATTACCAATAGTACTTCAGCTGTGCAGATTGCAGAAAAAACTTACACTCTAAAGCTAAAGGTAAAAGCACCCGAAACGTTACTAGCTTTTGAAAAATATACTGCGGTACTGAATGGTACGGAGGTTAATTTTGAAAGTGCAGGGTGGAGTATTCCCCAAATTACGCAATATGATGATCTCAAAATAACGGTTCATCTTAAAAATGCCGGGGAAGATGCGTTGTATGCGTGGACATCTGGTGTTGGAAAGAATACGACTCCGGTTGGAGAAAATAGTGCAACGCTGACAGTAGATACTTCATCAGTAGCTGTAAGAGATTATTGCTTCCGTTGCTCTGTTACTAGCAATGGACAATCTATTACAACAGGATACATTCGAGTAAAAAAGGTCAATGTTCTTAGTGTTCCTACACCTGTAATCGTTACGCAGCCTGTTGGGGCAGAATATAATATTGGACAAACGGCTACAGTCTTAAAATTGGAGTTAGACAACAAAAAACAATTGCTTGCTCGCTATCAGTGGTATGTCAGCGAAGAACCTGATATTGCCACAGCAAAACTGATTGATGGGGCAAACGACTATTATTACTTGCCTCCGATTGCCGAAGAAGGAACACGTTATTATTGCTGTGAGGTCTATTACATTGTCAAGGATATGCCTGGAGACAAGGTAGTATCTGATTTTGCAAAGATTACAGTCAATAATAATGACGTGCCGTTCCCTGGCATGGGAACGGCAGCACAACCGTACATTCTTTCGTCGGAAGCGGATCTAGCTGTGCTTCGTGAGAAGGCTGTGCAGGGATACAGCTTTAAGGGAATGCATTTTCAGTTTGCGAATGACATTTCTCTTTCGAAAAGTTGGATTCCTATTGGAACCACCAAAGACGGTAGCGAAAATACCTTCAATGGAAAAAATATTTATCCGTTCTCTGGGGTGCTGGACGGTAATGGGTACACAGTTACTATTGCACCGGAAGGAAAGCCTCTATTTAATTATGTCCGGGAAGCTACCGTTAAAAATCTGAACATTAAGGGTGAGAAGATTGATGGATATGGTTTGGTCGACCATTATGTAGTCGATTATGGCGATTCGGGTATCTATAACTCTAGCACTGTGCCAGAGACAATTAACATTGTCAACTGCCACATTCTTGCGGGAACCTCCATCAAAAATTCTGGCTTCCTTGGCGGTTATGCGTCGGGTATAAATATTGTCCGTATTACAGACTGCTCTGTGGCTGCTGGTGTCATTATCGGCTATGGGATGACAGAAGAAGCGACAGGTTCTCTTGCGGGAGAGTTCAATGGGTTTGTAGACAATTGTACCAGCGCAGCAACTGTACAGGGGTCGATAATTGCTGGTGGTTTGGTTGGTTGTAAGGGACAGTCTATGGGGCCTTGTACCATCACGAACAGTTCGTTTACCGGAACTGTCAGCTCAAAAAAGGATGCGGGAGGCATCCTGGGTGGTGGATACCATGCAGGTTCTGCTCCAAACTCTCCGTGTGTCAACATCTCTGACTGCCGTGTTACTGGTGAAGTAACTGGTACCACATCTGTTGGTGGTATCTTGGGTGCGGAAGGAAAATATATTACACAGTGCTGGGACAATGGTATAGGTGGCATTCTTAACAACGAATTTACTGGTAAAATTCATGCCAGTGGAAAGAATGTCGGCGCGATTATCGGTTTTATGTGTTCGATGAATATATGCAACCGAATTAGCAATAATTACTATGCCATTGATTGTGGTGCAGAGCGGGGCATAGGCTTTGTAAAATATGTAGACACGAGTTGTGAAAACCATGAGACACAAAGTGGAACTATTTACTTTGACACTTCGCGGGAGCTTCCTGACATTGCTGGTGTGGGCACTAAGAACCTTAATAGAACGGATGACCCACTTGGAGCGGATAAAGAAAAGCTCTGCTATACGGAAAAACGGACAAAAGCCTATGTAACTGAGTTGATTATCTCTGGTACATACAAAACAGAGTATCAAACGGGCGAAAAACTTGATACAAATGGTATTGTTCTCACTGCCAAGTGGAGCGACGGTACAACTACCACTCCTTCTGTGAATGACGCAACGATTACTGGATTCGACAGCACAGAAGCAGGCAAGATTTTGGTTACAATTGAATATGAGGGTGCGATGGCTTCTTTCAATGTCGATATTAAACCGAAATCTCAAAAGATAACTGTTTCGGTGACAGTTATGGGCGACAGCCACCATAGTAATCCAAGTGATAATGGTGGTCCCCATGGATTGGCCATGGGAGGGTTATCTACTTGGACCAGTGAGAGCAATGTGGAAGCAGATGCGACGGAAACTGTGTGGGACGTTATTCAGCGGGTTGCCCAGAGCAAAAATCTGAAGATTCAAGCAGTATATACGGAGAAATATAGCAGTTATTATATTGAATCCGTGAATGGCCTTGGAGAGTTTGACAACGGCAAATTCTCCGGATGGATGTACACAGTTAATGGGACACATCCTCAAGTTGGTGTATCTAAAAAGTATCTAAAGCAAGGTGACGTAATCATTTTGCACTATACTGACGATTATACCAAGGAAGAGGGTAGTATGGCCCCCGCCGAGGACACCGGCACTGCCCAGAAAGTCATCGACCTGATCAACAAGATCGGCACTGTGACCTACACGGACGCTTGCAAGCAGAGAATCGACGCGGCCCGGAGTGCCTATGACGCGCTGACTGCTGCCGAAAAGAACAAGGTTGGTACCAACAATCTCGCTACCCTGACCAAGGCGGAGGCCGAGTACAAGCGGCTGATGCAGGCGGGGGCAACGGATGTGGACAACCTGATTTCCAAGATCGGCACCGTCACCGCCAACAGCGGCCCGGCCATCAGCAACGCTTGGAACGCCTACAATGCCCTGACGGCGGAGCAGAAAGCACTGGTGAAGAACTTCAACACCCTGCAGGAGGCGACCCAGAAATGGAATCAGCTGAAAGCGGATGAGGTGGTCAAGCTCATTGACAAGATCGAGGAGCCTGTCACCGAAAAGAGCAAGGCCAGCATTGAGGCGGCCCGGAAAGCCTACGACGGCCTGACCGATGCCCAGAAGCGTCTGGTTACCAACACCAAGAAGCTGACGGACGCGGAAAAGGCTTACGCCCAGCTGACGGCTACCCCCGAGGATAAGGAAGATGCCCAGAAGGTCATTGACCTCATCAAGAAGCTGACCAATGTCACCCTGGATTCCGAAAAGGACATTCAGGCGGCCCGGAAAGCCTATGACGCCCTGACCGATCTGCAGAAGAAGCTTGTTGACAACTACGATGTTCTGACCGCCGCCGAGACGAAGCTTGCCATGCTGAAGGCCATGGGTAAGGTCAGCAATCCCTACATCACCACCGGCGACTACATGGAGGCTCTGGGTACGCCCAGTGTTGGCTCCATCGGCGGCGAATGGATGGTCATCGGTCTGGCTCGTTCCGACCGGAATGTCCCCGGCGTGGAGGATTACTACAAGAAGGTTCAGGAGTATGTGGCCGAGAACATCGACCCCGAAACCGGACGGCTCCACAAGGCCAAGTCTACGGATAACTCCCGGATCATCATTGCCCTGACGGCCATCGGCAAGGATGTGACCAACGTTGGCGGCTACAACCTGCTGGCTGGCCTCAGTGACCTGGAGTTCGTCAAGTACCAGGGCAACAATGGTCCTATCTGGGCACTGCTGG
>ERZ1026854.767-NODE-767-length-21863-cov-6.891416_pt1 | contig 21863 bp, 27 predicted proteins | sample MGYA00380157_ERZ1026854 | MGnify/ENA primary metagenome ERZ1026854 (study PRJEB33269, sample SAMEA4719793) | human gut metagenome | biome: human-associated habitat; feature: organic feature; material: feces | place: Cameroon | collected 2013-10 ... | reverse complement strand
TACAGCATTGCTCCAAGATGAAATGTGATTTTATTTCTCACCAAATCCTAAACGGGTGTTCTCGTCCATCCCCTTCAGACGATCCCTGCTCGAGAACTCCTCCACCGCCTCACGGTATGCGCATAGGACCGATTCCGAGACGTACCTGACCAGAGGCGTGTAGTTCCCTGTGGAATCGGTGTACGCCAGGAGATCGTAGTATGTAGCAGTGTCCGACAGCATCTTCTCCTCGAACCTGCACAGGTCGCAATTCGGAAGACCCAGCTGTTTCAACAGGGCCTGGAACAGCACACGACCGGTACGTCCGTTCCCATCCTCGAAGGGATGGATGCTCTCGAACTCGTGGAAGAACAGGGTGGCGGTGACGATATCTCCGTACGGTGATGTGTTCACCCAATCCACCAGAGACTCCAACTCCGTCTCGACGGACCCTTTGGGACACGCGATGAACAGCTCTGTTCCGTCCGATCCGCGAACGCAGACGTCTATGTCACGGATGACCCCGGGATCGACATCCCCGACCCCGGTCATGAGACTGCGATGAACGGACAGGACGGTATCCAGGGACCAGGGCATCTCCAGCTCCCCTTGGAAGTGGAGATCCAGGTGGTTGATGATCTCCTGCGCATCGCCGTCGTTGACCTCTTCGATCCTCCCGTCCATGTACTCCGTTGCGAGACCTCCGACCTCCTCCAGCGTCATCCTGTTGCCCTCGATCCTGGTGGACCAATGGATGTCAGAGGAATACGCATCCAGAGCGAGTTCACGGTAATCCTGTTCGGGTAGCACGAATCCACCGAGGGAGGAATCGAGCCCGCGTATCTCGCGGATTATCTCCCTCGTATCGAGATCCAATGCGAGCATGGGGTAGAATGGATCCTTCCTCCGATGCCTCACGGGATATCCTATCGCCATATAGCTCGAATAGTCGCTTCGATTGTTGTCGGAAGACATGAAGGCGATAACTCTATCGATTGCATTTCAATATTTCGATTCAATATTCGATGCCGACAGACAAGAGTGGATCGACAATGCTGTGAGAAACCGCACGGACCCTTCGGAATCCGTGCGGATGGTTTCCGGAGGTTCACTCCTTCTTCTCGTCGGGATGCATCTTCCCGAGGTTGTTCCAGGTGATGATGGCCCTCTGGATGGCGGTGAGGTTGCCGACGACGGCGAACCACAGCATCATGATCTCCATCCATGTGAGGGTGATTCCGGCGACCTCGAAGGAGCCGCATCCGAACTGGATGGCGATGAACTGGATCAGCGGGAAGAGCGTGGACAGCACGACCCTGTCCGCCCTCCCGAGCAGTCCGGCGTAGAGCCTAGGCGCTCCGATGGCCTGGGCCTGGGTCCCCATGTAGGATGTCAGAAGCACCCCGACCAGCGCCAGCATACCGAGGTACGGGTCGCACCATGTGGCGCAGAAGGCCACTCCGCCGATCATGAAGACATCGGCGTACCTGTCGAAGACGTGGTCGAGGTAATCGCCCTTGGGTCCGGCCTTGCCGGAGAGCTTGGCGACCTTCCCGTCCAATGCGTCGAAGTATCCGGAGACGATGACCATGAGGGCACCCACGGGAAGGAGCCAATCCATCCCGTCCCTTCCGCTGAACCAGAACACGAATCCGCATGCGAAGGCCAGTATGAGCCCCGCCCACGAGATCATGTTGGGATTGACGTTGATCAGCTTCTTCGCCACGGGCGTCAGCGCGAAATCCACGCTCGCTCTCTTGCTGTCTAGAACCATTTATCCATCTCCGACGACCAGTCTGTGCCGCCCGGAGGGTAATCCGGGGCATGACCACTTATGATTTTCTCCGCGATGTCCGCGACCTCCCGAACAGTGGCCGACGTGCAGTCGATCTCCCCGATGGGGATGTCCGACTCCGATGCCTCGCAGAGTATCTCGTCCAGGATTTCCGCCTGGACGTTCTCCCTGACCTTGTCCTCGGAGTAACCGCGGGCGCGGAGACGCTCCGCGAGGACGGACGGGGAGCAGCGGAGGACGATTATCACTCTGGAGTCCATGAAATGCGAGAGGTGGCTGTCGAGGACGACAGGGTGCTCCGCATCCCTCAGGGGATCGAGGGCATCGTTCAACGCATCGAGGTCCACCTCGTAGGTGTCGCGCTCCGCGTCGTATTCCCCGAGGAGCCCGTGCTCCTTGATGAACGCCTTCCCGTCGACCACATCGTATCCGCGGAGCCTCAGCTCGGCGGAGAGCGTGGACTTCCCCGTACCGGGGGTGCCGGTGAGCGCGAACAGGACCATGCCCGGCCAATCCGCGACCTCTGTCATAAGAGTTGGGGGAGAACGGGCGGCGGCGACCGCCCATCCCCCGGAAGATCATCCGATGTCCGCGAAGAAGGGCTCGGCCCTCTCGAGGGCCTGCTCCCAGGTCGGGATGTTGGTGAGGGCTCCGACCTTCTCCACGACGAAAGAAGATACAGCGGATGCGACGACCAGCGACTCTGGGATATCGTAGCCGCGATACCTCGCGGCGTAGAAGCCGGCACGGTACGTGTCTCCGGCGCCGGTCACATCGACGGGCTCCCCGCCGGGGATGACCGGGATGTCCACCCTCTCGTCCCCGAACCTCGCCCTGCTGCCCTCGGCCCCGACGGTGTTCACCACCATCCCGACGTCCGCATCGAGCACGTCCTTCAGACCGAGGTACCTGCAGAGGGTCTCGGCCTCCAGCTCGTTGCAGAACAGCGCATCGGCCATCGGAAGGGCGCGTTGGATCAGATCGGCGTTCCATACGCGATGGACCTCCTGCGCCGGGTCCAGGGCGATCCTCGGCCCTCCGCGGAACTCCTCCATGAGCGAGAGGTAATGGGACGCCTGCCCGGTGCAGAAATGGACGAAGTCGGAGGACCCCGCCATGGATGTGAGCCTGACATCCAGGGAGTCCGCATGGCCCTGAGGGCCCTGATAGAAGAACACCCTGGTGTTTAGGTCCCTGTCGTTGACGATCACGCAGGTGGACGTCTCCTCGCCCTCCAGGACGACGAAGTCGTCCATGATGACGCCGGACCCCTCGATGAACTCCAGATACTTCCCGGGGAAGTCCGGGCCCACGTACGCGCAGAGCGCAGTGGGGCATCCGAGCCTCGCGGCCGCGACCGCGATGTTCGGTCCGGTCCCGCCCAGCGTCGTCTTCTTGGTGAGCGCATCGGCGGTGATGCCGGGAGGAAGGAACCGGTCGATCGAGATGATCTGGTCCACCGTGACGTGGCCGTACACCGACAGGAAGGGCTTCAGGTGCCTTCCTCCCATCCGGACATGTACGAGATCTGCTCGGCGGTCAGGGTGTCGATGCCGACACCCATGGACCTCAGCTTGATGCTGGCGATCTCGGAGTCGATCTCCGCGGGAACCGCGTGGACGGAGTTGTCCATCTTCTCGAAGTTCCTGACCATGTGGACGAGTCCGAGCGCCTGGGTTGCGAAGCTCATGTCCATGATCTCCGCGGGGTGTCCCTGTCCGGCGGCCAGGTTCATGAGCCTGCCCTCGGCGATGAGGTAGAGCTTCCTACCGTCCTGCATCCTGTACTCGTCGATGAAGTCGCGGACCCTCTCCTTGGAGACGCTCATGGCGTCGAGAGCGGTCTTGCTGATCTCGTTGTCGAAGTGTCCGACGTTGCCCATGACGCAGCCGTCCTTCATCGCTTTGAGCGCTTCGGTGGAGACGACGTCCTTGCAGCCGGTGACCGTGATGACGATGTCCGCGATCCTCGCGGCGTCCACCATGGGCATGACCTCGAATCCGTCCATCTTGGCCTCGATGGCCTTGATCGGATCGACCTCGGTGACGATGACGGATGCTCCGAGACCCTTGGCGCGCATGGCGACCCCCTTGCCGCACCATCCGTATCCGGCAACGACGAGCCTCTTACCGGCGACGATCAGGTTGGTGGCGGTCATCCATCCGTCGAAGGCGGACTGACCGGTTCCGTACCTGTTGTCGAACATGAACTTCATCTTGGCGTCGTTGACGTCGAGGACAGGGAACTTGAGGACCCCGTCCTTGGCCATGGCCCTGAGCCTCTGGACGCCGGTGGTGGTCTCCTCGTTGGCTGCCTTGACTCCGGGAAGGACGTCCTTCCTTGAGGTGTGGACCATGGAGATGAGGTCCGCACCGTCGTCGATGATGAAATCGGGCGCCATGTTCAGGACGGTGTTGAGATTGTTGTAGTACTCCTTCTCCGTCTCCCATTTCTTGGCGTAGACGTCGAGGCCGTACTCCTCCCTGAGCGCCACGGCGACGGAGTCGTCGGTGGACAGAGGGTTGCAGCTCGCTAGCCTGATCTTCGCTCCGGCATCCGCCAGCGTGACAGCCAGCATCCCGGTCTTGGCCTCGGTGTGCAGAGCCATGCCGACCTTCAGGCCGGCGAGGGGCTGCTCGTCCACGAAGCGCTTGCGTATGTCCATGAGGACGGGCATGTGGTCCTCGGCCCAGTGGAGCCTGAGGGACCCTTTCTTGGATAGATCGTCCATTGTATCACTCATAGTCCGGCCTTGAGAGCATCGCAGATGGCATCCACGGTCCTCCGGCGGCATTCCGCTCCGGAGAAGCTCTCAGAGACCTTTATTGTTGCTTCCCTGTCGCCGCGCAGCTCCTCCACGAAACGGAGGATGTTCGTCGTGGCGCGGGAGATCTCGTCGCAGATCGGGACCGTGCAGGTCTTGGATGTGCGGGAAAGAGGATTCAGATCGATGGAGATGACCTTCTTGCCCATCGCCACCAGGGCCTCGGCCCTGTCGCCGTCCTCGATCGGTACGAGGATGACATCGCTGGACCAGATCCCTTCGCGGGTGCATAGGGCGCGGTCGTGGTCGAGTCCGGGGATCCTCTCGTCGGGGACCCTGCCGAGAACGACGTCCGCCCCCTTCGATTCGAGGTGGGAGATCACCGCCTCCATCCTCTCGGGGGTCCTGTGGAACAGGTTGACCTCGATCTTCGCCGGCACAGCCTTGGCCAGGGCGATGAGGCCCTCGGCGTCGAGGGCGGCGGCGTTGCCATTTATGCACACGACGGGGTTCTCGGCGAGGAGCAGCATCGCTGCGGCTGCGCGCTCGGCATCCTCCGCGGGGGCTGTCGTGCGCTCTCCCATCATGTAATCGAACGCTTCTCCGCGGCCCTGCGAGATCAGGCCGGTGGGTGTGACGACGCCCTTCCCGACCATCTCGACCAGCAGCTCGCGGGTCATGAGCGACTTGTATCTCGGATGACTCTTAGGAATGTCCACGGCGCGATGATACCGAGAGGGCGTATAATCCCATTGCCTTCCGTAACAACCATCGGCGACATCGCACCCGCATACGGCTGTCGTCAAGGACAAATAGCCGACGGCTCTAACCGCAGGCATGGCAGAGTACAGGATCGTTCTCGTAGGACCGAAATTCCCCGGAAACGTTGGAGCGGTGGCCCGCTCTATGGCCAACTTCGGACTGCGCGACCTGGTACTGGTCAACCCCTCGTGCGAGCTCGATGACGATGCGTTCCGCAGAGCCAAGCACGGATCCTTCATCCTCGACAACGTCAGGATCGTGAGCACCATGGACGAGGCCCTCGAGGACTGCTTCCTCGTGGCCGGCACCAGCGGCGTCACGACCAAGGGCGACAGCAACTACACCCGCATACCGGTCCCCGTCAGGGAGTTCGCGGAAGGTTGCAGGGGATACCAGGACAAGATCGCCCTGGTCTTCGGCAGGGAGGACATCGGACTCCTGCAGGAGGAGCTCGAGAGATGCGATGTGCTCGTATGGGTCCCCACGGGCGACGAGTTCCCTATCCTCAACCTGTCTCATGCCGCCACCATCGTCATGTACGAGATGTATCAGGCGGACCACGTCCCGAGGAAGACCCTCCCCGCCAACAGAGAGCAGAAGGAGAGGCTGTTCTCCACCTTCGACGACCTCATGGCCGAGGTGGGCTACCCCGAGAACCGCAGGAACGGGACGAGGGTGATGTTCAGGCGCATGATGGGCCGCTCCATCCCTTCGGAATACGAGTTCCGCACCATCATGGGCGTCATCGGCGACGCCGTCAGGATCATCAGGAACGGAAAGCCCTGGGAGAAGAAGGACTGATGCGGACCGGCAGGAAGACGACGAATTTGTTGTCCTCCAGATCGTCCCTGAAGACTATGTCGGGCATTATGCCCGTGGCCGAGACCACGCTCTGAACGATCGTGTCGATCTCGACGCTCCTGAATGCCGAACCGACGGTGATTACCATCTTCCCGTTGGACGGATCCACATCGTAGGGAGCGACATCCACTGCGATCCCCGCGGCATCGCCCGGATTCATGGTGTTCACGTAGGAGAACGTATAGGCGTGTTCCGAGAACGTGCTGAAGAACGGACCCTCGAGGATCGACGCCAGATTGTCTATGGCGAACGAGACCGAATGCCCGCAGATACGGAAGAACGCATCCAGCCTGCAGTTGTCGCTGCCCTTCATGATTATCTTGAAGAGAGCGGCGTAATCCACGATGAACATCCTGTCCACCTGACCGAAGCTCTTGGATGCCTGCTCGAAGGCGCGCTCGCGGGTGGCCTCGAACTCCAACGGTAGGCCGGCGATCACGATGACCTTGCAGTTCTTCTCGCGGGCGCAGGATATGACCTCCGAATACGCCGCAGAGCCGGAATGTCCTCCCAGAACGGTGAATATCAGGACCGCGCGCAGACCGTCGAACCTGGCGAGGAGCGCATCGCGATTCCCCGATGCTATGGGGGATGCCAGATCGGGGTCGTCCACCTGGCGCTCGGCCGCGCCTGCGGGATGGACCTTGACGATCGGGATCGAATGAGGGGTGTGACCGTTCACGATACGGCTGGCGGCTCCGCCGCAGACCACGAGGACGGCGTCATCCAAGCCTCTCACCGATGCTCCTCTCATCCATGTAGCGTCTGGCGGCGGAACGGACCATGTCGTCCAGGCTCCTCCCGTCGGAGGAGAGCTCGGAGATGTCGACGGCCTGGACGTCGTATACGGGAACGGTCCCGCCGACGACCCTCTCATCGGCATACTGCTCGAGAACGGTGCGAACCGCATCCGTCAGGGACGAGAACTCGCCGTTGACGACGAGAGCGCGATAGACGGCGACGGTATCGGACGACAGCCTGAGAAGAACCTTCGCATCATCGTCCATATTCAACCTCGCGGAAAAGAATGGGGGTAAAAGGTTTGGGGTGGGTTCCGAATAGGTAACCCGATCATCCGAACAGTGCGGAAAGACCAGCGGCGGCCTCTTCCTCGCTGACAGCCTCTTCCTCGGGCTCCGCCTCTTTGGCGGGGGCCTCGGTGGCAGCAGCGGCGGGTGCGGCGCAGACAGCTGCGCTGGCAATGGCCTCCTTGATGTCGACTCCGTCCAGGGACGCGACGAGCGCCTTGATCTTAGCGGCGTCAGCCTCGACTCCGGCGGCAGTCAGGATGGCCTTGATGGCATCCTCGGTGATGTCCTTGCCAGCAGAGTAGAGCACCATAGCGCTGTAGATATACTCCATCTCAAATCAACTCCTTATTTAACCGAATAGTGCGGAGAGTCCAGCTGCGGCTTCTTCCTCGCTGACCTCTTCCTCTTCTTCCTCGACCTTCTCCTCTGCGGGTGCAGCGGCGGCTGCGGGCGCCGAAGGCGTAGCAGCGGCGGCGGAGCTGAGCCTCGCCGCGATCTCGTCGCTGGTGTATCCGGTGGCGGAGGCGAGCGCCAGCATCTGGGCATCTGCCTTCGCGAGGAGTCTGTCGATGTTCTCTTTGGTCGGTATCGCGGCCTCAATGGAGAGTCCCATGGACTCCCTGAACGCCTTCGCGATGAGCGGTACGATCGTCTCCTTAGTCGGGAACGCGATCGAGACACCCAGTGCCAGGGCGTTGTGTGCGGCCGTAGCGAACATTGTGGAATAGTAATCCTCGGGGATGTCGAGAACATCCTTTCCGTAGATGACCCCGTCCTCGTATGCGGACCTGAGCTCCATACCCACAACCATGGGCAGGATCTCGAGCTTGGGGAGCATCGCGGCCACGGGTCCGGAGATGGGCTCTCCTTCCTTGACCAGCGTGGTGTCCTTCTTGATTACTATCTTTCCCGCATCGATTGCTGCGGGAAGGCCTATCTTCTGAAGTTCCCCGATGATGGGGCCGGGTCCGAAGGGTGTGGGTCCCTTGGGGACGACGATGTCGAAGGGCGCGAGCTGTCCCTCCTTTGCAGGAGCGGGCGTCATCGTGGCCTCGAGCTTCTTGTAAAGCTTGAAGGGGTCGATGTCCGTCGTAACAATCGCGCACTGTCCGTGCACCGCATCCTTGAGTCCCAGGAGCTCAGGCTTCTCCTGCGCCGCCTCCTCGATAGCCAAGAGCATGAGCTTGTTCTTGGTCATCTTGAGTTTGGCGTGGGCCCTGAGTCCCGCCCTCATAGACTGGATCTGCTGTCCGGGGATCCCGTGCATGTCGACAACGGCAATGACGGGGTACTCGCGCATATCCTGTACCAGCTCCTCGACGAGGTCCTTCTTCCAAGTTGCGACGTGTGCCATCTTCATACCTCCTTACAGCACCCTCTCGGAGGGCCCCATGGTGGTCTTGACGTAGGCGGAAGCGATGTTGTGCTTTCCCTTCTCCAGGTGGAGCTCGACACGCTTCAGGATGAGATCGACGTTCTCGGCGATCTCCTCGGCGGACATGTCCGCGGACCCAACGGGTGCGTGGAATGTCTTCCTGTCCTTCGTCCTGATGGTCACAGACTTGCGGAGACCGTCGATCATCGCAGCAGGATCTGCTCCGGGAGCGATGGGCTTCGGCATCTTTCCGCGAGGACCGAGAACGGTACCGAGCCTCTTACCGACGACTGCCATCAGAGGCGCCTCGGCGATGAAGTAATCGGTGCTGTTAGCAATCTTCTTTGCCTGTTTCTTGTCGTCCGCGATCGCTCCGAGTTCCTCGGGAGTGATCACGGCATCGGCCACGTCCTTGGCTTTCAAGGCTAGTTCGCCACCACCAATCACGCAGATCCTGACCGACTTGCCGCGGCCGTTCGGGAGGATGATATCCTCCGTGATACGGTTCTTCGGGACCGTCAGGTCAACATCCTTGAGATTGATGGCCAACTCAACCGTCTCGGTGAAATTGCGCTTCTTCGCACTCTCCAGTGCCTTCTGCACAGCCATCACGGTTGGTTTTTCTGCCAATACAATTCCTCCTCGTAGTTCGAACGAGTCCTTTCGGGACTCTCCTACAAGTGAGTGGGGCTATAAGGGGGTAGTATTTAAAGTCGACCGTTCGACTCGGGATGTGCCCGAAGCGAAGGATCTGACGATTCGTAAGTTCCGATGCCTGCATGGCTGTCGACGATACGACACCAAAGGATTATGATTATGCAACCGTGTGCGTGCATCGATGAAACAGATGGGCATACGCGACATGACCTTCGCACAACTGCGCGAGATGGACAGATACTACGTCGATAAGACCATGCTCATCGCCGATATCCTCCGGACAGGGGACAGCAACGTCTATCTGTTCACACGCCCCCCTGGATTCGGGAAATCCACGAACCTGACCATGCTGGATGCCTTCTTCAACATGGAATACACCGGTAACACATGGTTCGAGAGGTTGCGGATTCTGGACCATCCAGAATTCGACGGATACAGAAACGCATACCCTGTGATCGATCTCAACCTGAAGGACGTACAAGCAGAACCATACGATGGATTCCTGGACGGCATCCGCTCAGCAGTGCTCAGATGCTACCGGAATCATGACTATCTGTTCGAACAGAAGGATGTCGCTGAAGAATTGTCCTACATATCCGATACTCTCACGACCCGGACAACCCCTGAAACCCCACTCATCGAATCGATTCGTCTGCTAATCTCGGCATTGGCGAGGTACCATGGCAGAAGGGTCGTGGTCCTCGTAAATGAGTATGATAATGCGGTTGCCAGTACCTCCGACAGAGACTCTCGTGGGAGAATGCTCGCATTCCTGAGAGATTTCTTGGGTTCCGCCCTCAAAGACACTGGCGATGTACAGATGGCATGCATCACAGGGATGACTCGGATCGCGGAAGAGAGCGTATTCTCGGGATTCAACAACGTCTGCGTCTACGACGTCTTCTCCGAAGAATTCAGCGACAGATTCGGCTTCACCGAAACGGAAGTGAAAGAGATACTGAACCACTTCGGTCATCCCGAGAAGATGGCGGAAGCCAAGGAATGGTATGGCGGATACCGCTTCGGAAATGCAGACGTATACAATCCATTCAGCATCATGATGTACGTCCTGAACGACTTCGAAACGGATCGGTATTGGAAGATTGCCGGCCCAGATGTAGCAATCGAACAACTGCTTGATACGGGTGATGACCGAAATCTCGAACAGATTCTGCCCTTGATGAACGGGGGAGAAATCAGCTCGAAACTCAAGGCAACATCGTCCTTCTCCGATATCGGGAGAGACAGGAATGCGTTGTACAGCATCATGACCGCGTCCGGATACTTGAGGGCGGTTCCATGCGACGATGATACGTTCTGCCTCTCGATTCCCAATATGGAGATAGAGGGACTTCTTGACGAACTGCTGAATGGAACAAACAGGATTCCGACGGCCTGAACCCGGCCACACGGAAACCGGAAAAGAAGAAGGTTGGAAAATGTGAGGGACGGGTCTCCCCGCCCCTGTTAGTTTCAGTCCGCGAGGGCGGCGTCGTACTCGCCGGCCCTGACAGCGGCCTGGAAGTCCTTGGGGTTCTTGCCGTCGATGGTGACTCCGACAGCGACGCAGTTTCCTGCGACCTCCATGGCCCTGGCCTTCATGGTGGCTCCGAGGAGGTCGTCTCCCTTCATGTCGACGATCTTCCTGAGCTGCTCGATGGACAGGTTCCCGACCTTCTCGGTCTTGGGGTTGTGGGCTCCGGAATCGACACCCAGCTCGCCCTTGATCAGAGCGGACATGGGAGGGGTTCCGACCTTGATGTCGAAGGTCTTGTCGTCGTTGATGAGGACCTTCACAGGGACCTTCATTCCGTCGTACGCCTTCGTCTTCTCGTTGATCTTAGCTATGACCTGGCCGATGTTCACGCCCTTGGGTCCCAGTGCGGGACCGAGGGGAGGACCTGCGGAGGCCCTGCCCCCGTCAACCAATGCCTCAACAGTGTCTACCATTGTTCATCTCTCCTTCTCGATTATCCGTACGCTGTCTCCCTTGACAGTGACGGGTATGGGGACCATGGCTTCGATGAGCTCGACCGTGATCTCCTCTTTGGCCTGGTCAATCTGCTGGACCCTGGCCTTCTCGCCCTTGAACGGACCGTTCACGAGCTCGACTATGTCACCCTCGACGATTCCTACGACCGCGGACACGGGCACGAGATACGGGCTGATCTCCTCGATGGGGATCTCCCCGTTGGTCTGGCTGTTCCTGTCGTCGCTGTTGCTGGAGGTCTTCTCGTCCTTGACGAAGTTCCTGGCCTTCTTGATGTCACGGACCTCGTCGTTGAGGCGGTTCGTGTTCATCCCTTCGACGAACACGTAACCCCTGAGTCCCGCAGGGCTCAGGATGGCATAGACATCCCTCTCAGACGACCCGGACTTGGCTTTGGCGTTGGCCTTCTCGTAGAGGGCCTGGGCGACCGCCTTCTCCTGGTCGATCTGGGTTTTAAGGATCATGATCGACTGCGTCGCGACGGCCCTGAACGAGATCGAGCTCGTCATCCCGTCGTCCGCAGTCACTGTGACTTCGACCGCGTCCCCGTACCTAGCACCCCTGGGGCACTCGACACAGAGATACAGCTCCTTCGCGGCCTTGCCGCCGACGTCCACCTCGATCTCGGAGGAGCTACGGTAGCTTCCCCAGATCTCCTCCTTGGACGCATCGCAGAGCGTGACGTCCCAGTCGGGTGCGCTGGCGTCGGGACCCGTGGTGATGGAGAACGAAATCTTCACCGCGTTTCCGTCGGTCGATACTGAGAACGGCCATTCGGCCTTGGAGCCCGCATGGACCTTCTGGAGAGGTGATTCGCCTGATACGGAGACCATGCTATCAGCTCAGAAGTACGAGGGCAGGACGTCCATCAGCCACCAGATCGCGAAACCGACAGCACCGATGATGATGATTCCGATTCCGGTGATATACAGTGTCTTGGTGTACTCCTCGCGAGAGGGCGTGTGGGCCATCTTGAGGATTCTGCCGTACTTGCCCTTGCCGAAGCCTTTGGCCTTGGACTCGAACTCGTCCTGCAGGTCGTAAGCAATGGACTCTTCGTCTGCCATCTTATCGTTCTCCTCCCGCCGTGCGGGCCGTCCTCGTTTCCACTGAAGGATAACAAGTCAAGGGTGCCCTTTATTAGCGACATTATTAAAAATGTTTCGATACGTCGCTTTTTTATTCGGATATCGGTCTGGCACAGGGTCCGGGACACTCACGGGAATGGAGCCTGCTGCGTCTTGGAGCCGTGAAACGGCGCCTAAACGGCTTTTTATATGAGATGTTAGTACGGTCCATTATAACCCCAGGGGGAACATATTATGGAAGAGGAAGTTTTATGCAACGTCGAACTCGTTAAGGACAACAACGATTTCGTCATCAAGATCCAGAGCGATCTCGGCGGCGTCAGGGAATACAGATCGTCCAGCTTCGAGGAGGTCCTCGAGCAGCTCATGCAGGACCTTCAGGAAGAGTTCGAATCCCTTTGACGAGGCGATACAATGGCAGCAGACAAAGTCAAACAGGTCACGGACGTTCTCGACATGCTCGCCGAGGACACTTCCATCCCCAGGAACATCAGAAAGGGAGCAACCGACGCGAAAGCCCGTCTCCTCGACAACAAGGAGGCCATGGATGTCCGCGCCACCGGTGCGATCGTCATCCTCGACGACCTCGCCAACGACCCCAACATCCCCCTGCACGGCAGGACCATCATCTGGAATGTCATCAGCCAGCTCGAGGTCCTGAGCCAGCAGAAGTGATTTCTTCCAACCTTTAAAAGGCCGGGCGGCGCTCAGCAGCGCTGTCCGGCCACGATATCCAAGAAGTTCTGGAATATCTCGGAGCCGTGCTCCGTGTTCTCCACCTCAGGGTGGAACTGGACCGCGTAGATCGGCCTGTCCTTGCACCTGACCGCCTCATGCGGACAGCTGGAGGACGATGCGGTGACCTCGAAGCCTTCGGGGACGACCTTGACCTCGTCATTGTGGGATGCCCATACCTCGAACGTGTCGGGGAGGCCCTTGAAGAGGTCGTCATGCGATTTGACCTCGAGCTGCACTCCGCCGAACTCGGGGACCGTTCCGGGTCCGAGCTGTCCGCCGAAGTGCTCGCAGATGAACTGCATTCCGGCGCAGATCCCGAAGATCGGGAAGTCCGCATTGTCCAGGTACTCGCCGTTGTTGCCCATGCGCGCGGTATCGCAGGCCACGCTGGGGGCTCCGCCGGAGAGGATGAGACCGTCCACATCGGCGATCTCCTCGAAGGGGGTCGTGTTGGGAACGATCTTCGTATCGACCTTGAGGTACCTCAGGACACGCCACTCGCGGTGCGTCCACTGCCCCCCGTTGTCGACGACGTAGACTTTCATACGACGGAAAAAAACGGAGATGTATATCTGTCTACTCGTCCCTGCGCCGGTTATATCCCATCACGACGTTGCACCGGGCATGGGTATCGATTTCGAGAACAAGAAGTACCTGAAGCTGAAGGAATCCGAAGGCGAGTTCACGGACCTCGTCGGCGGCATGCTGTCGCCCGGCGAGAAGATCCTCCGTTCCTACAAGGCCGGACGCGACGGCGTCGTGTTCACCGACCACCGCCTCATCGCCGTCAACGTCCAGGGCGTCACCGGGAAGCAGAAGACCCTCTCCGTCATCCCCTACTCGAAGATCTCCGCATACTCCGTCCAGACGGCATCCGTGCTCGACATGGACAGCACCCTGACGGTCTGGGTGAGCGCGCTCGGGGAGTTCACATTCGAGTTCTCCTGCCGTACCGATGTATCCGGGATCTGCAGGTGCATAAACGGGTGCGAGTGACTCAGATCCTCCCGAAGAGGTCGTCCAGCTCATCGTCTCCGATTATCCTGTCGGACGGCTTGCCGGAGTTCTCGAGCATGAGCCCGATCTTCTCCTCCACCGTCTTGGACACGAGTTCGGCGACCTCTATCCCCCTGAGACTGAAGAACATCATCGGCTGTTCGTCCAGCCTCTTGCCTATCCCGTACATGACCGCGGCCACGTGCTTGCACATGCTGGCCCAGTCCGGACAGGTGCAACTGAACGATATCTCGGCAGGGGATGGGAACAGCCCGTTCCTGGATCTGAACAGATCGGCCACGTCCTCCGGCATCTGACCTCTGACGAGCGCGTCGATGTTCTGGACCCTGTTGGCGCAGCGCTGGGCGATGGCCGCCTTCCTTTCATCGCTCAGAGGCTTGATGTTGATCTCAACCTGGTACGGATAGGGTGCGGAACCTCTCACTCTGGCCTCCACGAACCCCTCGTTGATCCTCAGATCGATGATGGACCCGTTCCGGGCATACGTTCTTCCCCTCGGCAGACGGTTGGAATAGTCGGAATAGCTCTCGAGATTGTCGTCCCAGGCCTTCCCCCACCAGTTCTCGGCCATCTTGCGACCGGGGATGCGGATCGGCTGAGGAGGCTGATCGTCTATCGGATCATCAATCAGGTGCGCCTTCATGAAGCTCTTGTTGGTCCAGTAATACGGCATAGTCTCACCCCATCCTGAACAGCTCGATCAGCTGCTCGTTGCTCATGTCCGCGATCCATCCCTCGCCGGAACCCACGATCCTCTCGGCGAGGTCCCTCTTGCCTTCGATCATGGCCGCCACCTTCTCCTCCACGGTATCGATGCATACGAACCTGTAGACCATGACGTCCTTCCTCTGTCCGATCCTGAACGCCCTGTCCGTCGCCTGGTTCTCGACGGCGGGGTTCCACCATCTGTCGAAGTGGACGACATGATTCGCCGCCGTCAGATTCAGACCGACACCGCCTGCTTTGAGGGACATGACCATGAACGGGATGTACTCCGAGTCCGAATTGAAGCGCTCCACCATCTCCGCACGCTTCTTCACCGGCGTGCCGCCGTGAAGCACCAGTCCGCGTCTTCCGAACACGCCCTCGAGGAACTCCGACAACGGCTTGGTCATCTCCTTGTACTGGGTGAAGACGAGCATCCTTTCGCCGTTGCCCTTCACATTCTCCGCTATCTCCGCCAGACGCGCATACTTGCCGCTGTCCTTGGCGGCGAAGGAGCCGTCCCCGGTGTATAGCGACGGGTGGTCGCAGATCTGCTTGAACTTCGTGATCGCAGCGAGCACCAAGCCCCTCCTGTCGCCGCCTTCCGATCCCTCCAGGGCGCTCTGGAATCTATCGAGATAATCGTTGTAGAGAAGGGTCTGCTTCTTCGAGAGCTCGACGAATGTATCAATCTCGCTCTTGTCGGGCAGGTCGTCTATGATCCGCTTATCCGTCTTGAGCCTCCTCAGGATGAACGGGGCGGTCATCTCGCGGAGCCTCTGGAATCCAGACGGGTCCTCGGACATGCCCTTCGTGAATCCCGTGAACTCCTTGCCGGTTCCCAGCAGACCCGTATTGGTGAAATCGAAGATGGACCACAGGTCCCCGAGGCTGTTCTCCACCGGGGTCCCCGTCATGGCCAGCTTGAATCTGCCCTTGAGGGCCTTGACGGCCTTCGTCTGCTGCGTGGACGGGTTCTTTATGGCCTGGGCCTCATCTGCTATGACCGAATCCCACTCTATCTCGGACAGCTCCGGCCTCGTCTTGACCATTCCGTATGTGGTCACGGTAAGGAACGGGACCTCGTCCCCTCCGGAATCGGAGTGGACGATGCGGAACGGCATATCGGGGGCGAACCTCTCGATCTCCTTCCTCCAATTCCCGAGAAGGGATGCGGGCACCACGAGGATGCATCTGGTATCGCCCGCTGCCCTGCGATGCTCCAGGAACGCGATGACCTGCACGGTCTTCCCCAGACCCATATCGTCCGCCAGACAGGCGCCGAAGCCCAGCATGTCCATCTGGCCCAGCCAGTTGAGCCCTCTGCGCTGGTACGGCCTCAGGACCCCTTTGAACGACTCGGGGAGTTCCACATCGGGAAGGTCGGCCTCCTTCAGACGGGTCAGCATGGACTCCATCCACTCGCCGTTGGTGATGCTTCCGTCGACATCCTTCAGCGAGGCGGTCATCGCTTCGGCGACGGTCATGGCCTCCGACCCCTCGATCGACTCGAACATCTCCAACGCCTTCCTCAGACGGTCGGCGTCGACCTCCACCCACTTCCCCTTGATCAGGGCCATGGAGCTTCCGGCTTCGAGAAGGCTCCTCGCCTCTTCCGCCGATATCTCCTGACCGTCTATGATCAGCGATGGACGGACGGAGAGGAGCGCTTTGGCGTCGAACTGGGAAGGGGGCTTGTCGCCTACGACCCTGTTCACGCTCACGCCGGAACGGGACCTCCACCAGTTGGGGATGCGGCAGATGACTCCCGAATCCTCGTAGACCGGGACCTCCCTGAGGAACGTGTACGCATCCTGCGGAGAGAATCTCAGAGGGTGGAACAGCTCGCCCGACTCCATCATGGACGAGATGAACGGACTCCTCCCGGCGACCTCGTTCAGGCACGAAAGCAGGGAGAGCATCCTCTTGGTGTCCTTGCTGTACTCCTTCAAGGCATTGGCCAGAGGCTTGTGGGTTATCCCTCCGTCCGATTCCGTGGAGTATGTGGCCATGAATGCGAAGGCGGCGTTCTTCCTGTCCTCCACCAGATGGAAGAATATCCTCCCGGGAACCTTCAGATCCCGGTTCTTGCCGCCGATGTACAGCTCGACCTTCCCGTCGAAAGCGGATATCTCCCTGCGATACACATCCAGAAGGTTGGCCCATATCGAAGCGACCCACTCCGTGTTCACGAACTCGGAACCCTGTATGAACGGAACACCGGCCGCGATCCTCCTCAGATCGGAGGGATCGACATCGATCACGACGGAATCCCTCAAGGTCTCGAGGTCGGGCGTGAGGATCAGAGCCTTCACGAATGCCGAGCCCACCTTGTGCAGGTAGGCCAAGGAAGGCGGATACCAGCTCTGCGCATCACGGAACGAGATGTCGTAGAGAGCGGAATAACGGTCCTCGGCGAATTTCGAGGCGAGAACGGAAACGGTCGGATCGCTGATACCGCTCGGGATATCGGGCGTGAATCCGCTAGAATTGATGATGAAATCCAGGATGGGGGCCTTCTGGCGGGACATATCGCCCCAATATGCAGATATGAAGTATAAAGATGGGGCCGTGAGGCCCTTGGTTTCTAAGAATCACTCCCACTCGATGGTCGCGGGAGGCTTGTCCGTGATGTCGTAGACGACACGGTTCACGGAGTCCTTCATCGTGTTGGTGATGCGCTTGGACATCGTCTCGAGCACATCTAGGGGGATGCGGGAGCAGGTGGCGGTCATCCCGTCGACGGATTCGACGGCGCGGATCGCGATGGTCCTGCCGTAGGCCCTGCGGTCTCCCTGGACGCCCACGGACCTGGACGGCAGGAGGACGGCGAAGTACTGCCAGGGCAGCTTCATCTTCCCTTCGGAAGCGGCCTTCTTGATCTCGTCCTCGACGATGAAGCACGCCTCCCTGACGATGGCGATGCTCTCGGGGTTGACCTCTCCGAGGCACCTGACGGCGAGTGCGGGTCCGGGGAAGGGCTGCCTCTCGGAAGACCTCACTCCGAGCTTCCTGGCGACCTCCCTGACCTCGTCCTTGTAGAGGTCCCTGAGGGGCTCGACGATGGTCATCCCCATGTCCTTGGGGAGTCCACCGACGTTGTGATGGGACTTGATGGTGTCCCTGACACCGTCGCCGCTCTCGATCCAGTCGGGTGCGATGGTCCCCTGCACGAGGTACTCCGCACCGAACTCGCGGGCCTCCCTCTCGAAGACTCTGATGAACTTCTCGCCGATGATCTTCCTCTTCCTCTCGGGGTCGGAGACGCCCTTGAGGGCCTCGAAGAACTCCGCTCCGGCGTCGGCGATCATGTAGTTGATGCCCATCTCCTTGAGCATCCCCTCGACCTCCTCGGTCTCGCCCTTCCTCATCAGGCCGCTGTCGACGTACACGGCGAGAAGCCTGTCGCCGATGGCCTTGCTCGTAAGGGTGGCGGCGACCATGCTGTCGACTCCGCCGGAGCAGGCGATGATGGCCTTGCCCGGAATCTTCCCTTTCAAATCTTCGATAGTGTCGGCTATGAACTCAACAACACCCAGCATCCTGAACCACCTTCTCTGAATCTGCCACGACCTTGTCCGCCTGCTCCTTCCTGTATGCGAGGAGGGCCTCGGTCACGGCGGCATCCTTGACCGCTACGATCTCGCAGGCGAGGATAGCGGCATTGTCTCCGCGGTCCAGTCCGACGCAGGCCACGGGGATTCCGGGCGGCATCTGCACTATGGACAGGATCGCATCCAGGTTGAGCGCTCCGCTCACCGGGACGCCGATGACGGGATTCACGGTGAACGATGCCACGACGCCGGGCAGGGCTGCGGAGAGCCCCGCGATCGCGATGAAGACGTCGGCATCGCTGGACCTCACGAGCTCCTCGACCCTCGCAGGGGTCCTGTGCGCCGAGGCGACCGCTATATCGTACGGGACACCCAGCTTCTTGAGGACGCCGGTTGCCTTCTCGGCGACCGGGAGGTCGCTCTTGCTCCCTAGGATGATGGAGACCTTTGACATCATCGTCCGCGAGTCGCTATGGGATTATAACCTCTCTGGAAGAAGGGCGCGTACAGAAGGGGACAAGAAGGTTGGGTAAGGGGTTTTTCCGGCGTACCGGGCGATCAGCTCTTGAGAACTACGACCAGGAAGATGCCGACAGCGATGAGCGCGCCGATCACGATTCCGAGAAGGTCGATGATCGCATTGTAGACGACGTCCCAGGCGTCAACCTCGGTGAAGGGGGAGATCCCGCTGTCACCGACGAGGTAGGCCCAGACGATGCCCAGGATGAGACCGATGAGAGCCATCGCGATTCCCGCAGCCCTGCTCTTGCCAGAGCCGAAGTATGCGGAGAAGAGGCCCGCCACCAGCATAACCAGGGCGAACGCGAAGACCACAAGGGTCAGAAAGGACATTAGATCCATTTTGTGCCTCCAATTATTCCGCTCCTCACGGAGCGCTTCGGCTACCGCAACCGAATAGTTACTATTTAATTTCGTTGGGAAGGAGGATTTCCATCCAGACATCCGCGCGGAGCGCCTCGGAGAAGTGGTATGGACCGTCCGATTGGATTGACCGTCCACGATGGATGCATCCCGCAACCGTTTTAACGATGACCAATCGTATTTGGGCTTAAACTATAATAATAATATCCAATTCTTTAAATAATAGTTATCATATCAGATAAATAGAATCGTTTTTGTCCGCAAAGCCGGGTGCTGGGAATGGAGAAGCTTGGTGTCATCGAGGAAATCACCTGCGACGGCAGGTACATCATCCGCTGCTCCAACCTTCCAGACATGGGCGATGCCGTCTTCTTCAAGAACGAGAGGATCGGCACCGTCGGCAGGATCTTCGGTCCCGTCGACGAACCGTACGTGTCTGTAAGCCCCGTCGGGAAGAGCGGAGCGGACAAGGGCGGCATGACGTTCTTTATGGGGAGGAAACGCGATGCCAAAGACAAGAGAAGGAACAGAAGAGATTGAGGTCTGCCCCGAGTGCGGCAGCCATCACCTGGTCCGTGATTACGAGCGCGGAGAGCTCCTCTGCGAGGATTGCGGACTCGTTCTGGACGACCAGTTCATCGATCAGGGACCCGAGTGGAGGGCCTTCGACGTGGAGCAGGGAGAGAAGCGCGCCCGTACCGGTGCGCCGATGACGTACACCATCCACGACAAGGGACTGTCGACCGAGATCTCCTGGAAGAACAAGGACAGTTACGGCAAGAGCATCCCCACCAGGAACCGCGCCCAGCTCTACAGGCTGAGGAAGTGGCAGAGGAGGATCCGTGTATCCAACGCCACCGAGAGGAACCTGGCATTCGCGCTGTCCGAACTCGACAGGATGGCCTCCGCGATGGGCCTTCCGAGGAACGTGAGGGAGACGGCCGCCATGATCTACAGGAAGGCCGTCAACAAGAACCTCATCAGAGGCAGGTCCATCGAAGGCGTCGTGGCCGCTTCGCTGTATGCGGCATGCAGGCAGTGCGGCGTCCCCAGAACCCTCGACGAGGTCGCCAACTCCAGCCGCGTAGGCAGGAAGGAGATCGGAAGGACCTACAGGTTCATGACCCGCGAGCTGAAGCTGAAGCTCATGCCCACCAAGCCCCAGGACTACGTCCAGAGGTTCTGCTCCGAGCTGAAGCTCAGCGGAGAGGTCCAGAGCAAGGCCGCGGAGATCCTCAAGGACGCGTCCGAGAAGGAGCTGACCTCCGGCCGCGGACCCACCGGAGTGGCGGCAGCGGCGATCTACATCTCCTCCATCCTGTGCAACGAGCGCAGGACCCAGAGGGAGGTGGCGGACGTCGCCGGAGTGACAGAGGTCACCATCAGGAACCGCTACAAGGAGCTCACCGAGAAGCTGGGCATCGAGATCCAGCTCTGAAGCTCGACGGGCCCTCTCCGGAGGGCCCCAAACCATCCTCATTTATCTTAGGGTCTGTCGTAAAATAAAGTTCAAAAGTCAGTACTTCTATACTCCCATGATATCGTGCATACGGGAATAGTGTTGGACGACTGGTTGAAGCGTTTCATCGGGTACATGATGCCTAGATTGGAGGAGGATGACCGCCGGTTCTTCGTTGCGATTCTGTCGCAATGTCTGGGTTACGGGAGTGCCACTGAGATATCGGAACTGACCGGCATTTCCGAACGTACGATATCCAAGGCGAAGAAGGAGTTCAATGATGCTCCGAACGACCCCCGGTCCCGTCCGAAGGCTGTTTCCGGAAAGAGGATCCGCGCCGAAGGCGGCGGACGCAAGAAGATCGTGGAAAAACAGCCCGAGATCAAACAGGCGATCGAGAAGCTTGTCGAGCCATCGTCGTACGGGAATCCGGAGAATCCCCTCAGGTGGACGGTCAAAAGCCTCAGAACAATCGAATCCGAACTGAAGAAAGAGGGATTCGAGGTGTCGTTCAGCACTGTTGGATCCATTCTCACCTCGATGGGATACAGCCTCCAGCAGAACAAGAAATATCTCCAGGTTGGAGAACCCGGCCCGGACAGGAATGCGCAGTTTGAATTCATCAACGATGAGGCAAGGAGATTCATGGAATCGAATCTCCCAGTCATATCAATCGATGCGAAGAAGAAGGAATTGATTGGAAATTACAAGAACAACGGGGCGGAAATCCGCCCCGTGAAAGAGCCCAGGCTCGTGAACGATCACGATTTCGAAGGAGAAGATGGAAAGGCGATCCCATACGGAGTCTACGACATACACAAAAACGAAGGATTCATCAACGTCGGCATAAGCGCTGATACGGCTGAATTTGCTGTGAATTCCATATCCAGCTGGTGGTACCTGATGGGACAATACCGCTATCCTGACGCGAAGGAGATAATGATAACCGCTGACGGCGGAGGGAGCAACGGTTCACATAACCGTCTCTGGAAAACAGAGCTCCAGAACTTCGCGGACATTTCGGGCATGACTATCCACATGAGGCACTTTCCTCCAGGGACATCCAAATGGAATAAGATCGAGCACAGACTGTTCTCATTCATCTCGAAGAACTGGAAAGGGGTTCCGTTGGAGTCTTTGGAGATCGTCGTCAATCTCATAGGGTCTACGACGAATTCAAAGGGTCTGAAAGTCAAATGCATAGTC
>ERZ1026854.763-NODE-763-length-21939-cov-6.256626_pt1 | contig 21939 bp, 14 predicted proteins | sample MGYA00380157_ERZ1026854 | MGnify/ENA primary metagenome ERZ1026854 (study PRJEB33269, sample SAMEA4719793) | human gut metagenome | biome: human-associated habitat; feature: organic feature; material: feces | place: Cameroon | collected 2013-10 ... | reverse complement strand
GGAGATGGTCACAATGGGAAATGTACTTCGCAATCTTCTCGACTCTGACTATCTGGTATTCCCAAACCGCTTTATGGAAGAAAAGATGTCCGGAGCCTATATGCTGGACAGTCTGTATCGAGGCACGGTTCTGCATGAAGGCTATCCCCGCAATGATATCTTCCGTCAGGAGACTGATACTGGATTAAAAATGCAGGCCGGATTTGATGGTAAAAAGCTTCTTGCCTATCTGCCAACCTTCCGAGGTAATTTTAATAACCTGGAAAATCAGAATTATATGCAGACACTCCGACAGAATCTTGAATTGTGGGATTCTCAGCTGAATGAAGATGAGATTCTCCTTATCAAGCTCCACCCGTTTCTTCATGGAATGGGGGATTTTTCCGGTTATCAGCATATTCAGCCATTTCCTTCCACATGGGATACTTATGAGGGATTAAGTGTCTGTGATACACTGATCACCGACTATTCCAGCGTTTTTTATGATTTTGCAAACTCCGGAAGAAAAGTCATTCTTTTTGCCTATGACCGCAAAGAATACGGAAGTTCTCGTGGTATGTACGAAGAGATTGATTCCTATCCTTTTGATTATACAGAAAATGCAGCAGAGGTCATCCCTTTTGCCCATCGCAAAAGCGGTACCCCAGACGAAGCTTTTATGCAGAAATATGCCAGCTATGAAGATGGACATGGAGCAGAAAAAATCTGCCGTCAGGTTTTCCTCCATGAAAACATCTGCCGAAAACAGCTCTATAATGGCAACGGCAAACACAATGTTTTGATCTATGCCGGAGATCTGGACTTAAACGGAATCACGACCGTACTCTGCTCCTTGCTCCATGAGTTAGATCTCACCCGTTATAATTATTTTATTTCCTTCCGTTCTCTGTATGTTAAAGAACATCCTGAAAGATTAGAACGTCTTCCGGAAGGTGTCGGCATCCTGCCGCTGGCCAGTGAAATGAACATGGACCTTCTGACCATGGTTGCTCAGATAATGAAACTGAAAGGTCATGATGGTTCCTGGTCAAAACGCCGCCTTGATACTGCCTACAAACGTGAATGGAAAAAACACTTCGGCAGTACTGTTTTTTCCAGTGTAATCCATTATAATGGATATGAAGCTTACACAACAGCTCTTCTTGAAAAAGCGCCTTGTCCCAAAAGCATATGGATCCATAATGATATGGCCAGAGAAGTCCATATGAAGAGAAATATGAATCCATTTCTTCTGAAGGATGCATACCATAACTATGACCACATTATCCCAGTAAGTGAAGATCTTATTCAGCCGGTTGTACAGGAGTTTGATGCAGATATTTCCAGGATCAGTGTCATACACAACTGTCATGATTACAAAAATGTACTGGAGCGTAGTCTTGCCCCTGTCAGTTTTAACAAAGATACTCTTTCCAATATTACAATAGAAGAACTTCAATCCGTTCTCAGTTCTGATGATCAGAAATTTATCAGTATCGGACGTTTTTCTCCTGAAAAAGGACATAAACGACTGCTGGATGCCTTCAATCACTACTGGAAAGAACATCCCTCCACATGGCTGATCATCATTGGTGGTGTCGGCAATCTTTATAATGATACACTTGCCCATGCAAAAGCACTTGAGTCAGCTGACCATATCATTCTGATCCGTGCTGTCACCAATCCTATGCCAATCCTTCGACAGTGTGATCTTTTTCTACTGTCTTCTTATTATGAAGGACAGGGTATCGTTCTCATGGAAGCAGCAACTCTCGGAATTCCGGTCATGGCCTGTGATGTCAGCGGATGTCATAGTTTTCTGAAAGAATATAATGGACTTCTGCTTGAAGATTCTCAGGAAGGACTTCTTCATGGCATGAACCTTTTTGCTGAAGGTAAGGTTTCACCATTAAATATTGATTCTGCATCTATCAACCGGGCTTCTGCCGCTCAGACAGAAGCGTTGATTGCAAATGATATACTTACTTCATCTCGAAACTGAAAGGACTTTTTTATGACAACACCAAAACCTCTGGTCTCGGTCGTCATGCCTGTCTATAATGGTGCCGCTACTATCGCACAGGCTGTCGAATCCGTTTTTCGCCAGAATGTTTCTCTGGAGCTTCTGGTAATTGATGACGGTTCTACCGATCAGACAGCAGAAATATTGTCTGCTTACCAGAATCGACCCAATTTTTATTATTTGAAAAACCAGCATAATATCGGAGCTGCAGCGTCACGAAACCGCGGTGTACAGACGGCGTGCGGACAATATATTGCATATCTTGATGCAGATGACTGGTGGGAAGATGACAAGCTTGAAATACAGCTGGAGGCTCTGCAAAAGACTGGCCGTATTCTCTGTTCCAGCGGAAGAGAGCTGATGAATCCAGACGGGACTCCTACCGGTAAATATATTCCGATAAAAGAAATTGTTTCTTACAGAGAACTGCTGAAACACAACAGTATCAACTGCTCTTCTGTTCTCCTTGCCAGAAACATTGCTGCTGAATTTCCTATGGAACATGATGACAGCCACGAGGATTATCTCACCTGGCTGAAAATACTTCGCAAATATGGTCCTGCTGTCGGCATCAACCGACCACTCCTCAAATATCGTATGAGCAAAGGCAGCAAATCCGGAAACAAAAAAAAGTCAGCCGTTATGACTTACAAAGTATATCGCTATATGGGATACAATCATCTGCAATGTTCTCTGTTTTTTATTTCCTATGCCATTCACGGATTCTGGAAATACCGCTGATAGTGCATTATTATACTGAAAGGACACCTTAACAATGGGAAAAGCCAAAAACCTGCTGTTTACAGCTTATCTTAAATATTTTGGACGAATCAGGCCAGATCCCTGTACCTGGGTTTTTTCTTCCACCGACAACAGACATTATAATTACAATTCCCGCTATCTTTTTGAATATGTAAAGGACAATCTCCCGGAAATCACTCCTCTTTTCGTGATCAATGATCCGGAGCTTCGACAGAAACTTTCTGAAGAATATGGAATGCAGTATTTTATTGAAGCTGAAAGCATTTCCGGGATTCGCCGGGTATTAAACGCAGGTGTATGGTTCACTTCCGCCGGTCTCCCTGCTTATGGCACCAACCTTAACAAAAACAGGCTTATTATCAACCTCTGGCATGGTGTTCCACTGAAAAAGATTGCCCTTCTGGATCCCAATCTCAAAAAGGTGGCTCGTATCTACTTTAAAAATATATTTTCCAGAAATTATACCTGTGTTCTGACCACTTCCCATGAACTGATTCCTCTTATGGCTGAAAGCTTTGCAATCAGCAAGGACAAGATCAAAGTCTGGGGACAGCCGCGAAATGATGGAATGTTTCAGACAAATGACCGTAATAAAATTCTGAATGCCATTTATCCTGATCTTCCTGCATATACCCGGACAGTTCTGTACGCACCGACCTTCCGTGATTATGGTCAGGTAGAGCTTTTTCCGTTTAAAGAATTTGATCTTACTCAGATGGAAGCATTTCTTGAAGAGAAAAAAATGCTTCTCTTTATTCGTACGCATGTTGCCGAACAGGGGTCTGCCGCTCCTTATCTTGGCAAAAGAATTCGTTTTCTCGGAAATCAGGAGGCAGAGGACGTAACGGGAATTCTGAATATCTTTGACTGTCTGATCACCGATTACTCCAGCATTTATATTGATTATCTTCTCACAGACAAGCCTATGATCTTCCTTCCCTATGATCGTCAGAAATATCTTGACGGCCGTGGCATGAATTTTGATTATGACGATGTAACGCCCGGACCTAAGCCAGAAACTTTTGCCCAGTTTCTGGAGTCACTCTGCCCGGAAAATGATTCCTGGAAATCTGAACGTGACCGTGTGAACCGACTTTTTAACGAAATTCAGAAACCCTGTGCAGCAGATATTTGCAATAAAGTCCTGAACATGCTGAAGCAACCATAATGATAATCTCATCAACACTAAGGAGAACAACATGAAATTACTGATTGTAGATGATGAAGAACTCACCCGCACCGGTGTGATTTCCTCACTGAACTGGGATTCTCTTGGCATAGATGAAGTCCTGCAGGCAGATGATGGTGTACATGGCCTTGAGACAGCCCGTCTGCATAAACCTGAAATTGTACTCTGTGATGTTCGAATGCCTCGTATGGACGGCATAACCATGCTTGAACGTATGGAAAAACTTCTGCCTGATACAGTCCCGATTTTTATGAGCGGCTATTCTGATAAAGAATATCTGAAGGCTGCTATCAAACTGAAGGCTGTTAATTATATCGAAAAACCTTTTTCTCTGTCTGAGATTGAAAACACGATCAAAGAAGCCAGAGACCTTTATTTACAGAAACTTCATTCCAAAAGAGGAGAAACGCTGCATTCCATGGAAACAGCCTCAAGACTGGCTTTACAGTTTACCCTGCCATATGGAAACAATAGTCAGACCATATCTGACCTGGCTTCAGAATTAGGATTCACAATGAACTCCTCCACATATTTTACTTCTTTTATTGTTAAAAGCAGTCTGTTCCCGGAATTATCCACACCCTCCATTTCAGATTTCTACCAGGAGCTGCAGGTATTTCTGGAACCATTCCATATGCAATGTATTTACCTGGAAAAGAAACTGCAGTATCTCGTTTATTTTTTCTTTTCACAAAATGAGCCCTCTCCCAGACAGCTGAAAGCGGTAAGTGATTACATGTGTCAGTATTTTTCCAGAATCGGACGTTATTCCATGGCTCGTGGTGATTCCTTATATGGTGTTTCAAAAGCTTATCAGAGTTATACTTCTGCAGTTATTTTACTCCAGAGTTCTTATTTTTTCTCAGAAAACACACTGCTTACAACATGCAGTCTTGACGAGCTTTCTGATATAACGAACGATATTTTCGCAAATTCTCCTGCTTCTGCATTTGCAGATGCACTTTCTGATTTAAATAAATCAGCTGTCGACGCAATATTTACTGATCTTTATAATACTTTTTATCAGAACCATAAGGTTCTGCAGAATTCTGTAAAAGATTTGTATTACAAGCTTTTCCTTGTTCTTGATGATGCCCGCCATCAACAGAAAATTGCTGTCTCCGGAAATATCGAGAGCATTGCAGAAACTATTGATAACTGTTTCACTTTTTCAGAGCTTCATCAGACACTGGTCAATAATACAGAGGATTATTTTTCCTGTGCCGAGAATTTCTCTGCGGAAAATCCTACAATCTTTCTGATTAAAGATTATATCAGCAAGAATTACATGAATGAAACACTTTCTGTAAAAGACATCAGTACTCATGTATTTCTTTCTACCTCATATGTATGCACGTTCTTTAAGAATGAAACGGGAAAGACTCTGAATCAATATATAACGGAATATCGCATGGAAAAAGCCAAGCAACTTCTGAAGGATGCCCGTTTTAAAATTACGGACATTTCTTCAAGAGTAGGATACAATGATGGTAATTATTTTGGAAAAAGTTTCAAGAAATACTGCGGGCTTTCTCCTTCTGAATACAGGGAGCAGAATTTGCAATGAATAATATCTTTATAAAAATCCGTCAGTCTTATGGTGATATGAAACTGGGTTCCAAATTTACTCTGGTACTGCTTCTGGCAACAACCGTTCCTGTTCTCATGATGGCCTGCTTCTTTTATGGAAAGCTCTATGATATGGTCGTATCTTACACAATCCGTCAGGAACAGGACACCTCTGCTCAGACTGCCCCATACATCGAAGAACTTGTTCAGCAGATTATTGATGCACACAGTGGAATCACTGATCAGGAGTTTTTTCAGACCCTGTTTCATCAGCCTGTCAATTCCCCGTTTCAGATGTTTCTGAACTCTGACAGTGCTCAGGATTTTCATGATTATGCAGAAGAACTGATTGCATCTGATATGATCACCGGCATACAGATCTATATGGATTTTCCACCACAATCTGTCCGCCTCTTTAATGATGAACTTACAAAAGACTATTTTTCTCCACTAAGCAAAGCACGCGGCACTTACTGGTATGGTATCTTTCAGGGTACGCAGCAGTCTTCTCTGTACTGTCCGGAATTTTATCTTGGTGGGCGTGAGAAGAAAGAATATGGTGATCTTGCCTATATCACTTCAACTACTTTTTATTATCAGGGCAGTGCCCGTCAGGCATATATTGCTGTTTACAGCTCTTCTGAGCACCTGAATGGAATGCTGAAAGACAACCTTAAATTGACCGGGAGTGTTTCTTATATTATTAATGACAGAAATGCTGTAGTTGCAACTTCAGATTCTTCTCTTTCCGGTATCTATCTGCTGGATTATGATACGATTGAGAATTCGTTTATGTCCTCCAACAACTTTATTGAACGTAATATTCTGGATACTACTGTTTATGCCGGATTTTACAATATCAAACAACCTGGATGGTTTATGGTAACGGTGCTTCCTTCCGGTCCGCTGATCACACAGAGTAATACGATCATGATCCAATATATCTTGATGTATCTCGGCTTTCTGATTTTTGCCCTGTTTCTTGCGCATTCCATGTCTCATTCGATCACAAATCGAATCTCATCTGTTATTCACCAGATGAGCAAGGTGCGCAAAGGTACTCTTAGTCCTATGAGCAGTCCACAATATCATGATGAGATTGGTGATCTGATCGACACTTATAACTATATGACCCGTAAGATGGATCAGCTGATGACTGAACAGGCAAAAGCTGCTGAAGAACTTCGCATTGCCGAATTTCACACTCTGCAGGCACAGATCAATCCACATTTTCTTTATAATACAATGGATATGATCAACTGGCTTGCACAACAGGGACGCACCGATGAGGTTTCTCTTGCTGTTCAGAAACTCTCCCGTTTCTACAAGCTGACGCTTAGCCGCAAACAAAGTATCAGCACGATTGCCAGCGAGGCAGAGCATGTTTCTATTTATCTTCAGATACAGAACATGCGCTATCATGACAGTATTTCCTTTGTGTGTGATATTCCGGATGAACTGATGGAATATCAGATTCCGAAACTTACCTTGCAGCCTATCATCGAGAATTCTGTTCTTCACGGAATTCTTGAAACACCATCTAAGACAGGAACCATTGTCCTCACCGGATGGCTGGAAGATTCCGATATCGTACTGCTGATTTCAGATGACGGGGTCGGTATTCCACCAGAAAAACTGCAGACGCTTCTTCTTGAAAACAGTTACGGAATCACCAGCGCATCCAGTGGAACTAATATTGCTGTATATAATACTCATCGCAGACTTCAGATTCTTTATGGTGAGAAATATGGACTTAAGTATTCCAGTGAATTTGGAAAAGGCACTGACGTTGAACTCCGTATTCCTTCAATCAGAAATTAAATCTATTTCACAAATTAAAAAGAGAGACCACAGTTCTTTTGAACTGCAGTCTCTCTTTTTAATATGAATATGTGTAAAACAAATGGTCAAATTATCTGGTAACAATATCAACCGGAATATTGAAGATTTTTGCAACCTTCAGAATTGTATCGATATGTCTTCCTGTTGCAGCTGCCATATGATGAGTCGGGCCAGCTTCGCTCCAGCGGTTTACAAACTCTCTTGCGCCACATGTGAAACGTGTTCTCATGTTAGTATCACCGAAGGAAAGGATTGGTCCTTCTTCATTTACACCTTCTGCTACAACAAATTTGAAGTGTCCGTCTTTATCCTGTGTGATTGCAAGATAGGTAACCGGACCTGTGTATGGATAGAACTGTGTCAGGTATCCGCCGCCTGTTTTGCCATGGAATACCGGCACGATCTTCATGGTAGGTTTCTTATCGGAAATATCAGCATCTCCACTTCCGGAATGTCCAATGATGCAGATGTCATCGTTGAAGTCGATGGAATACATTTCAGAAAGCTGGCCTGTACCGGAAATTGTCTTAAGGATACTCATTGCCATAGCAACTTTCATATCACCTTCAACTGCACATGCTGTACCCTGTTTGATCAGCATAGAGAATGCCGGGATCAGCATACTGTCAAGGACACCTGCTTTACCCTGAGCAAATCCGTCATAGTGGGAAGCAACCATGCTGAGGTGCTCATCTTTAACCCATTTTTCGAATGCTACAACGTATTTTGCCATATCCCATACTTTTTCGATTGTGCCGCCATCTTCGATATCGAATGTATCAAGAATATCCTGAGCTTTTGCACGGATTGCTTCTTCATCTGTGATATCATCAGCGATTGCCCACATTTTTTCCCAGTCAAACTGTTTTGTGTACAGGAACATTCTGTTGTACAGGTTTGTCTCGTCGATATAAAGGTCCATCATACCCGGATAAGGTCTTCCGATCTGAGCTATGTTAGTATCACGGAATCTTCTTCTGACCTGAGCAGCTTTACACCAGTCTTCGATCTCAGCCTGAACAGCCGGGTCTCCACCTTCAACAACACCTGTGATAACAGCATGTCTCTTGCCGGCTCTTTCAAGGTCAGCAACAGCTTCACCAACAGCACCGCAGGCATATCCTTCACCAAGCCATGCAGCAATATCTGTGTGATCATAATCAAGAGCTTTCAGCTTCTGAACGTTAACCAGAACAACCGGCACATCAAGATCACGGATTGCAGGAAGCATATTGTAAGATGTAGCATAAGTCAGCATCTGAAGGAAAACGATATCTACGTCAGCTGCACGGAATTTGTCTCCGGCTTCCATAGACTGCTCTTTAGTTGTTACCATTCCTCCGTCAATGATCTCTACTGTCTCAGGAAGTGTCTTTTTGAATGCCTCGTACTGTGCTTCAAACTCAGGTACCAGTGAAGGGAACTGAGGAAGATATGCTCCTAATGCGATAGAAAATACACCAACTTTTGCCTTTGTGTTTACTAACATAGTAAAACCTCCTATTTGTTATTTATAAATTTTGATTCCGAAGGACTCATGGATTGTTGTACGAGCCTCTTCTACGGATTTAAAATCTCCGGCTTTCAGCATCTGTGCTGTAATATTACCGATTGCTGTTGCTTCGCCAGGGCCTGCATGAACTTCTTTTCCTGTAGCTTTTGCTGTCAGTTCATTAAGATATCCTGCGTTGGAACCACCACCTACTACATGAATGCGGCTGTATGTTCTTCCTGTGCTCTCTTCCAGTTCTTTTGCTGTTTTTGCATAGCACTCAGCAAGACTGGTGTAGATAACTGTTGCGATCTCACCCATTGTCTCCGGAATTTTCTGTCCTGTTCTGCGGCAGTAGTCTTTTACTTCTTCTGTCATATTATCAGGAGAAAGGAAGCACTCATCATTTGCATCTACTCTGGACGGGAAATCTTTAGCTTCTTCAGCCATAGCGCAGATTTCTGCAAAGCTGTATTTGTCATTTACTTCATGACGTACAGACTGGATCATCCACAGTCCCATGATGTTCTTGAGGTAACGGAAACGTCCATCGTATCCACCTTCGTTTGTGAAGTTCAGTTCACAGCTCTTTGGTGAGCAGTCCGGAGTTTTTCTTTCGATTCCCATCAGTGACCATGTACCGGAACTGATGTAGATGAAATCGTCGTCATTTGCAGGTACTGCAAGAACTGCAGATCCTGTATCATGTGTTGCAGGTGCAACTACTTCCAGGTCAAATCCAACTTCTTTCTGAAGTTCTTCTGTCAGATGTCCAACAACTGTGCCAGGCATGATCAGTTTCTGGAAGATTCTTCTTGGGTATCCAAGTCTGTCAATGATCTCGTAATCCCAGTCTTTTGTCTCAGCGTTAACCAGCTGACCTGTTGTAGCTTCTGTGTACTCACATGTCTTCTGTCCTGTCAGCAGGAAGTGGAAATAATCCGGTACATGAAGCAGTGTCTCTGCTTTTTCCAGATATTCCGGATGTTTTGTTTTAACTGCCATCAGCTGATATACTGTGTTGAAAATAGCTTTCTGAATACCGGTTCTAGCATACAGTTCATCAAGTGGGATATATTTGTAAACTTCCTCATCCATGCCTTCTGTACGGTGATCACGGTATCCTACAGTGTTTCCGATCACTTTGTCTTCTTTGTCAAGAAGAACAAAATCAACACCCCATGTATCAACACCCATGCTTACCGGAATTTTTCCGATTTCTTTACATTTTTTAAGAGCAATAACGATTTCTTTGAAGATACGGTCGAATTCCCAGCAGAGTTCTCCGTCTTTCTTAACCATACCATTTTCGAAACGATGGATTTCTTCAAGCTCCATCTTTCCGTTTTCCATGTGACCAAGAATCAGACGTCCACTGGATGCTCCCATATCTACTGCTGCATAATAAGTTGCCATTGTTAAGTCCTCCTGTTTATAATATGATAATATCTTAAATGTATTTATTTGTTAAGAACCTTGTTTGTCAAAAAAAGGGTCCTTAATTGCTTTATCGAAGTAAATTACGAATGTGTCTTACTAAAAAACCCCCAGGGCAAATGCCCTGGGGGTTTTCACCCTATCTTTCATACCGAACGCCACCTCGGAATCTTACGATTCCTCAGTGTTCGCTGCGCTCATATAGTCTCTCCCAGAAAGTCTCATGCCTGCAAGCAGTCATCGCCTTTCTGTTTCGAGCCTGCATTCGTATTAGTCGTACAGGTTTGGAGCGATTTCTTCGTCGTCCATGTTTGTAGAATCATACCAGTATCCATCTGTAGGAACATCTTCAAGTTCCTGTCCGTTAGCTGCTGCTGTCAGAGCGTAGATTGCATAGTATCCCATCATAAGAGGAGACTGTGTAACTGCACCAAGGAATGTTCCATCCTGAACAGCTGCTTTGATGATAGAACCAGCATCGAAACCAACACCGATAACGTCGCCGTTAGCTGCGTCAGAACCAAGAACGTTCAGGTTTGCGTTAGCTGCAAGAACACCTTCTGCGGAAACCTGGTTGGAACCGAAGATAGCGATGCAGTTTTCTTTGGAAAGGATAGCCTGAGCTTCGTTAGAGCAAAGCTCTACAGTTGTCTGTGCCGGAACAGCTACCTGGATAACAACGTCTGCGTCTGCTTCTTTAGCATCTGCACCTGTTGCTGCGTTTACATAGAATTCGTTACCAGCTACTGCTACTGTTTTGCCATCAGCCTGAAGCAGTTCGATCATTTTGTCGATGAATCCAGTACCACGCTGCTGAATGTTCTGAGCTGTTGCATCCTGGTTAACTTCACCGATAACAACCTGTCCATCAGCGTTAGCTACAACATCTTTGATTGCATTATACATATTTTCTGCTGCTACAGAACCAGCCTGTGCGTTGTCTGTGCAGACTTCACATACTACAGATCCTTCCGGAGCATCAGCAATACCTGTATCAAATGTTACAACCGGGATACCTTTGTCAGCACATGTCTGAAGAGCATCCTGTACAGAAGATGTATCACAAGCTGCAAGTCCTAATCCTTTTGGATTGGAGCTGATAGCTGTGTTGATCATGTTAACCTGGTCAGCGATATCGGACTCACTGTTCGGTCCCTGTGCTGTATAAGTAACACCAAGCTCTTCAGCTGCTTTCTTCATACCTTCCTGAGCGGCATCCCAGTAGGTAGACTGGAAAGATTTAACCATCATCGGGAACTCATAAGCTTCGTTTGCTTTCAGGTCTTTGAACTGTTCTGGCATATCAGCTGCCATAACTGTTGATGCGGACATTCCTGCTACCATTGCTGCACAGATGCTTAATGCTACTACTTTCTTGAAATTCATAATTTACTTCCTCCTTATAAATTATATAGTTTTTTTATGATGAAGCGCCAGCAGCTCTTGGCTGACGCTGCACATACCTTTTAAGTTTTCCTTTTTAATAAATATTCAGTTTGTTAAAAGTGAATTACATTGCTGCTTTTTTCTTTTCTTTGATGATATCGATCAGGACTGCAACGATAAGTACAAGACCTGTGATGATCTGCTGCCAGTTAGCCTGCAGGCCGACATATGGAAGACCTGTTTTCAGAAGCATGATGACAAAGATACCAACAAATGTACCGATTACGGAACCGTAACCACCGGTTGCTGCAACACCACCGACGAATACACCGCCGATCGCATCCATTTCAAGTCCGGCACCGGTACCAGGCTGTACAGTAGGTGTAACTGCTGCATAAGCGATAGCTGCAAGACCTACAAACAGACCACATACTACATAAACCATTACATGGTAGAATTTAACATTGATTCCTGAAAGAGCTGCTGCTTCTTTGTTAGATCCGATTGCGATGGTGTAACGTCCGAATTTTGTATGATTCAGAACAAATTCCATCAAAAGAACCAGAAGAACCATCCACAGGAAACCGATCGGGTAACGAGAAGCACTTCTTCCTGTACCAACTGTAATCTTGAAGATTGTGTGGAACCAGCCACCGTCCTGTGTAAGTCCCGGCCATGGTGTAGCGCTGCAAAGAGATCCGGCACCACGGGTGATCATACATGTACAAAGAGTTGCAAGGAACGGTGGCAGGTTCATAACACCGATGAGCACACCATTCAGGGCTCCAACAATGAGTCCAAGTACCAGGCAGAGCACCATAGCTGCTGCTACCGGCCATCCATGGCTTCTTACCATTGTTCCGGCAATCAGTGCGTAACACACCATACCGGTTCCGATTGACAGGTCTACACCACCAGTGATAAGCGGAAATGTAACACCGATTGCCATCAGGAGATCATAGTAAGAGAAATCCAGCATACTCAGAATTGTGGTGTACTGTCTGAACTCTTTACTCATAATAGAGAAGATTGCAGACAGTGCAATGATAACAAGTAAAACAATAAATCTCTGGTCACTTAAAATACTTTTTTTCTTCTTAGTCATGACTGTCCTCCCCTTAATCAATATTTCTCGTAGCCTTATCCATGATGTGTTCCTGTGTTGCCTCAGAAATATCAATATTTCCTGTCACTTTACCTTCACACATAACGATGATACGGTCACTTAAACGGAGAATTTCTGTCATTTCAGAAGAAATCATGATGATTGATTTTCCTTCTGCTGCCAGTTTACTCATTAACTTGTAAATTTCGTTCTTGGCACCAACGTCGATACCTCTTGTAGGTTCGTCGAAAATCAGAATGTCACTGTCGCGGGTAAGCCATTTAGCAATAACGACTTTCTGCTGGTTACCACCGGAAAGGTTAACTACCAGCTGGTCACCGCTTGGTGTCTTAGTTGCCAGCTCTTTAACATATCTTTCGCTGACTTCTTTTTCTTTTGCCTTATTGATGAAGATTCCATTTGTGAACTCTTCCATTGTTGCCAGTGTTGTATTTTCGTTAACAGATTTCTGAACTACAACACCATATCTTCTTCTGTCCTCTGACAGATAACCGATACCATATTTAACAGCATCCTGTGGGCTGTTGATCGTAACTTCTCTAAGCTGGCCGCTCTTGTCCATAATGGAAATCTTTCCACTCTGTTTCGGGTCTGCTCCGAAAAGTGCTCTTGCAGTCTCTGTACGTCCTGCACCCATAAGTCCTGAGAAACCAAGGATTTCACCTTTACGAAGTTCGAAGCTTACATCCTGAACCATCTTACCGGCATTCAGATGTTCTACTTTAAGAACAACCGGTGCATCTGGTGCAACCATGCTGTGTTCCTTAGGATCTTCATAAATAACACGACCAACCATCATGTTGATGATGTCTTCTTTTGTACTGTCTTTTGTGATCAGAGTTCCTACATATCCACCATCTCGCATGACTGTTACACGGTCTGTGATAACTTTGATCTCATCCATACGATGTGAGATATATACGATACCGAGATTCTTCGCACGAAGATCACGAATGATTACAAACAGGTCAGCGATTTCTTTTTCTGTAAGAGCTGCTGACGGCTCATCGAAGATGATAACTTCTGCTTTGTGGGAAATAGCTTTTGCGATCTCACACATCTGCTGTTTACCAACAGTAAGGTTGCTCATCTTTTCTCTTGGGTCGATTTCAATGTTCAGATCCTTGAATAACTTCTTGGAATCTTCAATCATCTTCTTATCATCTACACGGATACCTTTTTTCGGCTCACGTCCGATAAAGATGTTCTGTGCAACTGTAAGGTCACCGACCATGTTTAATTCCTGATGTACGATTACGATACCATTGTCCTGTGCTTCACGAGTATTGTGGAAAGCAACTTCCTGGCCTTTGTATGTAATAGATCCGGAATCTTTCTGATAAATACCGGTAAGAACTTTCATAAGTGTTGATTTACCGGCACCGTTCTCTCCCATAAGTGCATGTACTTCACCGCGTCTCACTTCGAAGTTAACGTGATCCAGGGCATGAACTCCAGGAAAGGACTTATCAATATCCTTCATTGTTAAAATAACGTCACCCATTGTTTCATCCTCCCTTTCGATCAGTTCTTTCTACGTCTTGCAGAAACGTCGGCATATACAGCTACGATTACGATGATACCTGTGATGATCATCTGCTGTCCTTTACCAAGACCAAATGCCATGATTCCCTGCTGCAGAAGAGAGATAATAAATACACCGATTACAGTACCACCGATGGAAGCAAGTCCACCAACCATGGATGTACCACCCATTACACAACCAGCGATTGCTTCGTTGTTGTACTGATCGCCATAACCTGGCTGAACGGTTGTATATGTTGCTACAAAGAACAGTGCTGCGATTCCAACAAGGAATCCACAGATTACATATGCAAGCATGTTCCATTTCTTGGTATCTACACCAGAAAGTCTAACTGCTTCGCTGTTGGATCCAAGGCAAAGGATGTAACGTCCTGGTTTGGTGTTGTAAAGAACGATTCCACATACAACTGCCATTCCGAGGAAGATTACCAGACCTACCGGGAATCCGTTAACTGATACGATGTTACGGAACCATCCGTTTTTCGGATCAGAACTCTGTGGCCAGCTTACGGACTGTGTTTTAGTGAATACAGATGCGATACCTTTTGCAATATTCATGGAAGCCATGGATACGATGAATGCCGGAACTGATAAGTAAGATACCAGCCATCCGTTAAAGATACCAAATGCAAGACCGATCAGTACACAGATTACCATGGCTACTGCACATGGAACACCATAAGATGTCATGCAGTAACCGGAAACGAGTGCACAGCAGAACATTACCGGTCCGATGGAGAAATCGATTCCTCCGGTTGCAATTACGAACGTAACACCAAGTGACAGGAAGCCCAAGAAGTATACATAATTCAATGTGGACTTGATGCTGTCTCCAACAGGGAATTTATTTCCCAGCACTACCTTAAAAACTACGAACATCACTATTAGAATACATACAAGTAAGATTCTGTTCAGTCCAAGTTTTTTGACTATTGGATTTTGTTTCAGCTTTTCCAATGTTTCACCCTCCTTAAAAGTTTTACACACAACTCTTGCGTTTTCTATATAATACCGTTAATTCTGCACAATTGTAATGGAATATCTTCCAAAAAAAGGTTAAATATTTACGGTTCATCCATAAATATTTAACCTTTTTTATAATAATTTCATTATTTACTTTACGAAAACTTCAGCGTATTAAACGGAAAAAGCAGTTTTTCGATCTCACTATTGTACATATTGTCAGGTGTAACCAGTTCACAGCCGGAATTCACATCTTTGTCATAATCTTTCCCTCTGAGCATGCGTACAGTTTCTTTTACACCCATATAGCCCATCTTGAAAGCTTTCTGAACAACAAGTCCTTTGAACACTCCATTTTCCATCAACTGGACAGCTTCCTGTGAACTGTCCACACCGACTACCTGAATCCGGTCTTTCGCACCAGCTGCCTTCACTGCCCTTGCGGCACCTACTGATGAATATTCGTTCATCCCTGCGATCATCTTGAGATTCGGATATTTTTGCATAAGTTCATTTGTCAGCTCACGCGATTTCTCATACTGCGAATCACAGTACACAACTTCAACAATATTATCTGCAAGATCACCAAGTCCCCTGCGAAATCCCTCTTCTCTTTCAACTGCTGTAGATACTCCTTTAACATGGGCAACAATTGCAATCTGATCATCCGGTCCAAGAAGTGTTGCTGCAAATTTTCCAAGCTTCTCTCCTGCCTCCAGATTATCTGTCGCAACTGTCAGATTCTGTACAGGTTCATCCGTATAGGAATCTATAAAACTGATTTTAATTCCTTTTTTCTTTGCTTCTTTCAGAAGTTCTGTTGATTCTGTAAAGCTTGATGGCGAGAAAAGAATTGCATCCGGTTCTTCTTCAATTGCTTCTTTAAGAAGTTCGTTTTGTTTTCCTACATCATTTTCTTCTGAAGGTGCCTTGACTACAATCGTAGCATTATACTCCTGCGCTGCCATTTTTGTTCCAAGAATTACTGACTTCCAGAAATCGTTCGTTTTATCAACCACTTTTGGGATATATACCAGCGATAATTTTCGCTCGTTGATTATTCTTTTCTGATACCAGACTGCTCCACTGGCTCCCACGACCAGACATGCCACCAGGAGAATACTCAGCCATTTTTTGGTCTTTTTCATATTTTCTCCCCCTGTCTTCCTGGAATTGTAATTGTAGCAATGGTTCCTTTGCCCGGTTCACTCTTATATGTAATACCATAATCATCACCGTAATAGAGTTTCAGTCGTTTCTGTACATTATAGACTCCCACTCCATTCGAATGATAATTCACTTTATGTTTATCATAAATATGCGCAAGTGTCTCTTCGTCCATTCCAACTCCATCATCAATCACCTGAAGGACTGCATTACCATCCTTCATAAATCCTTTTACAATAAGAAGTCCTTTGCTTTCTTTATATTTAAGTCCATGATAGATTGCATTCTCAATGATCGGCTGAAGCACAAGTTTGATCAGAGGTATATATAGTATAGAAGAATCTACATCAATCTGGAATTCCAGTTTGTCTTTGTAACGCATTTTCTGGATTGTGAGATAGCCCCTCGCATACTCTACTTCATTGGCAATCGGCACTTCTTCGTCTTCATTGCTGATACTCTGTCGCAAAAGTCTGGCCAGTGAAGCAGTCATCAGTACAACCTCTTCATTTTTCTTTCCTTCTGCCATCCAAATAATTGAGTCGAGTGTATTATAGAGAAAATGCGGATTTATCTGTGACTGCAAGGCCTTCAGTTCACTCTTACGTTTTTGTTCCTGTTCATGAACATTCTGCTCCATCAGTTCCTGAATCCTGTGCGTCATCACATCAAAAGACTTTGTCAGACTTCCGATCTCGTTCCTTGAATCAAGAACTACATCAGAGGTACTGAAATCACCCTCCTGCACCTTTTTCATAGTATCACAGAGCTTCTGTATCGGAAGTGTGATACTCCTGGACATAAATCTTGAAAATAAAAGTGCAACGATCACCAGTACGACTGCAGTCAGCACATAAACAATCTGCGCCTGCCTGCTTTTCCTCAGAAGTTCACTTACACTGGTACAGTCAACGACTGTCCATCCAGTCTTATAAGAACGTGAAATAGAATAAAGTTTACCGTTACTTCCTGTTCCGGTCAGAACTGTGTCTTCCTTTGTCTTCATGATCAAAGAAATATTTTCTGTCTGCAGTTCATTATAGAGCTGCTGCTGTTGTGGATGATAAACAATATTTCCCTTCGCGTCCAGTATAAATGCATAGCCTTTTGTCCCCACTGTACTCTGATCACAGAGTTCACTGATCGCACTGTAATTCAGGTCAATGAAAAAAACACCTTCTTTTTCACCACTGCCACTGCGGTCACGAATACCTCTGCTCAAGGTAATCACCCATGGTCTCTCGCCACTGATGATATGCTGTACATGTGACGAGGTCAGGATCGGTCCATTAGGACTTTTCAGAGCATTTGCATACCAGCTCTGCGTATTGAGATCCAGATCCTGATTTATAGACTTGCTGCCATCATTGATCAGCATTCTTCCGTTTTTGCTGATGACGCCAACATTTCGAATATCACTTCGGCTGTCAAGAATCGTCTGCAGCTGGTTAAGGATACGGTAGCGCCCTTCATTATCAATTTCATCTGCAAACAGGTATTCCTGAACATCATCATTACTTGAAATCAGATATGCAATATTTTCCATATAATCAATATAGGAATCTATATTCTGATTCATCTGCTGAATGATCGTATGCGTGTATTCAGAGGAATTTTCAAAAATTGAGGTATTCGTAAAGTTCATGGAAACACCTGTAACGATCACAACCGCACTTAAGATCAAAACTGCAACTGTGGCAAAAATAATGCTCTGGATACTGCTGAATTTCCCGATAAATCTTCCCGACAGATTTTTGTTCTTCATCGGCGATTCTCCCTTGCATATTCCGTTGGTGTACAGCCTGTCATCTTTTTAAACGAAATCCCGAAATAATGCGGATCTGAAAATCCCACCTTTTCTGCAATCTCATAGTTTTTCATTGTAGTATTTTCAAGCAGTTCTTTTGCTTTTTCCATTCTGGTACGACTCAGAACTTCCGTAAAGGTTTCTCCCGTCTCATCCTTGAATATCGTACTGAAATAACTGGTACTGATATTCAGATAAGAACAGATACTGTTCAGACTCAGATTCGGATCCATATAATTACTCTGTATATAGTCAATGGCAAGTCGTGCCTGCCGCTCACTGCTGGAAGTATTTATCTCTGAAAGGATTTCAAGAACTCTGTCCGTATGCTTTCGTACAACTTTGCAGGCTTCTTCAAAGGATTTCTGATCAGTCACCTGACGTAAAAGCTCATCTCTGTCTTCATGAATTCTGTTCATGTCTGCCGACACATCTTCACAGGCAGTGTCCATAGTTCGAATTACCTGCTGCAGATACATACAGGCACGACTTTTTATAACAAGTGCCTGACGGATAGCTTCTTCAATCCTGTTCAATATCTGATAAACAGCTTCTTTCTGTCCCGTTTTCATGGTTTCCTTCAGTTCAGACAGCATATCTGACAGATTTATTTCCTGAACAGAATGCTGTTCTTCCATATCAATAAGAAGGTTTCCGCCCAGCAGATAACGGTATTGCAAGGTCTCTACTGCCATATCATGTGACTGAATCAGTTCTTCTGGTTTCTTCACCCATTTACCAATCCCCATAGAAATGTCAAAGCCCATGACTTCTTTTGTTTTCTTCTGGATTTCGCGGCAAATTTCTCTTGTCTTTGTTGTAAAATTCCGGCTCCATTTTTCTTTGAAAAGAATGCAGACTCGATTATTTCCTTCCTGATAGGCTATTCCGGCATCTTCTCTGGTAACAATTTCATCGCTGATATTAAACAGGACAAATGCCATCAGTGCACTTTCCTGTCGTTTTTCTGCATCCAGCTGATACATTCCTGAATAAAGATCGATGTCAAACACAGCTACTCTGTAGCTTGATGCAGAAATATCAATTCCCATCTCCGTCAGCCTCTGAATTGTCTGATTAATGTCTGAAGTACAGTTTACAAGTGCTTCCATATTTTTAGAACGGATGATTTGTGCATTTTTGCGGTATTTTTCGGAAGTTCTGGTCAGATTCTCCATTTTATTCTGTTCTATACGCTGCTGATCTACTTTTTTCTTCATTTTTTCGATCACACCAGTCAGTTCAGTAGCTGTTACCGGTTTGAGCAGGTATTCACTTACACCATACTGAATTGCTTTTTTTGCATATTCGAATTCGCCAAAACCACTGAATATGACTATCACGATATCCGGATAATTATCATGCAGAAAACGGCTGAGTTCCATTCCATCCATATATGGCATCAGAATATCTGTCAAAACAATGTCTACTTCGTGCTGCTGTACGAATTCTGCTGCCTGTTTTCCATTCTCACAGTCTCCTACTAATTCACAATCCATGCTTTTCCAGTCTATATTTTCTTTGATGGCATCTCGAACAAGGATTTCATCATCTACCAATAATATTCGATACATGTATATAATTCCCCCAACGTAAATTTTACGAGTTTGTCAGTATTTTACCATAATTTCGGGGATTTTTGTACAGAAAAAAGAACATTAGAGAAGAATTGTTGGAGATTTTTTTATTTTACAGGACGCCGGATATGAGAAGTTCCCCTGTCTGGTGACACGCTGCGTTTCCAGACAGGGGAACTTCTCACTCCGGCTGACTGTAGAAATATGAAAAAGCATCCCAAACGGGTGGGGGAGAGCGACCTTCGCAACTATGAGCGCCCTCCCCTCGCATATTATTAAATTGTCAATTATAGACGGGACTTAGGGCAGTACCCTATTTTACAATGAATCCCTCTTCATCCCACAAATCATGCCAATCCTTTGCGCCTTCCCACAGGAACACCTGGCCTTTGACAAGTCTGTTTCCTTTTTCAAGTGTGCCGATCTTTGCCATCTCTTCGTCGGTCAGTGGATCTTCGGTCACGCATTTCAGATTGCTTACATAGTTATGTACAGAGAATGGAATAGAGATTTCGCCTCTCTGATGAGCCCATTTCAGAGCGATCAGTGCCGGATGTACACCGTGAGCTTTCGCAATTTCCTGCATCTCTGGTGTCTGCATATCAGCTACATCTTCCGGGCAGATGTCTCTTTCCGGTCTTCTTGGCGAACCAAGTGGCATATATCCTACCGGCTGAATATTATGAGCTACAAGATAATCATACTGTTCCTGCTGCTGGAAACATGGATGAAGTTCCAGTTCGCAAGCTGCCGGTTTAATCTTCATTAACGGAAGAACTGCTTCCAGTTTCGGAATTGTCATGTTGGAAATACCGATATAACGAATCTTGCCTTTTTCTACAAGTTCTTCACACTGGCGGTAAGTATCCATGAATTCTTCCACACTGAATGGTCTGGATTCCGGATTTCTGGAATCTACATCACAGAATGGTGCATGATAGTTCGGGAATGGCCAGTGGATGAAATACAGATCCACGTAATCGCACTGAAGATCCTGAATACTCTTTGTGCAGGCTTCTTCGACCTTTCTGTGCATGTCATTCCATACTTTTGTCATGATGAAGAGATCTTTTCGTTCTACCACGCCTTCATCAAAGGCATTTTTGAATACTTCACCTATCTGGATTTCATTTCCGTAACATGCTGCACAGTCAAACATACGATATCCACAGCGGATTGCTCCTGCTACTGCTGCTGAAACATCTTCAGCGCTTACTCTGTCAGAACCAAAGGTTCCCATACCCATACATGGTACTTCTTCGCCTGACGGAAGGGTTACTTTCGGCACGATTGCCGGATCGATAAATTCTGCCATTTTCATTTCCTCCTGAATTGTATTATATAGTTTTCGTTATCATTTCAAAAATGCCTCGGGGATTGTTCCGTGGTTTCATAAATTTTAAAGTCTATGTATAACGATCTGTGGAAGTAATTTCTCCATATCTTCCATCACAAAGAATCCCGTCTCCTCACGCATTGCTGATGCAGCTGAGATCGCGCTGGCTCTTCTTAATGTTTCTTCCAATGGAAGGCCTTCGCTCAGACCAAGTGCAAAGCCTGCGATCATGGAGTCTCCGCAGCCGACGGTATTTACTGCATCGATCTTCGGCACGACTGCACGAAAGATTCCTTCTTCACCTACTGCAATAGAACCGTCTGCTCCAAGTGAAACTGCTACGATGTCAACGCCTTTAGCGTGAATTGTCTTTGCTGCTTCAATAATGTCCTGAATATCATCGCACTGCTTGCCTGTCAGCATCCGGATCTCGTCAATGTTTGGTTTGATCAGTGTCGGGCAGGCTTCGATTCCCATCTCCAGAAGCTTTCCACTTGTATCAAGGATCACTGGTTTTCCAGCTTCTTTCACGATTCTGACCAGTCTCTGGTATGCCGTTCCATCAAGTCCCTTCGGAACGCTTCCTGACATGGAAACAACATCTGCGTTTTTTACCAGTTCTCTGAATTTCTTTTCGAAGCCCTGAAAATCTGCTTCTGTCAAAGTGAATCCCGGCTCAAGGAATTCTGTCTGCACATGGTTGACTTCATCCCAGATATTGATGCAGGATCTGCTCTCC
>ERZ1026854.762-NODE-762-length-21945-cov-3.650662_pt1 | contig 21945 bp, 16 predicted proteins | sample MGYA00380157_ERZ1026854 | MGnify/ENA primary metagenome ERZ1026854 (study PRJEB33269, sample SAMEA4719793) | human gut metagenome | biome: human-associated habitat; feature: organic feature; material: feces | place: Cameroon | collected 2013-10 ... | reverse complement strand
GGGCATGTCCGTCGGCAGCAGCATGTCAGAGTATCAAGGATACTACCGACGTAGAATGATAAGAGAAACAGTGATTTTAAGTTACTCCGAAAAGGAGATCAGAGTGAAAGGAATGTGGGATTATTATGTGGATAGCAAACGATTGGAAAGATTATGAAGTGATTGATACTTCCGGAGGAGAGAAGCTGGAGCGATGGGGAGATTATATTCTGCTTCGTCCGGATCCACAGGTGATCTGGGACACTCCGAAGAAAAATAAAAACTGGCGTAAGCTCAACGCACATTATCACAGAAGCAATCGTGGCGGTGGAGAATGGGAGTTTTTTGACCTGCCAAAGACATGGCAGATTTCCTACAAAAACCTGACATTTGGTTTACAGCCCTTCAAATTTAAACATACGGGATTATTCCCGGAGCAGGCAGTAAACTGGGATTGGTTCGGAGATAAGATACGTCATGCCGGACGACAGGTGAAGGTACTTAATCTGTTTGCTTATACCGGTGGCGCAACGCTGGCGGCAGCAGAGGCCGGAGCAAGCGTTACGCATGTGGATGCCTCCAAGGGAATGGTTACATGGGCAAAGGAAAATGCAGAGCTTTCCGGATTGTCTGACCGGCCAATCCGCTGGCTGGTGGATGATTGTGTGAAGTTTGTGGAGAGAGAGATCCGCAGGGGCAATCATTATGACGGAATCATTATGGATCCGCCATCCTATGGCAGAGGTCCAAAGGGCGAGATCTGGAAGATCGAGGAGAAGATATTTCCGTTTATTGAGCTGTGCACCCGGATCCTTTCGGATCAGCCTCTGTTTTTCCTGGTGAATTCCTACACGACGGGATTACAGCCGGCTGTGTTGAAATATATGCTGGAGACAGCGCTGGTCTCAAAAGTGGGAGGTCATGTAGAGGCGGAGGAGATCGGATTACCGGTCAGCTCTAATGGGCTGGTGCTTCCATGTGGCGCTTCGGGACGTTGGACAATATAAAGAGTATGCCATCCCGTATATAATTGACTGTACCTACGGGAAATGATATACTTATACGGTTAATGGAAACGTGAAAAAGAGGTCTTAGAGCATGAATCATCAGGTAAAATTAACCGGCAATCTCAAGACATATCTGAGATGGCCGATGACGTTGTCGCTTTTGTGGGCGGTTGCAACGATTCAGATCTATATGGTAAATCATAAAGCCGGATATTGTGTGGCAGGCTACACGCTGGCTTATTTTGTGTTTGCCATGATGCTTCGCATGACCGGGCGCAAAAAGCTTCAGCAGGATCTGATCCAGTTTGCCCAGAGCTACGGCAGACTTCAGATGAAGATGATGAAGGAAATGGCAGTACCCTTTGCTGTATTAAATGTAGAGGGTCATCTGCTGTGGGGCAATGATGAATTTTTAAGTGTGGCAGTCAACAAAAAGGCAGCCAGACGAAACATTGCCAATATTTTTCCGGAGATCACACTGGATAAGCTGCCGGAGGCGGCGCAGGGGGATGTTGTTCTCCGTGTGACCAGAGAGGATCAGACATACCGCGCAGTTCTTCGCCAGATTGATGCGGCATTGGTGGATGATTTTTCGGATGATCTGGAGTTAGATCAGTTCATTGATGATCAGAGCATTATCGTCATGTTCCTTTATGATGAGACGGAGATGGTGAAGTTAGAGGAGACCATCGCCGCGGAGAAGCTGACCGTTGGTCTTTTATATATTGATAATTATGAAGAGACAGTGGCAAGTATTGATGAGGTGCGCCAGTCTCTTTTGATGGCACTGATCGATCGGAAGATCAACAAGTATATGCAGGGGATTGATGCGATCTCCAAGAAACTGGAGAAGGACAAATTCTTATTTGTATTCAAACAGGAGCATTTGCAGGCTCTGAAGGAGTCAAGATTTTCTATTCTGGAAGAGGTTCGTGCGATCAATATAGGAAATGACCAGACCTGTACGATATCCATCGGTATTGGTACCGAGTCGGAGACATATACAGAGCTGTATGACAATGCCAGAGCAGCGATCGATCTGGCTCTTGGCCGTGGTGGTGACCAGGCGGTTATTAAGGGAAGTGACAGCGAGGAATTCTACGGAGGAAAGCGCGTCACAGCGGAGCGGAATACCCGTGTAAAAGCCCGTGTGAAGGCTCATGCGTTGAAGGAATTGATCGAGAGCAAGGAGCGTGTGGTTGTGATGGGACATTCCATCGGAGATGCCGATTCTTTCGGTGCATCTGTGGGAGTTTACCGTATTGCCAAGACACTGGAGCGAAAGGCTTATGTGGTTCTGGATCAGTGCAGTCCTTCCGTCAAGCCGTTGTGCGACCGCTTTTATAATGGAGATTACGAGGAGGATATGATCGTCAGCCGGGCAGAGGCTCAGAAGCTTGTGGATGAAAATGCCCTGCTTGTGATCGTAGACGTGAACAAAGCAGATTATACAGAATGTCCGGAGCTGGTGGATCAGGCACAGTCTGTTGTGGTTATTGATCACCACAGACAGGCGGGAGATGCTATTTCCCAGGCGGTGCTGTTTTATATTGAGCCATATGCGTCCTCAGCCAGTGAGATGGTTTCTGAGATCTCACAGTATATCGGGAATGGTCTCAAGCTGAAGCCGGCAGAGGCGGAGGCTCTTTATGCCGGTATTATGATCGACACCAACAATTTCACAGATAAGACAGGCGTGCGTACCTTTGAAGCGATGGCGTATCTGCGCCGGAATGGTGTGGATGTGATCCGTCTTCGGAAGGCATTTCGGGAAAATATGGGTGAGTACCGGATCAAGGCGGCTGCCATTGAGGCAACCAATCTGTATCTGGACAGCTATGCCATTACGGAGAGTAAGGCAGAGGGCACAGACAGTCCGACTGTTCTGGCGGCAAAGATTGCCAATGAGCTGCTGGATATCAGCGGAGTGAAAGCGTCCTTTGTATTGACAAATTATAATGATAAGATATATATCAGTGCCAGATCCATCGATGAGGTTAATGTACAGGTCATGATGGAGAAACTGGGAGGCGGTGGTCATATCAATATGGCGGGAGCACAGCTTAAAGACTGCACGGTACAGGAGGCAGAGGAAAAGCTGCGTCAGATGATCGACCAGATGATTGCTGATGGGGACATTACACAATAGGAGGTAAGACAGATGGAAGTTATTTTGTTAGCAGATGTAAAGGCATTAGGAAAAAAGGGAGAGCTGGTCAATGTTAGTGACGGCTATGCCAAGAATTTCCTGTTCAAAAAGAAATTAGGCATTGAAGCAACAGCAAAGAATAAGAATGATCTCAAGCTTCAGAAAAAGCATGAGGAAAAGGTTGCGCAGGAAAAATTAGATGACGCAAAGGCGTTTGCGGAGGAGTTAAAGGAGAAATCCATTACTGTTTCCATCAAGACAGGAAGCGGCGGAAGAAGTTTTGGTTCTGTTTCTACCAAGGAGCTTGCTGCAGCCGCAAAAGAACAGCTCGGTTATGAGCTGGACAAGAAAAAGATGGTGCTTCCGGAGCCGATCAAGAGTCCGGGAATCTTTGATCTGCCGATCAAGCTTCACCCGAAGGTTACGGGAAGTCTGAAGGTAATTGTGCAGGAGACAAAGTAGTCAGGGCAGAGAGGACTTGAAACATGGACGAAGCTGTATTTAAAAGAATACCGCCTCATAATGATGAAGCAGAGCGGGCAGTGATCGGATCTATGATGATGGATCAGGATGCGGTACAGATTGCTTCCGAGCAGCTTCAGAAAGAGGATTTTTATAATGGCCAGTATGGTGTGATCTTTGCCGCGTTGGTGGAAATGCATCAGCAGGGAATTGGAGCCGATCTGGTCACAATTCAGGCAAAGCTGCGGGAAATGGAGATTCCGCCGGAGCTTACAAGTGTAGAATATATTGGAGATCTGATCAACAGTGTGCCAACCTCTGCAAACGTCAGGCATTATGTTAAGATCGTACAGGAGAAATCCGTACTGCGGAGTCTGATCAAGGTAACGGAATCCATTACCGGTAACTGCTATCTGGACAAGCATCCGCTGGAGGACATTCTGGAGGATGCCGAGAAGAAAGTTTATGATGTAGTGCAGCGGAGAAACTCCGGGGAGTTTGAAAATATCCGTGATGTGGTGATCCGGACATTGGATAGTATTGAGACAGCGGCAAAGCAGCAGGGGCATATTACCGGACTGCAGACGGGATTTCGTGATCTGGATTACAAGACAGCCGGTTTGCAGCCGTCAGACCTGATCCTGATCGCAGCACGTCCTGCCATGGGTAAGACAGCATTTGTATTGAATCTGGCAGAATATATTGCACTTCACAGTCAGAGTACGATCGCAATGTTCAGTCTGGAGATGAGCAAGGAGCAGCTGGTAAAGCGTATGCTTTCCATGAACTCCAAAGTGGACTCCCAGAAGATCCGTACCGGTAATCTGGAGGATGAGGACTGGGGCAAGCTGGTAGACAGTGTGCGCCGTCTCGGTAATTCCAACCTGGTGATCGATGACAGTTCCGGTATTACCGCATCTGAGATCCATTCCAAGTGCCGGCGTCTTAAGATGGAAAAGGGACTTGATCTGGTGATCATTGACTATCTGCAGTTAATGAGCGGTGGCGGCAAGCGCAGAGGCGACAGCCGTCAGCAGGAGATTTCTGATATTTCCCGTGCATTGAAGGTTATGGCGAGAGATCTCAATGTACCGGTGATCGCATTGTCGCAGCTCTCCCGTGCGGTGGAGCAGAGGCCGGACAAAAAACCGATGCTTTCCGATCTGCGTGAGTCCGGAGCCATCGAGCAGGATGCGGATATGGTTATGTTTCTGTACCGCGAGGAGTATTACAAACCGGATTCCGAAAAAAAGGGTCAGGCAGAGCTGATCATTGCAAAACAGAGAAGTGGTCCTACCGGCACAGTAGAGCTGGCATGGCTTGCTCAATATACAAAGTTTGGTAATTTGGAAAGGGAAAATGAACAATAGAAACGACATTTTTCTATTAAAAATATCTAAATTTGCCAAAGATACTTGATTTGCAGGCGCGAAACGAGTAGAATGTAACACGGTGTAAACCTTAGTAACGAATGGAGGAAAGAGAGAAATGGCTGAACAGGTAAAGTTTGATTATTCTCTGACTGCCGGCGTTATCTCAGAGGATGAGATGAAGGCAATGGAGAAGATCACAAAGGACGCAAAGGACGTATTAGTAGGGAAGAGTGGCGCAGGTAATGATTTCCTTGGATGGATAGACCTTCCGGTTGACTATGATAAGGAAGAGTTTGCACGTATTCAGAAAGCAGCAGAAAAGATTAAATCTGATTCAGAGGTACTTCTTGTAATCGGTATCGGTGGATCTTATCTTGGAGCGAGAGCTGCAATCGAGTTCTTACGTCACAGCTTTTACAATAATGTATCCAAAGAGATCCGCAAGACACCGGAGATCTATTATTGTGGAAATAACCTGAGCGGAACTTATCTGTCTCAGTTGATCGATGTCATTGGTGACAGAGATTTCTCAGTAAATATTATCAGCAAGTCAGGTACAACTACAGAGCCAGCTGTTGCATTCCGTATCTTCAAGGAGATGCTGGAAAAGAAGTACGGCAAGGAGGAGGCTGCAAAGAGAATCTATGCAACCACAGATAAGGCAAAGGGCGCACTCAAGAGTCTTGCCACAGAGGAAGGTTATGAGACCTTTGTAGTACCTGATGATGTCGGAGGACGTTTCTCTGTACTCACAGCAGTAGGTCTTCTTCCGATCGCTGTCAGTGGTGCAGACATCACAAAGCTGATGGAAGGTGCAGCTTCTATGCGTGAGGTATGCCTGAGCAAGGACTTCGCAGAGAATGATTCTATGAAGTATGCGGCAGTTCGTAATATTCTTCTCCGCAAGGGTAAGTCAGTAGAGATCCTTTGCAACTACGAGCCGATCTTCCACTATGTGGCAGAGTGGTGGAAACAGCTCTTTGGAGAGAGTGAAGGAAAGGATCAGAAGGGTCTGTTCCCTGCATCCGTGGATCTTACCACAGATCTTCATTCCATGGGTCAGTTTATTCAGGACGGAAGCCGTATTATGTTCGAGACAGTGATGGAGTTAGAGAAGCCTGCATTTGATCTGACGATCCAGAAGGAGGATGTTGATCTTGACGGTCTGAATTATCTTGCCGGAAAGACACTTGATTTTATCAATAAGAGTGCAATGAAGGGTACACAGCTTGCCCATACGGATGGAAATGTACCAAACCTTGTCGTAAAGGTGCCGGAGCAGAATGAGTTCTATCTGGGACAGTTATTCTACTTCTATGAGTTCGCATGTGGTCTCAGTGGTTATATTCTTGGAGTAAATCCATTTAACCAGCCGGGTGTAGAGAGCTACAAAAAGAATATGTTTGCTCTTCTTGGTAAGCCGGGATTTGAGGAGCAGAGAGAGGCTCTGATGAAGAGACTGTAAAAGATTGTAATTCATAATGAATATGTGAATGTCGATAAATCGAAAGGATGTCATCTATATGGTGGCATCCTTTTTTAGGGTATAGGAAAATGCTCGTAACGTAGAGGTGCCCTTTTTTGTTTTACTTTTTAGGAGTGTTTTATAAGACTTCGAATAGAATTGTACAATCTAGTTTCTTCACTTATCGAAAGGTCTAGAATTAATAGAGAAAATGGCTAAGAAAAACAATGTATTCATAAAGAAGTTTCGAATGGTAAAATAAGGTATCAGTAACAGGGACGGGACGAAACAGAAAATACGGCATATCAGAAAGGAGATTATCAATGAGAAAAACAGGAAAAAAACTCGTTGCTGTGATTGCGGCGGTCAGTATGACAATCAGTATGGTTCCGTCGTCCGGACATGCGACGGTACGCAGTATTTCAATGCAGCAGGCAAAGGCATCTGAAAGATCAGAGGCAGTTCAAGGTGTAGTAAAACAAAAAGCAAAAGATGATACAGCGGCAGCTGAGGTCACCTTTTCCAAAGCAAGCGGTACCTATGGGGAGGCGTTTCAGCTGGAGCTGAGTGGTACAGAGGGAGATACGGCACTCTACTATACGACGGATGGAAGTGACCCGTCAGATCCTGACAATAAAAACAGAATTTTATATCAGGATGGCGGGATTGCTATTGCAGACCGGTCGAATGATGAGAATGTTTTGTCTGCAATTGATCCCGTTTTGTTTGACAGTGTGAACGTAACGGCATCAAAGGATGGGAAAAACTTTGAAAGCACCGTTCAGAAACCATCGAAGGAAGCAGTGGACAAATGTACCGTGATCAAAGCGGCAGCACAGCATGCCGATGGTACATATTCGGCAGTATTTACCAATACCTATTTTGTGGGGGATATGGCAGAGCATATTGATGGCATCAGCGAGAGCTGTGAGGCGGCAGGAAAGAATCTGGCGGTTATGTCTATCAGTATGGATGCAGACGATCTGTTTGATTCTACCAAGGGAATCTATGTAAAGGGAGATACTTTTGAAAATGCGTTGAAGGAATATCTTGCAGCAGGAAAAACCATTAATGACTGGAATGCTTCTGACACCTGCCGCGGCCTGGATGCAAACTACAAGCAGAAGGGCAGGGCTTGGGAAAGAAAGACTCATATTGATTATTTTGAGAGTGATGGAACCAAAACGAAATGCAAGCTACAGCAGGATTGCGGTATCCGCATTCAGGGGAATTATTCCAGATCAGATTATCAGAAGAGTTTTCGTCTTTATGCCAGAGATGAATATGGAAAGAAAAACTTCAAGTACGATTTTTGGGACAATGCAGTAGATGATCAGGGAAAAGTGATTGACAAATATAAAAAGATTGTCCTCCGGAATGGCGGAAACTGTGCATTCACTACGAAGTTTTCTGATTCCTACTGGCAGTCGCTGCTTCAGGAGATTGATTGTGATAACCAGAGTGCCCGTCCATGTATCGTATATCTGAATGGAGAGTACTGGGGTGTTTATATTCTTCAGGATGATTTCTGTGGTGCATTTATGGAAAATAAACATGGTGTCAATAAGGATAACGTGGTGATCTATAAAGGCGACGCAGAAGCAATCCAGCCTCTGGGTTATAAGCTGGACGAAGGAGATCTGCCGGAGGGTGTCACCGACGAGGATTATTATCTGAAGGACCTGGAGAGCTTTATGAGGACCCATAAGGATGTCAGGGATCAGAAGGATTATGATGAGCTTGCTGCGATGGTAGATGAGAATTCCATTATAGATTATTTTGCGACTGAGGTATGGATCAACAATAAATGGGACTGGCCGGGCAAAAACTGGTCTATGTGGAAATCTACCGTTACGGATGAAACAAATCCGTATGCCGATGGTAAGTGGCGTTTTATGGTGTATGATGTGGAGTTTGGCGGAATCAGCGGTTCCGATGATAAAAGAGGTAATGCCATAAAGGATTCGAAGCTTTTGCAGACAGGAACAGCCGATCCGGACAGTGTAAATCACGACAAACCACATGTAAGATGTTTCGCGCTGATGATGACCAATGAGGCGTTTCGGGAGAAGTTTATTGCCCGTCTTGAAAGCTTTTCCACCGGAATGTTTGAGTATAACCGTGCCATTGAACGGGCTGATCTGTTTCAAGGAGTATATCAGCCAATCCTGCAGCAGTTCTTTGACCGTTTTCCGACAAACAGTGGGATGACAGCGGATAAAGCGGTTAACGGAGATGGAGGAAATGCATATGGAACACTGAAGGCCATCAGAAATTTTCTGAACGGACGGGATAAGCAGGTGGCGAAGATCTCAAGCTATATCCGGAAGCAGTATACAGCGGACAGCACGCCATCTCCGAAACCAACGGACACGGCTGTGCCAACTGCCTCTGCTGAGGTGACAGAGACTCCGGTATTGCCGGCAGGCAGTCCCTCTGCTGCGCCGGTACAGCCGAGTGTGGCACCGGTACAGACAACGGCACCATCTGAAACACCAAAGAGTAATTCTGTCAAAAAAGAAAAACTGGCGGATGGCACTATTGTGATCAAAAAAACAGATGAAGCAGGGAAGGCAGTTTCCACGAAATATGAGACAAAAACGGGAATATATCTTCTGAAATCAGATAATACTCTGTGCTATCAGAAGGAAAATCAGACTGCATTGAAAAATCAGACGTCTGTCGTTATCAGGGATGTGGAGAAAATTAATGGAAAATCATTGAGAGTATCAGAAATAGAAAAAGGGACATTTCAGGGATTATCCAAATTAAAAAAGATAACGATCGGAAAAAATGTTGTGGCCATAGGTCAGGATGCATTCCGGGGCTGCAGCAGCCTGAAAAAAATCACAATTCGATCTGCCAGGTTAAAGACGGTAGGGAAAAATGCAATCCGAGGTGTCCATAAAAAGGTACAGATTATCTGTCCGAAGGGAAAGAAAAAAGCATATCAGAAGCTGTTCGTAAAGAAAACAGGATTTGCGAAAAAAACAATGACAATAAAATAAAAAGAAATAATAAAAGAAATAATAAAAAGACGGGGCTTTCTTAAAGGAAGCCCTGTCTTTATCCGATATAACAAGATAAAGATCTGGAAAGGTATGGTTAGCGGTATGGGAGCAGCATCAGAGAAAGATGCAGAAAAGATAGCAGATGCCGTGCGGATGGCTCAAAAGGGAAGTCAGGATGCTTTTATGGAGCTGTATCAGCTTTTTTATCATGAATTGTATGCGTATGCATGTTATATGCTGCATCACAAACAGGATGCGGAAGATGTTGTGGCAGATACCATTGTGGCAGCATATGAGTCCATCGGCAGGCTGAGGGATGTTTATCGTTTTCGGCAATGGCTTTTTAAAATATTATCCAACAAATGCAGGAAAAAACTCAAATCCTATGCGGAGAGAAACAAACATCACAGCAGGGGCTTTGATGGAGAAACGGAGCAGGATAGGGTTCCGGATATCAGTGACGGAAAGGATTTGGAGAAGGAAGCAACGGACCGGGAGTGGGTCCGGGATGCGTTTGCGGTTCTTACGGATGAGGAGCGGTATATTGTCAATTCTTTTCTGCTGGCAGGATACCGGGGTGAAGAAATTGCAGAGAACCTGGGAATAGGAGCGAGTACTCTTCGTTCAAAATATCGGCGGGCGTTGATGAAAATGAGAAAAAAACTGGATCCGTGAAAGGGGGATGTCAATAACATGAAAGAAGAAAATGAAATGGAGCGGCTGGCATCTCATCGAATTCAGGGTATTCTGCCCCGCAAATATCATATGCAGTACCGGTCGGGACAGGAACCGCTTGTTGAGGAACAGTCTTTAAAGGAAGTAGAAGAAATGATCCTTACTGCCAGTGAAAATTTAAGTACGCCGGAGAGTCTGCGCCCGGAAAATATGAGTCGTAAACTGGAACAGGTCAGAAAGAAGAGACAGCGTCAGAGAAGATGGCTTGCAGTGGTGCTGATATATGTTATAATTATCATAATATTGGCGTTGTTACTTTTGTAAATGATATAATACTAAATGGGAAATGGAGATTACGAATGAGGACACGTAAGACGATCGGACTGTTTTTGGAAGGGGATGATACCCTTCAGGAGGGTATCATTACCAAGGCGGTATTAAAAGAAGCAACAGACAAAGATTATAATGTATTAATTTTTCACAGTCTTATGAAAAAACCGGCATATGAGCTTGGAGAACTGTCGGATGAGGTTGTTTCCGGAGAGGGAGCTATTTATGCGGTTCCGGATTACAGAATGTTTGATGGCATAATCATATTGGGGGAGGTTTTGCGCTCCGATATGATGAAGAAGATCATAAGCAATGCAGCCAGAGCCGGGGTGCCGGTAATTGATGTAAATGATACCTATGATGGCTGTTATCAGATTGGATACAATGATACCGTTGGCATGAAGGAAATGGTTCTTCATTTAATTCGGACACATCATTGCCGGAATATTTATTTTATATCCGGATTCAAGGGAAATAAGGAGTCCGAGGATCGTGAAGAGGCATATCGAAGTGCACTTGAGGAGGAAGGTATTCCGTTTCGACAGGAAAATATCGGATATGGCCAGTTCTACTTAAAATCGATTGATGTGGTTAGAGAATATCTCAGCAGCCACGATATGCCGGATGCGTTTGTATGCGCAAATGACACTATGGCGATGTTTGTCATAAAGTATTTAAATGATCATGGTTATCGGGTGCCGGAGGATGTAATCGTTACAGGGTTCGATCATACCAAAGAGGCATCCGAGTATCAGCCGTCTATCTCATCGGTGGAACGTTCATTGTTTGGATCGGGGACACAGGCTGTCCGTTTTTTGGAACAGCTTTGGGAAGGGAAAGAGGTTCCTTTGAACAGTCTGGTACCGGCACATCTGGTACTGAATCAAAGTTGTGGCTGTACGAAGCATACCAAACTGGATCTTAATCGGATCAATCAGGAGAAGCTTCGGGATATTACCAGACGGGATATGTTTATTCATCACATTACGGAGCTTTGGAGAGATGTATCCGAAAAAAAGTCTGTGGAGAATATGCTGGAGGTAATATGTTCTTATTTAGATTTCTTTGATTGGGATGCCTTTAATTTCTGTATTTGTGATGACATTATTACGCAGGGGATCAAAAGAAGCAAAAGGGTTCACGGCTATTCTCAGAATATGACACTGGTCAAATGCCGGAAGGGAAAGCCGTTGGAAATGGAACCGGTATTTTATCCGGATATTCTGCCACCTCTGGATCTGCAGGGGAAGGAAGGATTAAGACTGTCGTTTGTGCCCCTTTATCTCAATCAGAGAACCGTAGGATATCTGTGGATATCGGCCAAATACTGTATGCAGGAGGCATCGATGGTTTATGCCATGCTGACAGTTATGAACAGTGCCATCATTGATCTGTGTCTTCTCAAGGAAAAGGATACACTGGTAGATAAATTGGACAGTATGTATGTACGTGATGAGCTGACAAAGTTGTATAACCGTTTTGGTATGAGACGTTTTGTGGAAAAGATTATGAAGGTCGCAAAGCGTGATAACAAATTTATTATGTGCATTGAGCTGGATCTGGACGGCTTAAAGAAGATTAATGATACCTATGGACATGATGCGGGAGACAATGCAATCGTTCAGGTGGCCAATGCTATGCGGCAGGCGTCGGAGCGGCGTGAGGTCTGTATCCGGAGTGGCGGAGATGAGTATCTGGTCTTTGGCATTGCAGAAAGGGAAGGGGATGCAGGAGCATTTATACAAAGAGTGGAGGAGTATTTAGAAGAGTATAACGAACGGAACTCATGGCCTTATGAGGTGTCATGCAGCTGCGGATACTGTGTACATTCGGCAGCAGAGGTGCAGTCTCTGGAGGAGATGGTAACAGAGGCAGACAAGCTTTTATATCAGGTAAAAGCACGCAAAAAAACAATACGGATATCATAAAGGAAATCTGCCATTTTCCTGACGAGAAAAAAGCCGGGATCTGACACAATTCCGCCCAAAAGTTGACGTATGAGGCTGGTAGTATATGTCTTATCAAATATTTCATATACGAATGGAGGAATTGACATGAAGAAAAAAACAATGGCAATAATATTAAGTTTTTCTATGGTTTTTATCGGACTTGGCATGGAGGCAGCACCTCAAAAGGCAGCAGCAGTAAGTAACAGTACAGCTGCAGCAGTCCAAACGGAAGCTGACAGCACGGAGACACCGGAGGATGCAGTGAAAACACCGGACGCTTCACAGGAGACGAAAGCACCGGAGCAGGAAAGCGGGATGCCGGCAGAAACAGATCAGCCGGAAAAGACACCGTCTGCTGCGACAGAGGCACCGGCACAGACACCGGTGAACACTCCGGCAGCCACAGTAACTCCGGCAGCGGTTACCACAACAAGTCCTGCAGCAATCGCAACAAACGGAGCATTAAAGGTAGGAGAGCGATTTACAACAGGCAATTTTGTTTACGGTGTAACGGCTGAAGCACAGGGAACCGTAAAGGCGGCAGTTAAAATAAGAGGTCTCAGTGAGGCTGGAAAGACCAAGACCAGTGTGACAATTCCGGCTTCTGTAACATGGCAGGGAGTGAATTATGTTGTCAGCGGAATTAATGAGAAATCATTTAAAAACAATACAAAGCTTACTTCCGTCAAGGTGGGAAAGAATGTGACTTATATTGGCAAGCGGGCATTCCAGGGAATGACTTCTCTGAAATCACTTACGATTGGAAGCGGTGTTACAAAAATCAAAAAATTTGCATTTGCAGGCTGCAAATCTCTTCGAAAGGTGACGATTCCGGCCAAGACTACATTTATAGGGGAAAAAGCGTTCCAGAATTGTAAAAAGCTGAAAGCCGTGATCATTAATTCAAAGAAGATCAATACCATTAACAGCAATGCATTCCGATATGTAAAGTCAGGCTGTTATGTAGTAGTTCCTTCCGGTAAGAAGAATACTTATCGTTCCCTGTTGCTGGGAGCAAAGGCTTCGAAATTAAAGATTTATGTATACTAATGATCCTCTTATATAACAAAATAATATAAAATCAAAGCTCACAGACTATCGTGACGAAACGGTGGTCTGTGAATTTTTTTGTAACAAAATAAGAATATAATTTCAAAAATTTAAGAATATCTTAAAGATTGTGAAAAAAATATATGGTATTCTGTAAAAGTAGTGTGGATAGCTGGGGAAACATTACAGGGGATACACACAGAAATTTCAGAAAGGAGGGGGAACCTTGGAAAAACCGGAAACAAGTAATAAAGGGGAATCGCGCAAATGCGTCATTGACGTCAGGGATCTTTATAAGATCTATCCCATTGGCAAAAATGAAGTACGGGCGCTGAATGGTGTCAGTTTCCAGGTGTATGAGGGAGAATTTTGTGCCATTGTAGGTGCATCAGGCTCCGGAAAATCTACATTGCTTAACATGCTTGCCGGATTGGAAAAGCCTACAAAAGGACAGATCATGGTAGCAGGGGAACGTATTGATAAGTACAAGGAGAATCGGCTGGTACAGTTTCGCAGGGAAAAGGTGGGATTTATTTTTCAGTCTTTTAACCTGATCCCGACTATGAATGCAGTAGAAAATGTAGCATTGCCACTGGTATTTCGTGGCATCTCCAAAAATGTCCGTATGAAGCGGGCACAGAAGATGATCGATCTGGTTGGCCTGAAGAAATACCGTTTACATAAGCCGAATCAGATGTCCGGTGGGCAGCAGCAGCGTGTGGGCATGGCGAGAGCTCTCGTGCTGAATCCAAGCATTGTATTTGCGGATGAGCCGACAGGTAATCTTGATTCCAATACATCTGCAGAGATGATGGAGCTGATGCGCCATGTGCTTAGCGAGAGAGGCAAAACTCTGGTGATGGTTACACATGACAATGATCTGGCAGCTCTGGCTGACAGACAGATCCGCATCAAGGATGGCAAAATTGTGGAAAATGTACAGGAATGATGAAAAGAAAGTCCGAAATCATTCAGAAAATGGAGGATAATATTTTGAAAAAGAAAAAATTATGGATAGCGGCATTGCTGAGTCTGGCAATGGTGACAAGTATGGTGCCGGTACAAAATACAAAAAATGTATGGGCAGCCGGTGAGGGGGATGATCAGGGAATCACAGGCGGCCAGCAGGGAGATGACAGTCTCCAGAGTGAGATGCTGACCGGCAACAGCGCAGATATCAGTTTATCCAATGTAAGCGTGTCCGGCAGTAAAGCAGGGGGAAAGGTTAAGGTATCCTTTACCGTGACCGGCAATAAAAACAATAAAAAGCATTATGACATAGAAAGCATTGAAAAGATTTATCCGGTACTCAATGACAGTTTCCCGTTTGTGATGGATAACGAAGCATATCGTGTTACAAACGGCAATGGAGGCTCTGTAAACTGCAGCTATACATTCCGGGCAAAGGACAATCTGGAAACGGCATATTATATGGCAGGGTTTACCGTGGTATATACCAGAAAGTCTGCGGATGGAGTTGTGAAGGCATATGACAGTGAGTATTCTCTGAATAAGAGTATCAATGTCAAGATCACAGGGAAACCAAAGGCAACCGAAAAGTCGGCAGATAAGCAGGAAACGGCAAAGGATGCAGATATTTCCCTGCAAATGAAAAATGATCCTTATGGTGTTTATGGAGGAAGCTGCAGTGTGGCATTTACTGCAAGCAGCCGGAATTACAAAATTAAAAGCGTGGTGCCTGTGATTGACAATAATTTTCCGTTTGAGAGTACCACGGACGCATACAAGGTCGTTCGTTCCGGCGGCACGAAAAGCCTGTCCTGCAGCTATCATTTTAAAGTAAAAAACAATGTATCTACAGGATATCAGGGGGTTGTATTCCGGATCGGATATGTCAAAAACGGTCAGGATGTAACAGAAGACAAAACCGTTAATGTGGAGTTGAAGGGAAAGGCAAAAGAGAAAACAAACGCAAAGGGAAAAACAAGTGCCCCGCGTGTGATGGTGTCAGGTTTTACCACAGATGTCAAAACGGTTCATCCAAATGCCAAATTCCTTCTGACACTGGAGCTTCGCAATAATGCAAGCCAGACAGTACATAATATCAAACTGACAATGTCCACGGAAAACGGAGAATTTCTGCCGCTCAGCGGTGCAAGCACGGCATATCTGGACAGTATCGCAGCAAAGTCCACCGCAAAGGTATCCTTCTGGATGAAAGCGGCAGCAAGCCTTAGCTCAAAGTCTTATCAGGTTACGGTCAAGACAGAGTATGAGGATGGTAAAGCAAATGGCTATAATGCAGAGGATCACGTTTCTATTCCTGTAGTACAGAAGGACCGCATCAGCCTCACTGAGGTTACACCGCCGGATATGCTCAGCGTAGGCGGCACAGGTGACCTGTCCTTCTCTATTAACAATCTGGGTGGCGGAGCGTTAAATAATGTCTCTGTTATCTGTAAAGGAAAGGAAATCTCCTGTGAGAAATCTTTTGTGGGAAGCATTGCAGCAGGGGCAACAGGGTATGCAACCGTGACATTAAACGGTGATCAGGCAACCCCGGATGACAGTGACGGAGAATGCACGATCATTGTTAAATATGAGAATGCTTCCGGCCAGACCAAAAAGTATACAGAAAAGACAAATGTGTTTGTATCCGAGGATATGGGGGATGCTGATATGGCGATGGATACCGGCATGGATGAAACACAGACAAAGAAGGGACTTCCTCTGGCGGCAAAGATCGGTATTGGTGTGGCTGTCCTTGTGGTAGTGATCATAATCATCCGTATCATTGTAAAGAAGAGACGCAAGAAAAAAGAAGAGGAGTTGATGGACGATGAGCTTCTATGATCTCATGAGCATGAGTCTTGGAAATCTGTGGCGCAGAAAGCTGCGGACAATCCTGACGGTGCTTGGTGTACTGATTGGCACGACCTCCATTGTTGCCATGCTCTCTCTTGCGTTTGGAATGAAACAGAGGATGATGGAGCAATATGAAAGCATGGGGTCAGTGACACAGATCACTGTGAACGGAGGCGGCGGAGGAATGGATTCCGGTTCCTCCGGCAGTCAGACGGACACTTCGACGATGTTGACGGAATCGAATATGAAGATGTTTCAGGAAATGGAGCATGTGAAGGCTGTGCAGCCACAGCTTTCCTTTGATGGCAATATGACCAGCGGAAGATATAGTGGTTATGGAAATCTGATCGGCGTAGATCAGAGCATGCTGGACTCCCAGGAACTGGAAAAGGGAGAAAACCCACAGGCGGGAAGCTCCGGAACGCTTCAGGTGATCGCAGGAAATCAGCTCATTACGGGGTTTGGTTATGTGCAGGGAGAGGAATATGTGGATTATTATTCCACGGGAGAGCTTCCGCCGATCGACCTGATGGCACAGATCCATCAGCTGCAGGTTTATAATGACGTGGCAGATTCCGATACCGGTGATCAGGGGACTACCACAGATGATTCCGGGGATACCTCGGATTCCGGGGACAGTGATAGTGATACGGCCGGAGATGATACAGCAGCGCAGCCGGTTGAGGACAATTCCATGCTGGATTTCCGGATCAAAATTACGGGAATTATGGCAGGCGGGCTGGACGAATACAACACTTACAGCCAGAGCCTGCTGGTCAATATTGATGATCTGAAAAGCTATCTGATAAAAAATTTTGGCAAGGGAAAAATTCCGGGTCAGCCAAAGCCAAACGGAAAACCGCTAAACGAGTGGGTATATACGACATTCGTAGTGGAAGTGGATCAGGCAGATAATGTAGAGGATGTCATGCAAAATATTCAGGATATGGGATTTTCTGCAAGTAGTAATAAGGATCTGATCGATTCAGCTCAAAAGAGCCTGCAGATTGTTGAACTGGTACTTGGCGGCATTGGTATGGTGGCGTTTCTGGTGGCGGCCATCGGTATTGCCAATACTATGATGATGTCTACCTATGAGCGAACGAAAGAGATCGGTGTTATGAAGGTGCTGGGCTGTGATATGAGGGATATCCAGAAGCTGTTCCTGGCAGAAGCCGGTTTTATCGGATTGATCGGAGGACTGGTTGGTCTGTTGATGACATTTGGCATATCGCTTGTGCTGAATCATTTTACGGCAAATATGGACGGCATTAATGGAAATATTTCAGTGATCCCGTGGTGGCTGGCTCTGGCAGCAGTGGTATTTTCCACATTGATGGGTATGATTGCCGGATATTTTCCGGCACGACGTGCCATGAAGCTGAGTCCGCTGGCGGCGATACACACCGAATAAAGCCGTTCCTCTAACATTAATTTTGCTTTGGGGAGGTGCCGAATAACTTTTTCCAGGCGCGGTAGAAGGTGGAGTAATTGTGAAAGCCACATTCGTAGCAGGCCTGGGTGGAGGGCATTCCTCCGGAGATATATTGTCTGGCGAGAAGCAGGCGCTTGGTGGTGATGTATGATCCCATACTTCTGCCGGTTTCTTCTTTGAAAGAATGCATCAGATAATATTTGCTGACAAAAAATCGATCTGCCAGCACGTCTGCCGTGAGCTTTTCCTGCAGATGTGTGTTGATATAGTCGAGACATTCCAGAATCTTGGTGTTGGAGGTGCTTGTTTCCAAAAACTCCAGATTATCGGAGATGGCAACACGGTTCAGATGGATCATAAATTGTAAGAATAAAAGGCGCTGGGAAAGCTCCTGTGCATACTCCTCCGGGTGTTCATAGGAATTTTCCAGTGCCTTTATGGTATGATACAGGGCGCTTCCCTTGAAATAAGGGATCCGCAGAACATGGGCAGAAGCATCGGCAGCAAGGGTGAAGCATTTTTCCAGATCATAGCTTTCTCCGCTATATTGTGCAATAAATTCCGGGGAAAGGTATAAGATGATCCGTTCATAGGCAGACTCTGAATGTATGACCGGCCGGTGAAGCTCCCCGGCACGGACAAGAACCAGATCAAAAGGCTGGAGTTCATAGCTTTTTCCTTCGATGGTATAAGTGACATCTCCCTGAAGGAAGAGCAGGATTTTGTTGAAATCATGATAATGAAAGGGAAAATCCTTTCGGGTATTATCTTTGAGATGAAAGAATTTAAAATCGCTGTTAAGATATCCGGTTTTCAGATGTTTGTGAAAAGAGGAGATTTCCTGATCATTATTATAATTCATATTTATAACCATTCCTTTCGAAGAGAAAATTGATGTGGTGCCAAAATAGCGATTATTCTGTGTTGATAGTATAGCGCAGCTGTGGAAGGATGAAAAGTCCGAGATAAAAATTTGTTATGAAAAAGGTATGTAAAATCTATTGACCACCGGGCCGGAATGTAAGATAATAGTGGCGAATTATTATATGATGTGAGGAAAGGACAGGAGAAAGGATTATGAGAAAAACAAAGATTATATGTACACTTGGACCTGCAACGGACTCGGATGAGGTGATTGAGCAGCTCATTAACGAGGGGATGAATGTCGCCCGTTTCAATTTTTCCCATGGTTCCCATGAGGAGCATAAACAGAGAATGGACCGGTTAAAGAGAATACGAAAAAAATGCGATAAACCGGTAGCGATCCTTCTTGATACAAAGGGACCGGAGGTTCGTCTGGACACCTTTAAGGAAGGAAAGACATTATTAAAGAGGGGACAGAAGTTTACTCTGGTCTGCGGAGAAAAGGTTGAGGGAGATAATGCACATGTAGGAGTAACCTATGATCATCTCTGTGAAGATGTGACAGTGGGAGCCCCGGTACTGATCGATGATGGCCTGGTGGAATTAGAGGTTGTAGCAATCGTCAAAAACACGATTCAGTGCGAGGTCAAAAATGAAGGTGTGGTATCCGATCATAAGGGCGTGAATCTGCCGGGAGGTCATGTAAACCTGCCATATCTCAGTGAGAAGGATCGATCCGATATTTTATTTGGTATTAAGAATGATGTTGATTTTATTGCCGCATCCTTTGTGCGCACGGCATTTGATGTTAAGCTGATCCGTAATCTGCTGGATGCCAATGGTGGATCTGCGGTAAATATTATTGCAAAGATTGAGAATGCAGAGGGAGTTGCCAATATTGATGAGATCATCCGGGAATCCGATGCCATTATGATCGCCCGCGGAGACATGGGAGTGGAGCTTCCGGAGGAGGAAGTGCCGATCGTGCAGAAGATGATCATCAATAAGGTATATGAGGCAGGCAAGCAGGTTATCATTGCGACCCAGATGCTGGATTCCATGATGAAAAATCCCCGTGCTACCAGAGCGGAGACGGCAGATGTGGCCAATGCCGTTTATGATGGTACCAGTGCCATTATGCTTTCCGGAGAGACGGCAGCAGGCAAGTTTCCGGTAGAGGCATTAAAGACCATGGTGCGTATTGCCAGCCGTACGGAGCAGGATGTAGATTATCAGAAACGCTTTTACAGCAGAGCCAGACAGGCAAATCCGGATGTGACGGATGCGATCTGTCACGCAACATGTACGACGGCATATGATTTAAATGCCAGTGCCATTGTGACCGTAACGAAGTCCGGGCGTTCGGCAAGAATGATTTCCAGATATCGTCCGGCATGTGATATTATTGCGGGCAGCACCTCCGAAAAGGTATGCCGCCAGCTGAATATGTCATGGGGGGTTTCGCCATTCCCGGTTGAGGAAAAAAATAATGTCTTTGAGCTGTTTGATCATGCGATCGAGGTGGCAAAGGCACATGGTGTTATCCAAAGCGGAGATATTGCGGTTATTACCTCCGGTGTACCGGTGGGAGTTTCCGGAACGACCAATATGATCAAGGTGGAAACGGTGCGGTAATCTATAGGAAATGGAGAGATAAAACCACATTAACATAAAACAGGCAGGATCATTTTAAGAGATTCTCTTAAAGTGATCCTGCCTGTTTTGTTAGTAAAAGCTGCTGCTGATTTAATGAACAAATATTGCCCATCTAAGCAAAAGTCTTAAGCCATCTGCTTCTGCGATTCTTCGTATGCTTTGCGGACAGCCTTGGCAAGCTGATCTCCACAGGAGGTTGGCTTGAAACCACATTTGATGCCCTTTACCTTTGACTCGATCCAGTCTACGGTCTGACCGTCTACCAGACGGGATACTGCCTGCAGATTACCATTGCATCCGCCGGTAAAGGATACATTGCTTACCACATCACCGTTAATATCGAAGTGGATTTCAGAGGAACAGGTTCCGCTTGTCTTATATACATAGTTCATTATAACATCTCCCTTATCTTATTGTGATTGTAGTGATGATACCGCTTTTTCCATCACTTTGTCAATAGAGTCATTGATAACCAGATCTGCCTTTCCGTCAGCCGGAGTAGAGGTCTTATTGATCAGTACCAGATGCTTCCCATGGAAATAATTGATCAGACCGGCAGCGGGATATACCACCAGAGAGGTACCTCCAATGATCAGGGTATCAGCTGCCTGAATGGCCTCGATGGATCTGGTGATCACAGTATCGTCCAGTCCTTCCTCGTAAAGGACTACATCCGGTTTGATCATGGCGTGGCATTTCGGACAGAGAGGAACGCCCTCTGACTGTAAAATGAAATCAGCATCATAGAATTCATGACAGCGGGTACAGTAATTGCGAAGGACAGAGCCGTGAAGCTCGTAAACGACTTTGCTTCCGGCTGCCTGATGAAGTCCGTCAATGTTCTGGGTGACGATGGCCTTCAGCTTGCCCATATCTTCCAGTCTGGCAAGAGCCGTGTGACAGGCGTTTGGTTTTGCGTCCGGATATACGAGATTCTTTTTGTAAAAAGCAAAGAATTCTTCCGGGTAGCGGACAAAAAATGTGTGGGATACTAACTGCTCCGGGGTAAAGTTCTGTCCCAGTTTTTTGCTGTATAGTCCGTTGGAGCTGCGGAAATCCGGAATGTTTGACGCAGTGGAAACACCGGCACCACCAAAGAAAACGATGTTATCGCTTTCCCGTAAAATATTTGTAAGCTGTGATATTTTTTCGTCCATCAGCAAGTCTCCTTTCAATTGGATGATCAAATCAACGAGAACTGCGAAGCAATTCCTGGGGGGAAAACACAGGCTTTGCCCTTTTTTAGTGTAGCATATTTGAAAGTGAAATAAAATGGTTGCATTTTTTTAAAATTGTGATATTCTAATAAAAGATAATACGTTGAAGAGACGAGTACATGGCGTGCGTGATTCCAGAGAGAGGCAGACCGGGTTCATCGGTTGCTGTGACTGCCTTATTCACAAAGCGATGGAAGACCAGCTCTGAGTGGCTTTAATCCAGCCCGGCCGACACCGTTACCGTCACAATGAAGGTGAGATCAGATATGATCCATAGCAGGATTATTCGTATGGGTTCGGTGCATATGACCGGAGTGATTACGATATAGCTTTTTGGTATTTTGATCCCACGAACGAGGGTGGAACCGCGTATGAATTTACGCCCCTTCTGACATGGTATGTCAGAGGGGGCTTTTTGTTTGGATTTTACCAGGAAACTTATGGTCTTCTTCTGGCAAGGATTCAAAGACGGATCTGCGGCGGGCGCTGCGCCGGGA
>ERZ1026854.753-NODE-753-length-22115-cov-3.948595_pt1 | contig 22115 bp, 16 predicted proteins | sample MGYA00380157_ERZ1026854 | MGnify/ENA primary metagenome ERZ1026854 (study PRJEB33269, sample SAMEA4719793) | human gut metagenome | biome: human-associated habitat; feature: organic feature; material: feces | place: Cameroon | collected 2013-10 ... | reverse complement strand
GGATTGGGCCAAAAAATGTTTTCCGCAGATCCTTCACCTCCGTTTCGGTTGTCAACATCCAAGGCTCCCCCCGTGACAGCATCTTGCGGATGTGAATAGTAAATCTCAAAGCCAGTGGGTTGCATGACGTGGAGATCAATATCGCCATAGAAGTCCCAAAGCAATGTGACTTTTAGATCACCCGTTTGACCAGTGTTTCGCGCCTCTCGTACCGCTTGCGCCGTATCTACTTGTACCGTGTTCGTGTCCACTTGCGCCGTGTCCACTTGCTCTTCCTTCACAGTTGTCGAGTCCTCCGTAATATTCTCTTGATCTTCTCCAGCTTTGTGTCTATTACAGTTGGAAAGCAAGAGCAATATTATCAAAATAGGATAGATTATTCCAAGAATTATTTTCAAGCCTTTCATCTCACTTGTATTATACCTCCAAACGGGTCATTAGACAGTTATTACAAACTTCAATCATGTAGCGTTTCACCGGCAGCAAGGGATAGCTCTTGTAATGTTGCCGCGATTTTATTCAAGCCGTACAGTTGAAAATAAAAGCTACCGCACCCTGAGTGCGCCCACAATGATTTTCAACCGTACAGCTCGATTTTCCAAATTATGCCTTTGCTTTTAAAGTTCTGATGGTTCAAACGTTATAACGCAAGCACTACCGGAAATATCTCCCACATATCTGTATTTAAGACCCGTATTGGCATTTTTGCAAACCTTGATCATTTGCTTCATCATTGGATCTGGACTTGCTATAGCTTCTTGCAAAGTTGCTTTAACAGCCGCTTCGTTTTGCTCTATACTCTCGATAGGAACCATATTTTCATCTATGCTATAATTGAAAACAAAATAATTACCTTCGAGAGCAGCAGATGACAGCGTCGTGTATTCGTCAACTTGCATTGGGCATTGTGCATTGGTAGATGTTACATTGATTTCCAATACTTCACGAGGAGAGACAGGGTCGATTTTACCTTCTGCCAAATCCTTTATTTCGTCTTTGGTCAGTCTAATCTTAAGGTTCTCGTTGCCTTCCTCCAGCTGCATGATAAATGTCAGTTTGGAGTCTGCCTTTGCGATTTCTTTCATCAATTGGCGGCCCGACGGTGAATTAGCCCAGTTTCCAAGCATTGCTCTTTTAAGCGTGTTTTTTAGCTTGTTCAAGACATTTATTTTGATGGGCAATTCTTTACTGATTGTCATCGTGATGATGACTTCATCAGCATCCTCATCGAATTGGTAGCTTGAAAGACTACCCACCAAGCCTAAATCTATAGGACATTCCTTATTGGCTGCCTCAATTTTCGCTTTCAGTTCTTCCTTTGACGAATCACATGAATAAAAGCCAAAGGACGTCAACAACAACAATGTAGCTAAAAGGTAATGTTTCATACTCTTCAACCCTAATCCGTGTCGGGCACAACCTCTAAGTGATTTTATATTTACGAACGTAAAAACATCTTGACTTTTATAGGCCCCTCCTCATTTTACTATTACTTCTCATGCTTTCAAGTTCTTGGCAACTAAGCCTAATAAAAACTGTCTTTCCAGTTCTATCACCTATGAACTTATATCCCAAACCCTTATTCGCTTTTAGACACAGCTGCTTGAACATGACAGCATCTGCATCTGCACTTTTAAGATTCTTCTTGATATTTTGCTTTACTTCATATTTATTCTGTTCCATAAGATCCATATCAAGAACATCTTCATCACACTCATAGTTATACATGACATAATCTCCATCCAAATAACATTTTTTTTACAACAATCCCCTCTTCGGCGGTCATAGGAAACTCACTATTCGCTTCCGCTATCCCCTCTTTTAAAAGGGTTAAATTCTCTTCTTCAGGACTAATTTCTTCTACATCATCAACTAAGGCAACCGCACATGTATCAATATTTGTCGTATCAACCACACACGTATCAACGTACGTCGTATCAACATACGCGGTATCATTATTAGCCTCAAGAGATTCTTCATAACCTGCTGTTTTAAATAACAGCAAACCTCCAACAAAAAGTACTATGAAAAGGATGGCGGCCCATAATATGACTGTGGTATTTGGCTCAGGCTTCTCACCCGTAGGACCCACTGGCTCTGGGTTAGGACCAGTTGGGGGATTAACTTCCATTCCTCCACCAGTATTGCTACCGGGTGCCTCTTGTGTTCCTGTTAGCGGTATGCCCTCATGGACCAGCCTAGTAACATCCTCATCTTTTTCATTCGTCTGAGGTTCGAAAGGAGGCAACTTCGTTCCACACTTTTTGCAGTACTTTGCTTTATCATTGGTTATTTCCGCATTACATTTAGGACATTTTCTCATATCATCACATTTTTACGGTTTATAACTAAAAGTCGATAACCTAATATTTTTACAAAAATCCAAGTTCTGATCATCAGGATACTCCTGCTGTCAACTATCACAAATAGACACGACAGACGATATTGACAGCCAGTTGCAAAAACAAAAAAACGGGCACACAAATCGTAAACTTCTTATGAAGCGTTTTATGCCTAAAGAATATCATGGCACACAAAGCCCCAAATGCGCCTCCCAATAGTGAGAAGAGCAGCAGCAATAGCTCTGGAACCCTGGTTTTTTGGACACACGCCAAATGCTTGTCCCATGCGAACAAGACAAACGTCATAATGCTCATGACATACAATATAAACAGATCGGGATAACTCATAGTTTACTCTAACGCTAATAAATCACATGAAACATACGACTACAAAAGTCCTCAAAAAACGGCCACACTACGATAAGCAGCCAAAGCGTAGCAAGAGCCACCAAGACCTCAACGACAACTATCCACCAACCATAGCCAGCCTTTTCTGTTTTCTCCTGCAGGAGATATTCATACTCGTCTTGTTCCAAGGTAAAGGAGATGGGGGCATACTGTGTCTGATTCGACCCATTGTTGATCGTCGCCACCACAGGAGTGTCCAGTTTGAACAATCCCTCTTCGAGAAAGGTGTCTCCGTTTTCGTCCAACTGGACCGTTTTCGCCTGCTGACCTTGTTGTTCAAACTTGACGCTTTGACAGACCAATGGTTCTCCCTTTGTATTTCGAACCATCACCTTGATCTGTTTGACCTCTTCTTCAGGAATGAAAAAGACATATTCTTGCTGGTCGTTGTCGAGAACATACTCGGTCTTGTTGTCGTGATGCACACCATCTTCCACTGTCATCGTCTCTCCAGCTTTCATTTCGGGAAGCGCAGCCACACCCTTGTCGTCGGCCTGGTAATGATTCTTAGCGTCATGATAGGTGACTTCTATAGGGTAGCTGCCAACGACCTCTCCACTTTTCTTTTTGACAACGACGCAGGGGGTGAGATGTTTATTGTCGGTGGCGGTAGTTTTCTCAAAGACATACTGGTTGATGGCATTGTTGACGAGTCGCTTCATTTGGGGCGCATACCCTTCCACGCTGACCGTACACGGCCCTTGAGGCACTTCCTCCATTTTCATAGAGAGTACTCCGTCAGGCCCCGTCGTCCTCTCCAAACGCTTGTCGCCATAGTTGATGACTACTGGCTGCGAAGGAAGCATCGCGCCATCTTTCATCACAGAGACTTGTATTTCGACCTGCGGTTTCTCCTCAGGCTTTTCGCTCTCGAATGAGAAGACTATCTGCCCCCCGTCATCAGTGAGCTGGGTGGTCTCCGTTTGATCAAGCATGGTAGCGGCGACAGAGGCCTCGTCATATAAAGGCAATGAGATTTCGGCACATCCTTGGGCGTTCGTCGTCGCTTGATACTGCTTCCCATGGAAGTCCACCACTACCGGCTCATTGGCGAGGGGCGCCCCGTCCCTGGTAGCACTGATGGTGAGCGGTGCAAACTTGGTCAGGTCGAAGTCGTAGGAAGACTTACCCTCTACTACCAAAAGTGGGAAATCTCTACCGTCTGCGAGATCCGTGACGACATAGTGTTCGCCCACCTTCATGTTGTCGAAGAAGTAATATCCGTTATCTCCTGTTTTCAAGACCTTCATTTGCCTTGGCAGACGGAGGCCAAACTCGTAGTTTCTCATCGGATTGCCATCAAAAGAGAAGGAAACACGAATGGGATTCTTCTGTTTGATCGGTTCCTTTGAGAAGGTACCTTCTTTGCGCACGGGCTTTTTGAATCCCCAGCCCGTCAGGAGTATTTTGACATCACCTTCGTCATCATTGTAGTATATATAGCTATCGTCTGGCGTCGTACAGAGCATTTGGGCAGTCTTGGCACCTATGACTTCAGCCATATCAGTCTCGGTCTGATACAGAGCCTCCTGAATGACTTTCTGCTTCAGTTCGCTGGCATCCACCATGCGATGCCACTGACACCGATGGTCCGACCAGACAAAGACGCCCGGACCAATGCTAAACTTGGCAAAAGGATTTTTCTCCCCGAGTTTCGCACATAGCGCTTTGTACAATCCAGAATAATCCTGCTTGTTTAGCTTATGAACTTCTTTTACTGACGACTGTCTTTCCATTTCCTATCTTTTGTTAGTTTCCACCGATACGCTGCAATATACTATTGATTCAATATCTCATTTTCTATCGCACGATATTTGGCAAAGGTATAGTTGGCAAACTTTTTTTTCAAATACGGTACCTGTTCCACCGTTTCCTTGATGCGTCCCTGTCGTTTTGTCAAAAGTCCTTTTTTATCAGCTTGGAAGTACTCTCCTGAATAACTGTTGATGTTATGACGACGCTTCTGCATTTGGCTTATCAACTCTTTGAACACACCAAGCCCGTCCTCAAACAAACGCAACTGCCTCAGGACCTCTGCCACTTCTTTTTGCTGCACCTCGTTGAGCCCCTTCAAGGGATCGGCTCGCAACAAGCGGTTTATATTGTCCTTGTCGAAACGCGAGTTAGCAGCCAGAGCCATTTCGTCGTACGCCCTTTTGTTTCTTTCCACCACCTTCGCCTGAGCGAGCAACTTGGCAACAGAACGGTCGTCCTGGTACTTCTCGTTCTCATCAATGATCTTGTTCAGCTTGTCCAGACTCATCTGAGAGAAAGGAAGCTGCAGATAGTCTTCGTTCTTAGCTATGACCTGGACTGCAATACTTCTTCTGACACTGTCAAGACTTGCATACTGTTGCTGCATTGTGCCAAGATCGCTATTGATGGTCTGGAGTTGCGTATGCAAGAAGCGTACCTTCTTGTTTTGCTCCTCCAGCGCTGCAAGCAGTTCTTCCTTGCGTTTCAGCAGTTCGCGCACTTTCGGATAGTCGGCATCATCTTTGAATCGGGCCAATTGCTCTTGCAGCTGTTTGATGGCTCTTGCATTCTCTTCCTCCTGCTGCTTCAAAGCTTTCAGTTCCTTGCCCCATTTTTTTATGGAGTCGCCAAGGACCTCTTTCTGCATGGTAAGTTCTTTGTTCTGCCGAGCCGCATCCAGATGGGCAATCGTCTCCGTTTCGCTCTGGGCGACCACCATCAATGGCATCAACAACAGCGCCGCGGACAATATGCATTTCATTCGTTTCATCATGCTACCACTAATTTATCAATTTTTTCTTCCGCCTCGGTCGGTTTCAGCGGATCCTCTTCCAATTCTTTCCAATATTTTTCCAAAAGTTCCCAGAGGAAAGGTATAACCTCGAAATATCTCTGATATTCCGCAGATTTTTCAACTTTTTCTCTATAATCTATTGCCTTATCCCAATCGCTCTGATTTCGATACCCATTGACGGTTTTTACTATCTCTTTTAGCCTATTGATGCCGCCAAAAAACCTGGACAACTTAATATCCATGCTGTCCATTTCTTGAAACTGCTCCCTCGTCATTTTATCTTTAAGGGGAGAAGACAACAACTTCTCAAAAAAGATACTACGCAGCCATCCGATGCTATCAAGCTTCTCTCCATCAGCTACGCAGCCCCACGCCATGTCATACGCCGGTTTATATTTCGTAGCGAAAGCGAGATGCTCTTTATACTGGGCAAAGCCTTTCTGTTCACCAAACTCATGCAAAGAATCTTTCATCGCCTTTAGGCGCTCCATCGACATCTTCGAAAACGGAAGGTTTAGATAGTCATTGTTTTGAGCTAACAGTTCCTGCATCTGCTGCTGTTTTTGCTCTTTATTTAATCTGTTAGAATACTCTTTCATTCCTTCCAGTTTCCCTTCGAGTGCTTGGATGGTATCTTTAGCTTTTCTTATCTGCACATCGAATGCTTGGATGGAATCTTCCATCGACAAATGCTTTTGCTCCAGGGAGTCCACCGTCTTGCGCAGCATTCCGACGTCCATCATCGTTACGGAGCGGGTCAGCACCTCCAGCTGCTTCGCGCTGGCAGAGACCTTGGTGGTCCACTCCATAAGTTGGACTTGTAGGCTGTCAGCATAAGCCCCCAATGCCTCTATCTCCGTTTGCATTTTCTGGTTCGTCTTTTCTGATTCTTGCCCTCTTGCAGGAATAGCAAACGAAGAAAGCAACAACAGAAAGAGCAAATGATATACCTTAATTCTCATACTACCCATATTCCTCAAATTCCCTATCCGTATATTCATCTACAAAACGATCGAGTTTGCCGACCTTGTGAAATTCTTGGTCAAACTTCGATTTCACATTTCGCAAGTTGTCCAACTGTCCCCTTGTTCTTGAGTAGTAACTGATGATCCTGTCAGCAAGCGCATTATAAAAATGCGTTTTTCCTGCCGACAATTTGTCGGGAATACTATTCAAGCCGTTTTTGAGTTCGAGGATACCGGATAGATGCTCTTTGTAAATGCTATTACCAAGCATGTGGTCTCTTTTCCCCCTCACACTTGCCGCATAGTTGTTGTACGAGTTCCAACTATGCCCATTGAACGAAGGAGACAGGCCGATACTTTGGTGCGCCAGGCGATAAGCTTCGCAGTAGGTGGCATAGACGCTGCGGATCTTCTTGACCCTTTCGTCTGTTTCAGCATTCTTGTCCTCGCGCTCTATCACCTTGATTGCCTGGATGTATTTCTCTATCGTGCTCTTTTGGCAAGAAGCAGAGCTCCACGCGTCAAAGATCTTACGGTTGACTATCTCTATGGCCGTCGTCGTATTGAGATCCTTCAAAGTGCCTGTTTCTGACTTGGTGCCAAGCTGGCTGATGGATTCGCAATGCCGTAAGAAGAGCTTTTCGTCCCAGTCTCCTTTTTTCTTCCAATCATCTTTGATTTCATCACTAAATGATTGGTATGTCGTGTTGGAAGGGGAGGGAAGAATGTATATCTCCTCATGAGTCAGCAGAAAAAACGCTCCTACTACGCCACCCAATAGTACGATAAAAATGACAAATAACTTAATTGCTTTCATCTCATTTGTGTTATTGATTGATATGACTATCTAACAAACTTATCTTTACACAACTATATACATCATTCTGTTTTTGTCACTACTTTTCATCATGAACGGCCGCTATGTGCTGTTTTTGTGTCTCTTTTGATGTAAGGCCTTTGTGCTGACCACAGATGGGACATCTAAACGGATAAGTTTGTGTTGGAGGGTAATGGACTTTTTTTGAATTCCCACCGCCATCACCATGGTCCCCTCCCCCATTGATAGATGTAGAAGCATTGGGGTCTACTGGTTTTGTTTTATCATCTACAGTTTTGTCATGCACTCGAACCACTTTGTTTACGCTTTGGTATAGCTGCGGTATTTCAACAAAGCTCTGCAACTTCTTGCAGTTAGCCTTAAAGATGCTAGAGTCATTCTTCACAATCAGCTCCAAAACTTTCTTATGGATATCGTACAACTCATACATATATTTGGACTCTACTACCTTTTGTATAGAATCGACCTTCCCCTTTCGTATGAATCCTATTACCTTTTGATAATCATAAAGACGCTGGAAAGCTGCTCTATTAGCTGACATTTCAGTAGTATCCAGCTGACTTAGATACAAATCACACAAGCTATCGACCGTGAAAAACTTCAAATCTCTAGTTTGAAGCAAACAGTCAACATCGGACAGAGAAGGTTCAGCCTTTACTTTTGGGGTAAATTCCTGCTTTTGAGCAACTGGCTTATCGTCATCCTTACTCCATTTATTATATAGAACGAAACTAAGCCCACCTAACACTAACGCCATCATAGTGACCAAGACGCATACAAGAGGCTTCCTATAGCGTTCTGTAAACGGTCTGTGTGTCTTGAAAAAAGTTGCTTCAACCGATTTCTGATTTGGTTTTATCTCACCCGTTTTCCAGACCTCGTTCTTAATGGAACACGTAAGGTAGAAGTCGAATGGCGGAATATACTTAGCCATAATTGTGAAGGAACCCTTATGCGATTTTGGGTGCGCCACCCTATCAAGACGTACGCGTTTTTGAGGAAGGACAACTTTGTGGTCTATACAGTTTTTTGCTTGAAGATCGACAGAACGAATTCCTCTCAAATCTTTATCTTCAGGAAATGTCACATTCACTGTCAGATTACCTGCAGGTACGGGGCTAGGCCGCTTCCTTTGGGCCACTTCCACATGTAGTTCATCTTCTTCAACCAATTGACACTTTTTGACCTTGTATATGCATTGATCTGTCGTAGCAACTTGTATGCCATCATCCTTCAAAGCCGCGATCTCTTTCCCTTGCAACGCAATCACCAATCTCTCCTTAGAAATGACAATTGTTTTCGGAGGATTAGAAGAGAGGAGTGTCACCTCCAACTCCCATGGATTTCTAATGAAATAGTCTTCGCATTCTTTTGGGGAAATAGCCAAAAAGACCTTCTTCTCCTTGGGAGTTCCCCATAATTTTGTGTTCACGATCACTCTTTCCTGCCCCGTGTCAAGGACTACCCCCTCGTGACTCACATAGTCTATTAGGTCTTGGATGGAGAACTCCCAGGAGAGATTATCATAGTAATCTGGCGATTTGCTATGACATTTTACTGGGATTTTTTCGTTCAAGTTGCTGTAAAACCCCATCCTTTCTCCATCTACTATCACCTCATATTTCTTGGGCCTTGGTATTTGGATATTGCTGATAGGGACATAGCTTGTCGTATGGACAGCTGTCGCCACAACCACCTCTTTGAACTTGACAAATTCTGGGTAGTTGACATCCTGAAAGAACTCTTTGATTTTCTCTTCAGTTTCCTCAATGTATCCCACCGGCCCATTGGGTGTCATGACCCTATAGGGTGTACGGGAGTCAGTAAGCGTAAACTTGCTCACCACCTCATCCAGCACATGTCCATCAATTTTACCCGCGTTGTATTCGTAGGTTTCACGCACAGGATCCTTGCAGGTCATGCATTTTTTCAAGAACTCGTCTTTGAGCGCACACAGGACATCATAGGGAGTGTACCCACCCTCCAATTTGTAATTTTTGGGGATGGAAATGGCTATGACCAGCGAGCCGACTCTAAAAGCACCCGAGCTTCTGACATTATTCTTGACCAGTTTATATACCGTTTGCGTCTGATAGGTCGTGATGGTAAAAAAGAAAGAATTCTTGTCAAAGCCGACATAAAACTGGTCTTCGACGACAAAGCTAGGGTTGTTCAACAAGAGTATGGGACCGAATCCACCACTGGACTCGGGATTGCCACACACCTTGACAGAAATATTATGATTATATGCCATACTATCTATTGCTATTGATTCACCACTTTTTTGAACTTATCCCAAAATGTATTCCTTTTGGTCGGGTGAATCGAGTTTTCTATTGCTCGTATTAACTTATCCGAATCAGCCTGCTCGTACTCGTACAAGCCGCCCACATAGAAGGACCCAAGGCTGAACGTATATAGATTGGGACAGAACCTGTTGTTGCTATTGATATTGTACTCTTTGCACAACTGGAGCAAGGGACTCAAGATGAGATTGCCAAATCTGTTTTGAAAAATCTCATACGCCTTTTCCTCGCGTTCTATCGGATCGCCCAACGTGTCCGCCTTGGTCATGATGATATGGATCGAGTCCACCTTCTTCATGATCTCGCTATTGTTGGGGTCTTGAAACAAGTTGACCATCTTCTGAATGAGGACTCTTTGGTTGACCGCACAAGTCTCCATTGAGACCATTCGTTCCCCAGTCTCCTCGTCGAATCCTACTAATACCTCACGAGAGAATCTCACAACATTGACAGTAGGATCGATAATGAGAAAGAAGGCTTTGCGATTGGCGTTTTTCAAGAGTTCGGTAGCGCCGCTACCCATTTCCTCGAAGGTGAAGATATGGTCTGGATTGTTTGCTATACCAAAAGCAAACTCCTCGCCCGACATTTCGACCAAATTTACCTTGTAGTCTATATTCTGCTGACCCGAGGGGCAAATCGTGGCTTCCAGCGTCGTGACAAAAGAGCCTGGCGTTCGGGGCACCGTTATTCCCACGTCGGTGTACTGCTGGAGTGCCGAGGCATAATCGCCACCACCCGAAGCCAGATTGATATGAAGAGAGTCGGAACGAGACAAACCCATCAGCACACAGGTCTTGCCCGTAGAGGGTATGCCAAAGAAGAAGACATCCGTGAAGCCCTCTTTACACTCCGCCCGCGACTCCGCTATCGCCCGGTTGATATCGGGAAGGTCGTAGGTGATATCATTGCTCCGAAGTGTTTCCAAAACATTTTCAGTCATGACGTTCGCCATGATCAGCTCGTTGTCTGTCACCACATGCTCGATCAAAAGGCGCTTCAGCCTTTCTGCATCGTAGCTATTGGGACGGTCTCTCATCTGTCCGATTTCCTCCTGCTTCAGACGCATCAACATCAGTTTGGCCTGATGGGAGAAAGGCGAAGTGCGATTGTTGCGCAAATAGGTACATACCTCAAAAATATCATTAGTACCCTTCACATTGTCCCACTCCACGATCGCATTCAGCAGTTCTCTCGCTTCGCTCACATGCCCTCCCTGGGGAAACGCGTCCAGATAGGTTTGGATCTCCTGCACATTTTCCATATCGACAAGAGGCCAGAAACAATCGTCTATCTCATTTTTGTGAATGGTGTTCGGATACTTTCTGAGATAGGCTATGAGCGAGTCCTTCGAGAGCACATCCACGTTGACCCATTCATTTTGCTCCTTATCGGCTTGCTCCCTCTGCAATGCGTCCCCCACGCTGGAGACCATCTGTCTAGCTTCGTCCAGATGGTTGCCGCAAGGAGGCGTGCTCTCCCAATGTTGTATGTAGCTTTCAAGCGCATGGAGAAGTTCTTGCGACGGAGTGTTGAGCATGGATGCCAGGCGTCCCCATTCTTCCTGCTCATTAGGATTGGGCATACTGTTGAGCCTCTCCTGGATATGAGCTCTTTTGGCAGGTTGCATATTGGGAAAATCATCCAAAGAAAGATTATCATACTTTTGGATGCACACCAGCATATAGTCTGCCGACTTGGTCGGCTCTAGTTTTATAACTTGTTTTTTTTGTAATTCGTTTAGTGTAGGCATGGTTCTGTTTTATTTAAGGATTCGACCATTATCATTGCGGCCTCGCTTGTTGATACTAAGCGTACTGGTGCGATAAGCCACTACATAATTGAACAAGATGAGAATGTGGATCAGCAAAACAAAGAGAAGGGCCTTCACACTGAAGCCACCAGTCCCCTGCATGGCTTCTTTCAGTTCGAGAGGCGCCGTCTCAAACCGCTTCACTTGATACTCTTTGATCTTGTAGAGACCAGACTCGTTGTTGATCACTGGGAGCTTTGCACCGTTGGACAACGTGTTCAGCTCCTGCTGGGCAGACTCGGCGAGCGCAGGTATCTGCTTCGCCTTCGTTGGTATCTGCATCATGCTCCAACTGTCTATCGACTGCTCTATTTTCACCCGCTGCTCTTTGAAGGAAGTATATAAGCGCTCGTAGCCTGAGCCAACCAACAACCTCATCTGTAAGTCCTTAAAGGCGGAGACGCCCTCTTCGCTTGCACTAATATGGTTGGTCTTCATAAACTCCTTCAAGTCATCATTGCGTCGTCCTTCTTTGATAGCATTGCTGAGACCATCGCTCGTACGACCAATGGCCTGCTCCTCAAACTCCTTGTAGTCAAGAAACATCTGGTCGATTCGGTCCAAGTCATCCTTCGCGCACTCCTTCACCCGTTCCTTGTTGTCATTGACGATGAAGAATTGCATGATTCCACCATAAAGTGAGAGCGGAATGGCTACAACAACATACACGACCAACGTGGCAATTTCCAGTTTCTTCCATTTGGCCAATTCGTTTTCTGCACCTTTGGCCTTGATCATGAACCATACGAGAAACGCTATAAACGCCGTGATTGCCACCGATACGACAATGTCCATACCCAACTCTCCGCCACTCATAAAAGAATGGCCTATAAAGGTGAACACCATGAGTAGCACCACACCGACTATCGCAATGATATTAGCAATAGTCACTTTTCCATTTTTTGCTTTTTTTTCCATATCATTTTTATTTTTCCTTCAATGACTATGCCCTTCTGTCGTTTCTTTTTCGACCAGCGGGGATTCGTTTTCCTCTCTCCAGAGCATCTTTAATTTGAACCAGCTTGCCAATCTCTGGTGACACGGCAATGGGTTTTCCTGTCTCCTGCAGGATTTGTATGATTTGCCGGGTCGTCAGGTTTTTGTTCTGGCTCTTCAGCAGCGCCACCACACCCGTAATGATGGGGGCGGAGAAGCTGGTTCCAGGCCATGCGGCATACTGATTGTTGGGTAAAGCTCCCCAGATATCCACGCCCGGTGCGGAGATGGTGGAAGCATAAATCCTTTTCATGGCAAAATTGCCATAATTGCTGAAGTTGGCCCTCTTCAAACTGCGGTCAACGGCTGAGACACGAATCGTGCTGGCATTGCGCTTGGAGACATCCATGGCCGCGAAGCAGTTTGAATTGCCCGCAGCCCACACGATAGTGACATTGTGTTTCTCGGCCAGTTGATAGACATAGTCCCACATCTTCTCCTGGGGCTTGCCATAGTGCTCAGAGAAAGCTATCTGCTGATCCAGTGGCATTTGGGTGATTGTATTGGGAAAGTTGGCACCACAGGAGAGATTGATCACAGTAGCTCCATGATACATACAATAGAGCAAACCCTCCACTTCGGTAATGGTGTTGATCTGTTCGCCCATACTGACTGGGATAAACTTGCACAGAGGGGCGATGCCCGACGAGCCTGCACCATTATTGGCATTGCCCACGGCTACGGACGTGACCAACGTGCCGTGGCCCGCATAGTCTTGCGGAGCACCAGGACGAGGCGAAACATCAGAGTTGCCTTTGACGACGGAGTAAGGATAGATACAGCGGTCACCCTTCAGCTCGGGATGGTTGAGGTCCATATAGCTATCCACGATTCCCACTATCACATCCGACGAGCCACGGGTGATCCGCCAAGCCTCTTGTGCCTGGATGGGCTTGAAATACCACGATTTGTTGACATCCCTAAACGCAGGGTCGTTGGGGGTAACAAGGGGGGAGGCGTATTGCGTCATCACCTCCACTGGAACGACCAAAAACTTCACATCAGGAATCTGGTTGGGGAGTTCTTGACAAATCTTGGTACGCTTATCTTCCGGTACAACCAGAACTGCCGTCTTGGAGCCCGTATTGTAATATTGTATCTTGTGGTGCGGAGCGGGATATAAGGACGAGAATTTCTGAGCAAACTGCTTGAAAGTCTCATCATCTGTCTCTGAGTCCAAGATCACATATAGCAAATTGGGGTAGATCTCCGTGGCCCCGTCGTTATCGGGGTTGGGTACTGTCTCCTCGAAAGGTGGCAGCACATTGTCCTCTGGCGCAGGCAAGCCGACCTCCTCGCCGTTCTCTATCGGCTGGTTCCAGCTGACCCAAGTTGTGTCAGGCCTGTTGCCACCACCTCTGCCGCCGCCTCTGGTGCCCCTGCTTCCATCGTGATCACAACGTCTGAACAAACTGAGCAGGAAGAGCAAGAGCAAGAGCAGCAGCAAGAAGAGCAGCAACCTTCCCAAGCACCCCATGAAGCCCCAAGGATGCCAAAAAGGAAGTCGTCCATTCTTGATCTGCGTCCCAAAAAATATTTTTTTCATCTAATTTTTGCTTTAGGATTTCACAAGTAAAAACAGCCCTAGCAACATCGTCAAAGGCTTCTCCTATACGGCAACCTTGATGTTGTCCAACAACGTCTTCACCTTGTTGTTCTCGACAGGATCCACCTCGGGAACATCGACATGGGCCACAAACGAGATAAACATATACTCAAGCCACTTGTTGTAGTTGTCATCAAACGAGGGCAACAATGCCTTGGGATTGGAGGACATCTCGTTGAACATGGCTGCAAGGGTGGCCTCGTCGGAAACAACGGGAGGTTCCTTCAAGATATAATTGAAGGTGGGCAGATTGTACATTTCGCACACTTTCTTTGCTTTTTCCTTCTCCTCGTCGGAGAGCCAGGAGAATCCGAAATCTAATACAAACTTGTTGACAATGCTGGCGAGCATATCCGCCAAAAGGTTTTCGTTGGCTGTATGCACGTCGATTACGTTGACGTAGTCGGCGATGGCCTCAGCCATCTTGTCCTTTAGGTCAATGGACACCGACGCGGTGACCAGGTTCTCCACCAAATTGCTCATCACCATATTGTCGAAGCTGTTTTCGTCGGAGAACTCGTTGAGGAAGTCCACCGACTTGATGAGCGAGCACCATTTCTCATAGAGCGTATCAGCAATGATGCAGGAATTGAGCTTCCTACGGTAAGATCCGGTGAACAATCTTTGCACCTCCACATGTTTGTGCTTGAGGAATGCGTCCGCCTCCTCCATGTTCTCAAACATGTATGTCTTGATAAGGCAGTTCCATTTTTCCTCTTCGCTTTGCGCCTTTTCCAGCGAAAAACCCTTCTTGGCACAGGAATTGGTGATAATCTCGTAGTCCTTAAACTCATTGACACTCTTGTTCAATTCGGGACTCTGCATGATTTTATGGACGATGCGGTAGCTGGAAGATTCCTTCAACTGCAGCGCCTGGATCAAATGGCCGAAATAGTAGTTGTCGGAATTACAGGTAAAATCCATCTCCCTGAATACGGCATTGGCCTTGCGGACATGTTCTTCGAGAATGCCGTTGACATCTGTAGAGACGAAATACCCCTTCATGATGTTGTAAACTTGCGTTCTCACCCTGTGGAGTATCTTTTTAAAGTCGCTCTCTCTTGCCTCGTTCATCGTGGAAGCCACTTCCGTTAGGCTTTCGATGATATAGAGCGCTCCATCATTTCCCTGCGTAGAGGCAACGTCCCACGCCACACTGGGATTGGCAAAGAGTTTTTTGACATATTCGTTTTCAACAAACGTCTTGCGCATCATTTGATAGTAGGCGTCAGACATCTTGGAGCCCGTCTCGCAACCACACTCCTCAAATCCGTCAAAGAGTTTGGTAGAGAACTTGTAGTCGCGCAGCACATAGCTATTGTTGAAATCTTCCCCCTCTCGAGTCCAATTTTTCACCCAGTCCGCCGTGATGCGATGAAAGCACTGATCGTTGACAACCGTCTTGAAACGCCCTATCCAGCGCTGGTCGATGGACTTTTCGGTCATTTCAGTACCTTTGCCCATTTCCATGTCCAGATTGAACATCGTGCCGATATAGAACAAGGGAGACTTCTTCGTGATGGCTAACTTCTCCTGGCGCTCATGGCAGTCACGGCCTACATAGTTGCAGACCCAATCCTCAAGCAGCTTGTACAAGCCGGTAACATCGTTGTCCTTGTTGTGATGGCAATACAACAAGATGTTGATACCCATCTCCTCGTTGTATTTATTGAACAGGTATGCGACCTTTCCTCTTAAGAAAAAGTCCAGGATATTGGCATCCGACAGCTTTTCCAACTTCTCGTCCTCTCTCGCACGGGCTCCAGGGAAGTCGAGCAGATCATTGCCTGCCAGCATTTCCATCTTGACAGGGTCGTGGGTGACCATAGGTTGCACCTCGGCGTCCATATTCTCCCATTTGTACGGGCGGGAGCTGGACAAAAACTCTTGATCGATCTTGTAAACAACCTCCGAGCAAATGGCGCACACCTCGCTTTTGGGAATGGCTGACGCACACTGCACAAATTGTCCGTTCTCGCGCAAATACACATCGCAAGTATATTGTGGAGTGGCCTGGAGAAGCTGTCTTAGACACTGCACACTCATAATCGTGTTTTCCCTTATTCCCTCATGGAGAACAGACTGGATGGGCAAATAGAGCGTTTCGGAGAAATTGAACCTCTGTAATATGCTAACCAACTTTGTAAACAGTCTTGTGAAAGCAGGCTCTTTGTTCCAAAGATTGGAGAACACCTCGGCATACTCAGAGATGGGGATCTTGTCGATGACAAGCGCTAATTTGTCAAAGATGGCCGATTTGTTGTATGTCTGTGCGTTGTTGATATGTTTCTCGAAATAGAACTTGATGTTCAGAATATCGTCAGCGCTAACCATCCCCGGCACAAGACTAAGAGGAGTCTTGTACTTATCTTCCCATGAATCACACAAGTCCTTTATTTCTGTTTCGCCAGGAGTCGTATAGTCGCTAAAATCATTGAAATAGCTATCGGACAAAATCAGGATTATGTCCGTAACGGAAAACGTCTTGACCAGAATGGGGAGGTCAACATTGTAAAGCGTCTCGTCACGGCTGAACGACGAAAAGCGACTGACCACACCCGTTGACTCTCTACCTCCTCCCTCTTCACTTGGAGGATTGATCTTGTAGATGAAATTGTAGGAGTCATTGCCAGCACGGACCATAAACGGCACATCCTTGCCGTCTCTATCACGTCCTTGCAGCAAACAGCTGATCAGATAGGACTTTCCCACCTGGCTTTTGCCAAAGGCCGCTATGCCAGGATTGTTGGCTATGGCCGATTCTATCTTCTTCAAAGTTCTTCTGTTGTCAACCAACTGAAGAAATCTTTGGTAATAATCTTCTTCTTTATTTCTCCTAATCCACGCAAGGGATTGGTTGATATTGTCGATTTGGTTTCTTATTTCTTGTAACATGGCAGTAGCGTTATTTAATTGTCAATTCAAATTCACCCTTGTCAAGCCAGTATTTTCCATCATCTACCAGCGACTGGGCTACCAACTCCAAATCCTTTTTCCTATTACGGAATTCCTTGTCTGTAGCTTCTTCGATAACAAGTGTTTCTTTATCTTCATGGAAATTTCGCGCTATCCGTATTTGCAAGGTATCGGAAGCCCCGTGATTGTAGATGGCATACAAAGGACGGGCTTGGTAGATGGGAGAGTCGAGCTGGCGACAACCTAAGAACGCAGGGAAGACGGAGACCGTAAACGTCATGTTGGCCGACGTGGGAGTCAGCAGTGCTGTCGATACCTGACAACGTCGAGAATTGTATTCTCCTATATAATTGGCCGTTGAGGTCATTTTTTGTATCATCATACCAAAATCAAGCACCAATCCTTTCAGCCCTGAGGTGGAAGCCCTATATCCCACCATGGCACCGACCGCCACAATGGCCTTCTGATCATAGAAATAGCCCTGACCATCAGCCGTCGGGAACCATGATCCTACTCGGTAGTCGTTCAGCCGTATCAAACGATCGGGAGAGGTGGGAATATACTTGATAAACAATTCTGTTATAGCGTCGAGGGAAGTGGGACGGCCGGCAAGTACTATGATGTCGCACTGCTGGGTATAGAATACCAGCGCAAGCTGCTTCATCAGAGGTTCCATCGTAGCTTTGACAATGTCTGAAATTTCTTCTGGATTGAATCGCCAAGACAATTCTTCGAACCTAAATCCGAAGTGGTGTTCAAAGTAATCGAGCAGATAATCGGCAGGTTTGACGTCAGGGAACAACTCGTCAAACGAGTACAACTTCGACGGACGATGTGAGCGTAGCAGCTCCATCATTTTCTGTGCTATTGGCACCGAAATCTGCGTGTTAAAATCATTGCGGCAGCGGCGGTCACGGCACCCCATCATCGAACTGTCTGTGCCAAAAAAGTCGTGGATGAGATTTGAAGCGAAGGCCACTTTCTTTTCCTTCTTCTCATCTTTGTCGGCAGTCAGACAGATGTCATTGACTTTGGCTGCATATACGATATTGTCCAAACAAGGCATCTGTCTCAGTTCGTCGTCCGTCATACTGGTGATACGGGAGGTTAAGGCCGAACTGATATTGCCCAAGTCGGGAGACTCAATATCTTTGCCTTCAATGACCACATTCTGTACAAGATTGCGAAGGATGTCGTCACCAGCCAAATAGAAACTATCCCAGAACAAGGGATTGGGAGTGATCCTGGAGGCTCCCGTTCCTTCGTACTGATAGGAACAGATCATGATGTCGGAAGTACCTGCTCCGATATCAATCGTGCCGATCGTGAGCGACTTGCCCGTATAACCTTGTGCTGCCATCTCCGGACGGACATGGCCTTTCAGTTCAAAGAACTTGTGAACCTCTCCGCCATATCGCTGGGTGATTTCTGCACACAGATACACCAATTGACAGCAAGAAGCCTCATCATATTTCCACACTTTGTGTTCGATAGGCGCATAGGGGTCTGTCACCTGCAATGCTTCGGGGGAAGGAATGATCGATGCCATCTTCAGAGAAGTGTTGCAATGGATCAAAGCGTCATACGCATCTCTGGCGCTCTTTCTCAAAAAGACCTGTTCGGAGAGTGGCATTGCGGTTGGACAAGTAATAATCACATTTCGGATGACGCGCTTCACATCGACATTGCCCCATTTCTCCCTGTACTTGGCAGAGTTGATTTGAGCCAATGCGTGCTGAAATATCTCGATGAAAGCAAAGGTCATCAATGAGGAGCGAGAATAATGATGCTCCTTTTGCTCGAAATCAACCAGTTCCAGTTGGTTTTCATCCCCTTCTGCCGGGTCATAGGTGCCGTCGTTCTTGAACAATTTCGAGAGGACAGGGACTGCCACATCGGGTGACAAGAGCACTCCGTAGGGGTCGTCCATGGTGATCAGATTCTCCCACTGTCCTTCATACTCCTTCAGGTCCCACAGGTATCTTTTGGGGCTGGAATAGTTGGTCGTCTTTTCAGATAGTCCTTCTTCCTCAAGCGAACGATACACCAAACGGCGGGCCTCCTCGCCAATGCGGACAAAACTTTGCCACTGGAATAAATCCTCGTCCAAGACGATGTCATTGCCGAAATCGGCCTTACGGAACACGACGCGCATGTCGAACGTCTTGTTTTCATAACAGACCCATGGGGTTGAAAGGTCACGAAGCTCCAACATCTTGCCCTGTGTAAACTGTCCTTCCTCGAAAAGGATTCCACACGTTCTGGAATTGCCAATGTCAAGCACTAAATCTACATCTATTTGCTTTTTGACATTGTGATGCAGCGCTACCTCAGGAGAAGCACCAGACAAGCGAATGAAGTTGACAAAATAGATATAAAACGCCTTGTACTTCTTGCTGTCGCTCGCCATATCAATTCCCAGCAAGAACGCTATGTAATCTGAGAACGCATGGAATTTCTCGTCAGACGACAAGAAGTCGAGCAACAGGTCCACCTTGTTGCAAAGCGTATAGGTGCAAACGCCATTGTCTTCTTCCGACACGAAGGGCCTCAGCATTGACCACTCATCTTCGCCCATTTTGGTGTCAAAAGCCCATATCAAGCGAAACTTTTCCATCCCCTTCTTTTTCCCCTCGCCAATCCGCTGCATTTTTATTCGACACCAGGCAAGTGGGGCATTGGTCGTCACCCCATCAACCTCTTTTCGGAACATAGGCATGGGAAGCCATTTGTCCAAAAGCATTTCAAAGGCTGACACCAGCGAGTGACCGTCCAGGGGATTGACAACGCGAAAAGACTGGAGGGAATTGATGCTATATATGTCCTCGTCCCCATCACTGTAGGTTGTAAAGAGCGAAATGCTGGTTTCGGGCGCCATCTGGACCATTCCTGAGGCATCCAGTTCTTCCCGACCATTGGGACGACGCATCACGGCTTCTTCGGATGCCTGCAACTCGTCTATCGGTATATATTTGTTTGCTACTGGGTGATAATAAAGAAGGTTGAAAACCTTAAAACCTTCCAGGAAATCTATGGCCTCGACAAAAGAATACTTCAACGTTCCTCCATTGCCCAGCACCAAAGGCTCCGAAGGATTAAACTCCATCTCACGAGTGATAAAATGGATTCCCGAGTCTGCTATTAAATGATCCATGCCAATGCTTCTTTACTTGTTTAACAATTCTCTTAAGTATTTCACACGTACTCCATAGTTGAAGTTTTGTGTGCCGTTGATGCCTGCATAATTGATTGCAACCAACTGTCCTCGCAGGTTTACCACTGGCGATCCACTACTTCCGGGGAAGGTCGGTATCGAATACATCAACTTTTCATGAGTCTTTTGACTTATACTGCCATGATTGAATTGAGACTTAATGCCTTCTTTGGTGATAGCCAGTTTAGGACCAAGATTGAAGCTGGTCCTAAACAATTCGCTATTCTTGTCCTTGCTGATTCGCTTCTCCAGTTGTTCCTTCCAACCGTACGTTTCCAATGGGTCCGTTTCATCCACTTGGAATACATACTTGCCCGATGGCGTGGACTTATCCTTCAGCTGTATGATTGCCAAGTCGTGCTCCATATCCGTCTTAGTCACCACACAAGGCACAAAGTCTTTCGTATTGGTCACATAGGTGTTGTTGTAGGCTATACTGACCTCATTGTGATACTTAATTTCAGAGTCGCTCACACGAATTTTGTCCAAATTGTTCCACATTTGTTCATACTCTTCCATTTCGTTCTTAATCGCGTCACGTATATCTCTTATTTGGTAATATTCATCGGCTGTGACTTCTGAGTCCATAAAGGCATATTCGCAGGCTTCCTGTGCCGTCTTCAACTTCTCTTCATAATCACTATACTTCATCGCTATCATCGCCTTGAGGGCTTCAATGACCTTGCCAACCTGTTTGTTCACCTCCTTGTCGGCTACAACATTTGACACCACATGAGAGTTGGTGACAATTTCGCCAGTTCCAGAAATAAAGAATCCTGTTCCGTAGCTCGTAGAAACCTCTACAGAATCTTTGTCCAGGGCAAGCCCGTCCAAGTCTCCTTCTTCGTCAAATGAAGAAAAAAAGATCGATTCTCCATTTGACAACACCACCTCGTAGTAACTTTGGTTCTGTACCAAAACGACACCACTGCTAATAGTGTCTTCAAGCTCTTTTTCTGTCATATTCTCACATGAAGAAAGCAGAAAGCAAAGCGACAATAAACTAACGATAAACTTGCTCATATTGATTTTTTTGTTTTTTTACTATATATACTGTAATGCGTATTGGCTTTCGACTCCGAAATGCTGAATGAATTAGTCTCGACCTATAAAGTGAATGACCACTATAATGTAAGACCTATGGGGTTATTATCTCTAAGAAAGCACTGGGCACATAGGCTGTCGCTACTGCCACCACATCCCCAACAACTACTGCCACGCGTTGTTGTCCATGCCATCTTGTTACCCTACCTGTGACACCCGCAAACGCACCTGTCGTGACACGTACCAGTTGGCCTTTCCTAAATTTAGGCACAACTCCAGACGGCACCACTATATTGCCCGCTTCGGACTCACAAATGATTCGTAGGCTCTCCATCTGCGAGTTTGGGACAATCATGGGTGTCTTCTCTATCCTACGATCAACATGACTGTGGCGGTAATAAAAGCGAACGTAGGGAAGGTTTACATTGTCGTAAACAAAAGACTTGATCTGCTCTTCCGTGCCGTAAGCGAAAAGGATGTTGGGCAGGCGCGACTCGGTGACAACCTTGCGCTTGCCTTGGACAAGTTTAACCACTTTTATCGTGGGACAAAAAACACGAACTCCTTTTTTCTCCAAATATCCGCACGCATTCTTCTCCCTTCCATAGGTGCAGCGCAAAGCGTACCAATGGGAGGCTGCTGTTTGTTTGCGATCGAGCGACATGGATAAGGAAGGCGCATATCGGGTGGACACCCCTGTTTGTGAACTCTCGGCTGATAAAATGCCTTGAGCTTCGGGGAGGGCACAGGAGGTAAGTCCTGCGCTCGAGGGATTATCACCGCCTCGTCGGGTGTTCACATTAGGCAATGTGTCCATTTAGGTCGTGTCTTAGATCCAGGTCTGGATGACACTAACAAAAAGCGTGAACCGTCCGTTGTCCGATCCACACTCTGAGG
>ERZ1026854.752-NODE-752-length-22117-cov-5.661363_pt1 | contig 22117 bp, 22 predicted proteins | sample MGYA00380157_ERZ1026854 | MGnify/ENA primary metagenome ERZ1026854 (study PRJEB33269, sample SAMEA4719793) | human gut metagenome | biome: human-associated habitat; feature: organic feature; material: feces | place: Cameroon | collected 2013-10 ... | reverse complement strand
GCCATACCTGACCATCTTTGTTGCCGATTGGAACGCTTCTTGTTGCAAGATCCACTTTCATGGAAGGACCGAGCGAATTGATCGCCACAATTCCATTTCCTCCCTGTTCTAAGACCATCTCTGCAAAAGCCACCGGATTCGGAAAATGTGGGCTGACTTTCATGTATACCGGTTTATCTGTCAGGGAGCGGATCATTTTGATCGTCTCTCTCATCGGTGTCAGGTCTTTTCCCACATAATGCGTTGATATCTCATATCCGTCTGCATATTCATTCACTAACGGGAGCATATAACGCATATCTTCATCCGAATATCCGAGGCTGACTAACAATGGCTGTTTAACCTCTTTTTTTACCTGTGGGAGAAATTCTGATTTCCAGACATCGACACTATATTCCGACCACGGTTCACAGTTCATAATGTAATTTCCCTCGCCCCGCATAAACGGTCTTGGTATCGTAGGTACATTCGCGGAAATCGTCTTTGTGACAACGGCGCCGAGATTATATTTTGATAATGCTATGATTTTTTCTGCTGTTCCGACAAATGGTCCAGATGCTGGAAGCAGCGGTGTATCCAGTGTCATATTTGCTAACTTTGTTTTTAAATCCATATCTCCCACCTGCTTTTTATCTTTTTAGTAGTTTGAACACTCTGTAATCAATGAATATGCTTCCGGTCTTCTGTCTTTCATGTAGGATAACTGCATTGCGTTATCTTTAATACATGCATCAATATCAACCTCTGCATAAATGATTTCCTCTTCGCGGCCGGCTGCTGCAAGTACATTTCCACGCGGTCCGATGATACGGCTTTCACCATTTAATGTGGAATCTCCTTCCACACCACAGCGGTTAGAGCAAACCATAAATACGTGGTTTTCAACGGCACGGCATCTTGTATTTAACTCCCAGATATCAGCTTCCTGAATTCTCCATGCAGCGGAATCGAAAATGATATTGACACCCTTTAATGCAAGTACTCTTGCCGTCTCCGGGAAGCAGGTATCATAGCAGATCATTGTTCCGGCCTTGCACATTGGCATCTCAAATGTGGTAAATTCACAGGAAGTACTTTCTTTCCAGTAAAGTTTTTCAAGTCCCCATACATGAATCTTGCGGTACAGTCCAACAATTTCTCCCTCCGGTGAAATAGTTACCTGTGAGTTGTATAATTTACCAGGAACGTTACTCTTTTCTGAAATACCAGTGATAATGTAAAGGCCTGTTGCTTTTGCAACCTCACATAAGAAATCGGTGCTTGGTCCAGGTACCGGCTCTGAAATTTCAAAAAACTTTTCTGCAATGAGCACCGGGCTGTATCCGGTTGTTGCAAGTTCCGGGAAACAGATTGCAGAAGCTCCGTTTGCTGCTGCCTCCTTGCACATTGACTCCATTTTCTTTAAGTTCTCACTTACCACACCTAAGGTACAATCCATGTTTGCTGCTGCTACTTTAAATTTTTTCTTTTCCATCGTTTTTCCCTCTTTCTTTCTGATCTGTGATTGAATATACAAATTCTTTTTTGAGAATAAAAAAACAGAGAGTTCACACTTTGTGACCTCTCTGTCTGTTTTTTCTCTTTATGTTGCTGTCATTATAGCTTTGTATTTTTTGTTTTGCAAATTCTTTTTCAAAAGAACTTGATATGTGATAAAGAATCAGGTCCAGTACGGCTCATCCCAAAGCTTTAAGGTCTGTCCAATGCCCTTTTTCTTTGCCTGCCGGTACAATTCATAACCCCATGCCACATCAAACAACACCTGTCCACTTGTAACAAATATCTCTTTTACTGCCGGATCTTTTCTGCCAAGAGACGGATCCACCACAACATCACCAAGACTTATGGAATGCGCCAGATCAGTCATTCTCCCCTGCTCCATAAGCTCATACATACGTCCCCAGCCATTGCAGGCTTTTTTGATGTCACCGAGTTCAAGTGCCTCCTCATAGTATGCCTCATGCATCTTGGTATTATCGAACGTAATCTTATTCTTTAACCAGAAATCATCATCTGCCTCGATCGGGGATGTTAAAAGCATGGTTGCACCTGGTTTTAGCCATTCATCCTTAAAGTAAAGTGGTTTAGCCGGAGATGCTGCAACACTTATGATATCGCCCTTTCTTGTTGCCTCTTCGAGTGTCTCCACAGCCTCTCCTTCTAACCCTAACTCTTCCTTTGCCCATTTGGCAAAACCCTGCGCACGCTCTAAATGAGCTGCCATAGCAACTACTTTTTTCAGATTTTTCATCTCAGACTTCATGGCAAGCATAGTTGCTTTCTGAATCGGTCCGACACCGATCACGGAGATTGTCTCGGCATCTTTATTTGCAAGATAACGCACACCAACGCCCGGGATACAGCCGGTTCTCATGGAACTGATCAGGTTTCCGGACATGTAAGCGATCGGCTCACAAGTTTCCGGATCATTGATTGTAACGTTTAAAACAGAACGTGGTAATCCGCGTTCTTTTGGATTTTTGACATTCGACCCATACCATTTTTCACCACAGACATTAAATCTGCCGCCCAAATAAGCAGGCATGGAAATAAAACGACGCTCTGGTCCCGCTACCGGCATATTTTTAAATTTTGTTTCTTTCGGGAAAACCAAAACCAGTCCATGCTCGTTATGATTTGGACCTCCCATCAGATAATCTCCTTCGTGAAGAATCCGAAATACCTCCTCACATACGTTGATGCATTTATCTGCATCCAACACTCCCGTCTCAATCAGATCCGGTTCCGATAAAAATAAAAACTCTGTTTTGCTCATTGGCTCATCCTCCTATAACACTATAAAATTCTTTTAAAATGCTTTCCATTTTTTCATTGTTCCCCGGGTTTAATATCTTCCCGGCAAACTGTTCTGCCTGCTCCGTGTCAAATACAGTTTTAGTATTCTCACAGAACTTACGCACCAGATCATCCTTTGTATAAGCATCTGGATTATCAAAATCTCCCACTGCATGGAATACCTCACGGGTAATCTTACTTCCATCTTTTTTTGTGATCTCCACACGTCCACCCCGAACATCCGGCAGCAGCTTATTGTATTCTTCATCCTCATGAAGCCATATATGCTCTGATAACTTCTGTACTGCCTCATTTTTTTCACAATTTCGTATCGTATCCGGTGTCAGACTGCCATATATCAATTGCACTGCAAGTGATACCGGTATAGAAAACTTTGCCGCGAGGTCATTTGGCACCGTCTGATCAGTCAATCTTGCTGCCTTTTTGTAAGTGTAAACATGAATCTGTTCCACATCTTCTTTTTTGAGCCCTGCTTCCATTTCTTTTTGCATCACATCTGCAAATGGATGCACAAAACGGCAGCCGGTATGTACCTTGAAATAATTGCTCATAAGCAGATATTCTTCTCCCAGGCCTTCACCAAGCTGCTCCGGTACTGCATCAGCTCCCATGATCTTCTGATAGACGTCCAACACGATTTTTCCAGTGCTACGCACTCCCCGTTTCATCATACGTGCTGACTGTATCGCCATCGTAGCCGACAGTCCGGCATAGACATCATGGAGCTCACTGCCGTCAAATACAGACTGCCAGACTGATACCATCGGCAGAGATTCCGTCAGCAGCAATGTCTCATAAATTTCACCAGCATCCATTCCACAAATCAGCCCTTCTGCCACTGCAGCGCCAGACGTCATCACCGTTCCATGTCCTAACACATCATGGGAAAACCGGATACTTCTGCCCCAGCGTGCAGCCACCTCATAAGCTGCGACAAAAATCCGCATAAATTCCTCATATGTCATCTCTGTATGTGCACTTTCTACCAGTAAGAGCGGAATAATATGACAGGCGGGATGTCCGATTGACTTTCGGTTTCCCTCATATAGTTCAGTGGAAATCATCGCTCCCGCAATATCAATGATCCTGTCCGCTTTTTCCTTTGTTTTTTTCTCATTCTGTTTTATTCCTGAACAACCTTTGATCACACAGCCAAGCGAATCCAAGATGACCCATTTTGCACGCTCTCGCACATCATCCGGTATTTTTTCCCAGCTTAGTTTCTCCGCAAACTGTGCCTGCTTTTTTATCTGCTCTTCTATCTCATTCATTCGTTCCACTCCTTCCATTTTTTGAACGAAAAAAAAACGAAGATGTCTTTTTCAAACATCTTCGTTCTCATATGAATGTTATAATATGGAACTTTCATTTTTTCAAATTCTTTCTCAAAATAACTTGCCAATATTTCTGATACAATGTACAAAAATTAACCGGACATGGTACTAGGCTCCAAAAATCTTCCAAAACTCCCTGTCCGCATATTCCTGTACTTTCTTTTCCAGCAGACAATATTTTTCCAGATAAGCAAGTCCTTCTTCCGTTAACTTTGTACTTCCACCACGCTTTCCTCCCTGCCTGCGTTCCACGACAGGATATTCCAAAGCCTCTTCAAGCACATTGATCATCTCCCACGCTTTTCCGATGGATAGCGATATTCTTGAACATGCCGTCTTTAGTGAACCCGTCTCGCGGATCTGAAGCAGTAACATCTTGATACGTGGATCCATAACCTTTGTCGGACAGTCGATATCCACCCGGACATATGGATGCAGCATCTGCTCATTATGTTGTTTTAAAAGATGCGTGCAATCTTCCTCCCTGTCAATCATATTGCAGATACATCCCTCATCTGCAAACTCAATTTTTTGTGCAAAAGTCCTGCACCTGTGAAAAAATCCTTCTAAGCTATCCTGTTCTCCCTGTTCCATCAGCTTTGGCAATGCTGATGTTTCCATTAACATCGGCCATCCCAGTGTCTGATCTACAAAAGGGGCTCTTACCTCCCCTTTTGCTGCGGAAAGTTCTCTGATTGTCTGTGTATAGAACATCGGATATTCCACCGGCGTAACTACTACCTGACTGCATTTTTCACAAATATAACCGAGTGCCGATCTAAGGCCGCTTGCATCCCCATTCTTGGTATCCTCATCCATACGGAAAAACATGACTCCCCAGATTGCCAGATGACGTTCTACAGACAGACCGTCATATCCAGTGATCACTATGATTGGCGAAATAGAGGCAAGCTGATATGTCTGCACAATCCTTTTTACGATTGTAGTTTTACCAAGCTCAGTCAGCGGATCAATTCGTCTTCCCTGCGAATCACATCCAGTTGCCAGAATGATCCCGCCCGTCTTTTTTTCACTCATCTTTACCGCCTCCGAACAACAGACAGGCGTTACTGATACTTTTATCCCAGTAGCGCCTGTTTTTTGTTAGCATAACACTTATTTTATTTTTTGTAAAATGCTATATTATAATTTCCACACTCTGTTCCGTCTCAATTCCCGATTTTTCAATTCCATTCACGGACACTTCATAATCCGCAGGCTCCATTCTCCACGCCAGTCCGCACCCTGCCGAAAGCTGCCTTGGAACCGGGATCAGCCGTCCTTTGATGGCATTCTCATTGCAATATTTTTCCATTGCCATTGCCGCTGATGTGGTATGAAATGTAATGATTCTATAATTTTTCTTTTCTCTCATGATCCGTCATCCCTGCTAACATTATTTCGTGATGTTAGAGCAAATATCACTATTTATTATCTATATCATATCTTTATCTTACAACATCTCGATCAGTGCTGCAATCCTTGTATTGATCTGTTCGATATCCTGCGTAGAATAATCCGTTTCAATCTTCAAATACGGAATATGATATTCATTCTGTACAAAACGGCTGATCGTTGTGCTCTCGACCGCATAGGTATGGCAGGCATGAAGTACGATCTCAACAACCGCATCTGGTTGATATTCTCCGATCAGTTTCCCCATCAGATCGAGACGCCCCTTGTTTGGTGTCATACAGGAACATGGGATATTCAGGTATCTACGCGCCAATGCATCGTAGACATCCGGATTTTCCTCATCTACAAGACCCTCACAGGATTTTGCACCACCGCAGTTTTCATAAGCAACGACCACTGCACCATTCTCCTCTATTGCGCGGATGACTTTCATGGCACCACCCGATGATGGGGAACCGGTCACTAAGATGCGCGGCATTTTTTCTAAATGTTTTCCCTCTTCATACTCATGATTTACACGGTCAACCAGATCGTAAATTTCTTTGATTGACTGCTCTTTATCAAATCGGAAGGTAGATCCAAACAATACGCCATAAAGCTGTTCTCCCTTCATAGGTGCCGGATTTTTCTGCATCAGCTCATATAGCGCTTTTAGCGCTTTCCGCTCCTCATTTCTTGTATGGACTGCCTTACGGATGGCTTCCTCCGTGATGGTCGTCTCAAATTTTTCTTCCAGATATTCCTTAAACCGGATCATCTCATCACGGTACATCACATAACCGTTCTCACTCTGACGGTTTGGAAGTTCCATCGTATAGACCGGCTTAAATTCCGACAAAAGCTCATACATTTTTTTCTTTCCATCACAGGTTGTCTCACCCACGATCAGATCCGAGAAATAAAAGAACGGACATTTATCCGTCAACGCAAACCCATAACTTGATTTAATAAGCGGGCATAAATTCTTCGGCAGATCCCGCTCTGCATCCTGCACTGTCTCATCCGACGTCGAACATAATCCCACAACACAGGCTCCCATCGCCATTGCGATCTCCTGTGGAAAATATGTGCAGAACACACCGATGACCGGTATATTCTGATCTTTCATTTCTTTTACCTGCAAAAATGATTTTTTTCTCTGTTCCGCAAAATCATCAAAGATTTCCGGCAGATCTTTTTTTAATTCCAACTTTTCCTACCCGCTTTCACTTTTTTCTATCATTTTATTTTTACTGTATGGTCGTTACTTTTCCATTCGTAAAACAATAATCTGACAGTTCATTTCCAATTCCCGGAAGATCCGGTATTTGAATATATCCATTTTTCGGCTGATAATCGTATTTACACAGCTTTTTATTGTAATCATAGCGATTATACACATGATGTTCATGTATTGTAAAGTTCGGAATGACTGCCTCTAACTGCAGGGCTGCTGCTGTTGAAATCGGACTCGCGCATACATGTGCCTGCACTCCCACATCATAAACATGTGCCAGATCACAGATTTTCTTTGCCTCTGTCAGTCCTCCGCAGTTACCGATATCCGGCTGGATCATTTGAATCGATCCATCCTCAAAATATGGCACATAGCCCCATCTTGAATATATCCTTTCCCCCTGCGCAATTGGGATATTTAACTTGTCACAAACAAATTTGTTCATTTTCGGATTTGGTGTCGTTGGCTCTTCAAAATACATAATATGATATTTTTTTGCCTGCTCCCCAATCTGCACTGCTCCCTGCGCATCAATATATGAATGATTTTCCATAATAATATCTACATCCGGTCCCACCGCCTCTCGCACTGCAGCAAGCCGGTCTATTACCACATGGAGATGATATGGATCTAGTGTCCTTGTCGTTTCCTCCGCTGTATAACGGTGTCCATCCGGATCAAATGTAAAGAAATCAATCTTGATCGCATCATACCCTTCCGCAACCGCTTTTTTTGCATTTGTAACATACTCTTCAATCGAATAGGCAGGTGTTTTTTTCTCCCCCCATCCAAACTGAAGCTGACTTGCATAACACCGGAGTTTACTTCTCATCTTACCGCCCATCAACTGATATACCGGAACTTTAAAGTATTTTCCCTTAATATCCCAAAGTGCGATATCGATTGCTGAAATTCCAGCAAAAACAATCGGTCCACCATTCTGCGCCCAGAATGTGGACTTATAAAGCTTTTCCCAGATAACTTCCGTATCCAGCGGATTCATCCCAATGACAAGCTTTGCCAGATCCTGAATCATGCCATACGCTGCAGTCGATCCTACACCATATGCAATAGCCGCCTCACCATCTCCATATATTCCCTCATCTGTATAGATACGGCACACAACCGGGCGCCATCCCGGCTGATCGGCTGGTTTATCTTCAATCTGAATTGCATCAATCTTTGTAATTTTCATTCTGATTCCTCCTGCAATATATCAATGAATCGTCCATTTTAAAATATGATTTTTAAATCTCTCAAACAGCTGCATGACAATGACAAGAACCACTACCATAAAGATAAATCCACACCATGCCCGGTTATAAAGACCATACTCGGCATATTTTCTTACATAGTAACCCATGCCGTATTTTGCACCATACATTTCCGCATAAACCAGCACAACAAACGATCCTCTGAGCGAGGTTACCAGACCGGACATGATCGATGGCATAGCTGCTGGCATAATGACTTTCGTCATCTTTTTTATGCCGGTAAGTTCCAATGTTGCCGCGTTATCCAGATATCTCTTATCAATGGTCATGATGCCGTTGATCGTCGCAAATAATGTTGCCCAGATCGTGTTATATACCACCAGAAACATCGATGCAGACCGGAAACTTGGCGCGATCAGTAATGCAAACGGTGACATCAGGATAGACGGAATCACACTGATGGAATAGATCACCGGATGCAGGACTGTTCTCACCTTTTTGTTCATTCCAAGAATGGTTCCAAGCACCAGTGCGATCAATGCAGCAATGACCACCGACGGAATCAGCAGTTGAAATGTGTACAACAGATTTAACACCAACGTTCCTTTATCCTCGTAAAACGCATTTCCAATCGATCCCAGCGAAGGGAATAAGAATGCATTAAACAACTCATGATCCGCAATCACTTTATAGCTCAATATCATTGCAAGGTAAATACAAATTGTAATCCAGTATGTTTTAAAAAATTTAATTATCCTATTCATTGTTCGCCTCAAAAAATTCTACACGTTCTTTATAAAACGCTTCATCATCCGTTCCAGCACTTTCTTCTACCAGTTCATCCAGCGCCTGTTTGTAATAGGTCGTATCAATATGATCCTCAACATTAACACTGTCTGCTCCCTCGTCGAGGAATCCGGTTTCTTTCATAACATTCCATGTTTCAATGACAGAGTTTTTGACCGGATCAACACTCGGCACATAATTTTCATTCATTAGATACGCTTTTACATAATCCTCTTCCGCACCAATTTCTTTTGCAAGAATCGATACACATTCTTCTTTGTTTGCATTAAAATAACATTCTGCCTTTATCAATGCCTTTAAAAGTAATTTGACTGTAACAGGATTTTCGTTCACAAAATCGGTACGCATGTTCATCCGGCAGCATCCATAGTTTGGTGTAAGATCATCGAGCCATGCACAGATTTCTATATCATCCATATTTCCAACGGAAAAAAGAAGATCTCCACTTAATACAGCATAGTCCGCCTCTCCATTTACAACTGCTGCAAGACGGTCACTGTTTGTGGAATAGGTCAGCCATTCTACATCATTGATCGGATCATATCCTTCCTTTAGAAGTGCACCTGTGATTGCAGTCTGGCTTGCCGGACCTGCAAATTTCTTTCCAACCAGATCAGTTACTCCATTCCAGCCGGTTCCTTTTTTCGCCACGATATACATACCTTTTAACATGTAGCCACCCACAATCGTGAAATCCTGTCCCTGGCTGATATACGAAAGCGGATTATTTGTTCCCTGATTTGATGTCACATCTACCTTCCCATTTCCTAATGCGGTAAGCGCATCTGCTGTAGAATCTACCGGATCTTCAATAATATTAAGTCCAACTTCATCAAAATAACCTTTCTGTTTTGCAATGGTAACAAATACATTTCCACTGTTCGCACGGGCCCAGTGAATTTCACTCACTTCCGGTTTTTCTTCCGATGTTGTCTGTGCAGACAGATCTGTCTCCGTTACCGAAACCGTCTGTACTTCTGAACCTGTTTTTGTTTCCGCACTCTCGTTTACTTCACCTTTGTTTTCTCCACATGCCACAAGACTTACCGTCATTGCCAGTGTAAGCATTACACAAATCAGTTTCTTTTTCATAATATTTTCTCCTTTTCCTGTGTTTTTTTATATCTACCCGATGTGCGTTGATACATCACGGTTGATCTGCCTGATCAGTTCATTTCTCATTGTCAGAATATTGGTATTTTCATACATGTTATCTCTGGTCGGTCTATCTTCCTCTGGAATGCTGCATTCATAAATAATGCGGCTTGGAGACTGTCCAAGGATATATATCCTGGTTCCAAGAAGCAGTGCCTCATCCACATCATGTGTCACAAAAAATACGGTTTTTCGTTTTTCATCACGAAGCCAGAGGCTCTGCACCAGATCCTGCAACCTGGCTCTTGTCACTGCATCCAACGCTCCAAACGGTTCATCCATTAAAAGAATCGGTGGATTGATACCAAACGCCCTCGCAATCGCACATCTTTGTTTCATGCCTCCCGACAACTCTTTTGGAAGTTTCTTAAACACATCCTTTGGAAGTCCTACCTCATCAATCATGCGATATGCGCTCTTCTCCAGTTCTTTTTTTCCCTCTTTGGGATATTTTTGTTTTAATGCCAGCATAATATTTTCCCCGGCAGTCATCCATGGAAATAAACCATAGTCCTGAAATACAACCCCACGTTCCAGACTTGCCCCTTTTATTTCATCACCACCAATCGTAATCTTTCCGGTTGTTGGTTTTTCTAACCCGGCAAGCAGACGGAGTAATGTGCTTTTTCCACACCCAGACTGTCCAAGAATGCAGACAAATTCTCCTTGTCTGATTTCAAGATCGATATTATTTAATATCAGTTTTTCTGTACCTTCATACGCAAATGAAAGTTCCTCAATTTTGACTTTTTCCATAATGTTCCTCATTCCTGAATCCTATGAATAAAAAAGGCGCTACCGTCTCCGGTAACGCCTTCGTTATTTCTTTCAAAGTATAACAAGAGTTTCTTGATTTGTGAAATTGATTATTTTAATATTTCCTATAAACTTATTGTTTTTTTCTATAAATAGGCATAAAATACAATCAACAAATTTCTTATCAGGGAGAGTCACACCATGGATATCCGCCAGCTTGAAGCATTTGTATATACTGTAAAAACCAAAAGTTTCTCGGAAGCAGCCAAAAGACTTTATCTGTCCCAGCCAACAATCAGTGCACATATTCATGCACTTGAGCAGGAATTGCAGACGCAGCTCATCCGACGGACAACAAAAACACTATCTGTGACCCCTGCAGGCATGCGGCTTTACGACTATGCGACCAGCATTCTCACTCTCCAGCAGAAAGCGGTTGCAGAGCTCTCTGACCACAACAAATCCGGCCTTCACATTGGTGCATCATCCGTTCCTTCTCTCTATTCACTCCCGGAACTGCTTTCTGCCTACCACAAAGAAACACCAGATATACATTTTCACACTTATTGTTCTGACAGCTTAGATGTCATCCGCAAAGTCAATGACAACACATTTGATATCGGTTTTGTCGGCACCACATGTGACGATACTTCCTGTAAGTTTCTTCCTTATGCATCCGATGAACTTGTCATCGCAACACCGGCAACACCACATTTTAAGGCATACAAAGAACACCCTGACACCTTAAAACAGCTGCTTTGTGAGCCGTTTTTAATCCGCGAAGACAACTCCGGCACTCGTCAGGAGACATTAAATTTTTTAAAGAGTATGGGGATTTCGATGGACGATCTGCATATCATTGCCATCATGAATGATCCGGATGCGTTAAAACAATGCATCTTCTTAGGACTTGGCATATCAATTCTCTCACGCGCTGCCGTGGAAGCTGATGCTGCCCAGGAAAAACTGCTTGTATTTCCACTCGGAGACTCCGCTTTTTTACGCAGACTCTATGTTGTCTATTCTCCTGACCGTTATATGCCGGAAAAAACAAGAAACTTTTTACATTTTATCAAAAAATATTATGACATATCCCTCGCATAATGTGCCGCACCGATTGCGCCTGCATATCTCGCCATCGGATCTGAAACCACGGTCACACCAAGTTCCTGTCCTAACATTTCTATAAAATAGCTGCTCTCACACAAACCACCTGTCAGACATACTTTATGATCCGATGCGTGTAACCTTGCATACTCCTGTTTCACCTTTCGTGTAACAGAATTCAAAACACCCCATGCAATATTTTCCTTTGAAGTTCCCCTGCCAATCAGTGCTACGATCTCAGATTCCGCAAAAACGGTACACATCGAACTGATTGATAGATTTTCCGTGCGCATTGATGCGATCTGGTCTAATTCTTTTAATGATACGCAAAGCCTGTTCGCCATGATCTCAATGAATTTGCCGGTTCCGGCAGAGCATTTGTCATTCATAAAAAATTCACCCACTCTGCCACCATTTATGGAAATCACCTTGGTATCCTGTCCTCCGATATCAATAACATCCAATGATTTCTCACCAAACAGACAGACCGCCCCTCTCGCATGACAAGTGATCTCTGTAATTTTTTTATCTGCAAAATCAACCGCCGCCCGTCCATATCCGGTCGAAACACAGGTCATTTCTTCTTTTTTTATTCCAGACTCTGATAACTTTTTCTTTATCTGATCTAACGCCTCAAAACTGCTCCAGCCAGTCGGAATCACAAAAGTCTCTGCGAGTGTTCCATTCTCATCTAAGACTGCCGTTTTAGCACAGGTCGAACCGATATCTATTCCTATATATTTCATTCTGCTCTCCGTTTTAATGCTTCACACAGATTTCTGCACATAAATCTCTTTTTCCTCTTTTGGAATGACCTCGCCCACAATAGAAGCCGGGTGTCCCGCCTGTTTTAACTCATCTAATAATGCATCCGCCTGCTGCCTTTCCACTGCGATCAGAAGTCCTCCGGAGGTCTGTGGATCAAACAACACTTCCTCCATAGCAAACGATACATCATCAAAAGACACAAACTCCCCCACATGATTGCGGTTTTTCTGTCCCGCTGCTGTTAACAAAAACTCATCCGCATAATCAAGTGCCTCTTTTATCACAGGTACCTGATCTGCAAAAATACGACAGGACAATTTTCCATCCATCATTTCATGCAGATGTCCCAAAAAACCAAAACCGGTCACATCTGTACATGCATGGATCTCATATGGATGACAGATATGGGAAGCGTATTTATTCAACATTGTCATAGATGCAACCGCCTGTTCCATGGCAGCATCGGATGCCTCTTTTACACGATTTGCAGTGCAGACAATTCCAACTCCAAGTTTTTTTGTTAAGATCAGTTTGTCTCCGGGTTTTCCCTGATTATTCGGATAGATTTTGTCCGGATGCACAGTTCCCATGACAGAAAGTCCATACTTCACATCCGTATCGGCAATGGAATGACCACCTGCAAGAGTTCCTCCCGCCTCAATGACTTTTTCAGAGCCGCCCCGCATAATCTCACCTAAAATATTCAAATCCATACTCTCCGGAAAACATACAATATTTAATGCTGTCTTTACTTCACCGCCCATCGCATAGATATCGCTGAGCGCATTTGCTGCCGCAATCTTTCCAAAGGTGTACGGATCATCCACCATTGGTGGGAAAAAATCAAGTGTCTGTACGATTGCCGTATCATCGGAAATACGATAAACCGCCGCATCATCCTTACTGTCATATCCAATCAGAAGATTTTCATCTGCCGGTCCTTTCGGCAAACGCTCTAACACTCTGCTTAAAATGCCTGCACCGAGTTTTGCAGTGCAGCCGCCTCCCTTGCAAAATATGATTTTTTCCTGATTTTGTTCCATATCTGTCTTACACCTCCGTGATCTGTGCAGTCCCTGTTTTATGCCTGAAAGGTTATCTCAAATCCTTCTTTTGTCTCAACTGTACGGCTTTCCTTTTTCTGATATACTAACATTTTTTCAATATTAGTTCTAGTATGAGCCTCATCCCCAATGACTTTAATTGTCTTTCCCGGATTTTCATCCATTGCATCCATCGTAAGCATCACCGGTTCCGGACAGGACAAACCTCTTACATCTATTTCTATCACATCTCCCATGTTAATCTCCATTCCTGCGTCTTATTTGCGCTATTCCTGCATATCCTCTATTTTACACTTTTCAGTTCTCTCTTATTTGTTGCTGCAATGATAAATAATACAATAATACATACAACAACCGCTGCTTTTCCTGCAAATGCCGGGCCACCTGCCACGGCTGCCTCCGTCTCAGTTGCCGCTTTTGCAGCTGCACCTGCCAGTCCAAAGTTATGTGCAAAAGCAGCTCCAAGCAGCATTCCCACAAAAGTGACTGCACTGTCAGAAGATCCCTGACCTGCTAAAATCAGCTGACGCAGCGGACATCCTCCAGCCAGGACTGCGGCAAATCCTACCACATACATTCCAAGGATATTCCACAGATGTGCGGAATGTGCGATAGGCTGACCTGTAAAACTAAGATGAAAATTTCCAGTCACAATATTGTAAACTAACATCACTACAAACAGACCACCAATAATACTGATCAGATCAAAATTTTTCATAATGATCACGTCACGGATACTTCCGGCAAAACACATTCTGCTTTTCTGTGCAAGTGCCCCAATCACAAGTGCTGCAATCAGAGAAATAATGACTGGCGCATGCTTACTTCCCGGTCCCTCTGTACTGACCGCAAATGCGCTGGTTGTAACGCTAAAAATAAATAAAACAATCAAAGCCACCGGCAGCACGTATCCACTCTCTTTTTTCGTCTCATATGCTCTTCCCAGTGTAAATCCTTTCCGCAAAAAGAAAGTTCCGGTTGCAACTCCTCCTGCAAAACCGATCAGTGCCACATATGCATTCAGATCTCCCGCAGACATACGCAGGATCATGCGCAGCGGGCATCCTAAAAAGACCAATGCCCCGATCATCATTGCAAACCCGAGAATAAAACGAATCATCGGTGACGATCCTGCCGTTGCCTTATATTCTTTTGTTGCAAGCGAAATTACAAAAGAACCTACAACAAATCCCACAATTTCCGGTCTGAAATACTGCACCGGTGCCGCAGAATGAAGTTTCAGTCCACCTGCAATATCACGTACAAAACATGCCACACAAATTGCCATATTTCCCGGGTTTCCAAAGTATGCCAGTAATGCAGCCAGCACTCCCACAATTGCTCCTGCAATTGCCAGTTTCCATGGTTTGTCAAACAGTTTCATAACAATTTTCTCCTTCCGTAAAAAAAGCGTTACCAATGCTGGTAACGCCATCGTTATTTCTTTTAAAGTATAACAGTTTTTGCGGAATGTGTGAAATTGAAATTTGTGATATTGATGGGACATTTATTAAGATTTTCTATAAATTCAATTTTTAAAATATTTCTCAAACAACGCCCGCGCATCTTTCTTTAACTCCGCATCCATCGCCTGATACCGTTCTAAAAAATCCTTTCCCTGTTCCGTCAATACCATATTGCCACCGCCTTTTCCACCACTATTTCCAGTCATAAGCGAAAAGCCAAGTTCATTTTCAGCGCGTTTTACAATTTTCCAACCTTTCGAATATGCCATCTGCATCTGACGGCAAGCCTCAGAAAGCGATTCAGTTTTCTCCACAAGTTCCATAATTTGCGCAATACCAGGTCCAAAAATAAGTTCATCTCCATAAATACGCAGCCTCACCTGTCCATGAAGCTTTCTTTTTTCCAAACTCATGTCTATCCTCTTTTCTTTGCCGCTTATTACGCAGACTCTTTCTGTCATGTTTCTTTTGCAATCTCCCACACAGCTCTCACCGCAGCATCCACTTCCTCATCTGTATTAAAATGGGAAAAGCTGAATCTTACCGCCCCCTGCTCTTTTGTTCCAAGCGCCTCATGCATCAAAGGCGCACAGTGTGCTCCTGCGCGGACTGCAATCTCATAATCTTCCCAGAGCCAATCACTCACACTGCCGGAATCTAAATCCCTGATATTTAATGAGACAACTGCCACTCTGTTTTCCGTTGTAAAATCTCCATAAATCTGCACACCGGAAATATCTTTTACACCATTATAAAACCGGTCTGCCAAAGCCATCTCCTGCTTGTAGATCGTACCAATGCCCGTTTTTTGCAGATAACCCAAAGCAGCGTATAATCCGGCTATTCCATGTCCGTTTAATGTTCCCGCTTCAAGTGCGGTCGGCATTTCTCCCGGCTGCGTTTTACTGTAACTTTGAACTCCGGTTCCTCCCGTTAAAAGCGGCCGGATATCCAAGCCTTTCCGTACATAAATTCCTCCGGTTCCCTGCGGACCAAGTAAACCTTTATGACCGGTAAAACATAGTACATCAATATTTTGTTTCTGCACATCGATCGGCAGGACACCTGCCGTCTGGGCAGCATCAACGACAAACAACAGCTGATGCTTTTGTGTAAATGACGCAATACGATCTAAATCTGTCACATTTCCTGTCAGATTTGACGCATGCGTAATCACAACTGCTTTCGTATCCGGCCGATACGCATGTTCCAGTTCATTATATGCAATCCGCCCCTTAGAATCTGCGGAAAGATACGTTACTTTCACACCACGCTGTTCCATCAGATACAACGGACGCAATACAGAATTATGCTCACAGACCGACGTGATCACATGATCTCCCGGCTCAAACAATCCCTGGATCGCAATGTTTAACGACTCTGTCACATTACCGGTAAATGCAATACGGGATGCATCTTGTGCATGAAATAATTCTGCAAGCCGCTCTCGGGTTCCATAAATGATCCTCGATGCATCGAGTGTTGCCGCATGCGCTCCTCTTCCCGCATTTCCAAGTGTATGAAACGCTTCCATAACGGCATGTTCCACCTCCGGTGGTTTTGGAAATGTAGTTGCCGCATTATCCAGATAAATCATGGTTTTATAATATTTCCTGCCTGCGTCATTTTCTCAGCGATGACATACATATTCGTTACGCTTCCCACCTGAAGCTTGTCCGTCAGACCGTAGTGATTAAGACAGGTACCGCAGGTTAAAATCTCCACGCCCTGTGCCTCTAACGATTTCAAATCCTCTAATGTCGGTGATTCCTCACAGGTCAGTTTTGCTCCTCCATTATAAAAAAGCATTGTTTTCGGGAGCACATCCTGCTCTGTCAGAGCATAAATAAATCCTTTGATGAGTACCTTGCCAAGTTCCTCATCACCCTCACCCATATGATCTGCAGAGATCACAACAACCGTATTTCCATGGATTGCATTTGGAGCACAGGTTTCTTTTTCTGTGTCTGTTGCGGTCATTGCATCACTCTGGTTTTCTGCTCCTTCTCCAATCTCCATCGTCACTTTATACTGTCCCTCTGCGATTTTCTCAGACTTCACGCCATAACCTTTCTGGTTTGCCATCTTCGTCAGGTTCTGAACCGCAATCTCGTTATCCACCAGTGTCTCCACAACACCGGAACCTTTAAGTTCTTTGATTGCGTTTTTTGTTTTTACTACCGGAATCGGGCAGGTATCGCCCATTGCATTTACTGTGATCATCTTTTTTCTCCAACCTTTCTGCTATTTTTTTGCCATTCTGTTTTTCGATGAGAATCCATTTATATTGAAAGAACGGATTTTCATTGAAAAAAGGGCATTACGGAATCTCTCCAGTAACACCCTCGTTATCTTTTGTTAAGTATAACACTATTTTTTCATCTTGAAAATAGTATTTTTTTAACGCCACGCAAATATTATCTCCGAGCACACTCCCCATCTCTCCCCAACAAAATATCCATGCCATGCTCCAACGAATCTAAGATATAAGTCAGGCTCTCCTCGACCGCTTTCGGGCTTCCCGGCAGATTTACGATCAGGGACTGCCCCCGGATCGCACTTGCACCACGGCTTAACATGGCACGCTTCGTAATTGTCATGCTGTAAGCCCTGATTGCCTCAGCAATTCCGGGTGCATTCCGGTCACAAACCGCAAGCGTTGCCTCCGGTGTCACATCCCGCAGGGAAAATCCTGTTCCGCCTGTGGTCAGAATAAGATTGCAGCCACATGTATCTGAAAGACGTATCATTTCCTGTTCCAGTTTTGTCTGTTCATCCGGCAGCACTTTATAAGATACCACCTCGTATTTTTCTGCCGGAAGAAGTTCTTTTATCCTTCTTCCACTGATGTCCTCGCGCTCTCCCTTTGATCCTTTGTCGCTTGCTGTTATAATTCCTACTGTGTATTTATTGTCCATTTTAATCTCCATTTCTGAGCAACTTGTTGTAAAAAGACGATGAGTATTTCAAATTTTCGGAGGCATGTTTTTTTCCTTTTCCGCACAGACATAATGTCCGCTCTTGCCGCCATCCTTCTCCAGTAAATGAATATCGGTGATCCGCATCCCGCGGTCCATCGCCTTGCACATATCGTAAATCGTCAGAAGCGTCACACTCACACCAGTCAGCGCTTCCATCTCCACTCCGGTCTTTCCGATACAGGAGGTCTTACAGAATGCTTCAATGGAACGCTCCTCGTCATGCATCTCATAACGGATCTCACAATCCGTCAGCGCAATGATATGACACAACGGGATCAGTTCCGAATTTTTCTTTGCCGCCATGATCCCTGCAATACGCGCCACTCCAAGGACATCTCCTTTTTTTGCGGTGTGTCCCTTGATCGCCGCATACACCTCCTCGTTGACATATATCTTTCCGGCTGCCACCGCCACACGGTAGGTATCATCCTTTGCATGAACATCCACCATGATTGCATTTCCTTCCTTATTGAAATGAGTAAACTCTCCCATATGCGGCTCTCCTTTCTCGACTCAACATTTTCCTGATATTCCTGTGCACACACCATCTTCCAATATCTGAGGCCTATCTGATTATCTTCTTTCCTTATTATATATAACTTCTGCTCACTTGCAATCCCGATTTTTTCCTGTTTTCACCCGTTTTGGACATATTTTGTTCATTTTTTATTCATATTCCATAGAAAAACACAGATTGTTCATTCTTTTTTATTCATCTTTCCGATTGATTTTTTACCTGAGAAGCGATATATTCTCTTAGTGTCAAAAATAAGATTTTTACACAGGGTTTACATACCTTTTACAAAATACCGGAAATGACAAAATTTCCATTTAGAGATAGACAGTTTGATATTATATGAAACTTTGGGAGGTTAGTGTGAAAAATAAGATTTTTCACACGCAAGATTTGTGCTTACGCACAAACTTGAGATGCGCAAAAAACAGCGCAAGAATGGAGGTCACTATGAAAGAAAAATTACAGTTTTGTCTCGATAAGATTTCTCTTATCCATTCAAAATTACCAAAGAGAAAACCACACAGCGAAAAGTATTATAAAATGATTTCGTTTTTAAACAAATATTCACTGGTATTTCATTTTATTTTAGCATGTGTGCTGACGTTTACAATCGAAGTGATTTCAAGAAGAGATTTTCTTTCAACGGTCTCTTTCTTACATAATCACACACTTGCGTATCTTTACAACGCGTTTATCGTATTTGCTTCACTCTCCATCGTATATCTATTCCGGTGCAGAGCACAGTTGCGTGTACTGATCAGCGGTTTATGGCTGTTTCTTGGTACGATCAACGGTCTGATTCTTTCAAACCGTGTTACTCCTTTCAGCTACACTGATTTAAAATGTATCTCTGATCTTTTTGCAATGCAGAATACAAACTACTTTACCGCAGAAGAGGCAACACTTGTTGTCGGCGTTGTTGTCGCATTTTTCGTATTTTTAGGTTTCTTTTTTGCAAAAGGGCCAAAATATCAGGGAAAACGTCATTTTGTATTAGGTCCGGTTGCGATCGCTGCTTTACTTTTAGTGGGACTGCCGATCACAACACAGGCTGCACAGGGTTCTAACATCCTTGCTACTTACTTTTCCAACATCGCACAGGGATACGCTGATTACGGTTTCGTATACGGCTTCTCCACCAGCGTGGTTGGACGTGGCATGAGCAAACCGGATGATTATTCAGAGGAAACGGTCGATGCGATCGAAACTCTGGTTAATTCTTCCAAAGAACAGACCACTGTTTCAAAAGACAACGAACCAAACATCATCTGTGTATTATTAGAGTCATTCACAGATCCTTATGAAGTAAACTTTTTAAATATGTCCGAGGATCCGATTCCGAATTTTCATAACTTAGAGAGCAATTACTCCACCGGATACCTCACTGTTCCGGTTGTCGGAGCAGGTACCGCAAACACAGAGTTTGAAGTTTTAACCGGTATGAGCATGCAGTATTTCGGAACCGGCGAGTATCCTTATAAAACCATCTTAAAACAGACGGACTGTGAGAGTATCGCATCTGACCTGTCAAAGATCGGTTACGGCACACATGTGGTTCACAACAATACCGCTACTTTCTACAGCAGAAACAACGCTTTTTCCATGATGGGATTTGATACCTTTACCAGTAAAGAACTGATGAACATCACACAGTACACACCAAATGGCAACTGGCCAACAGATGATGTACTGGTTCAGGAAACAGTAAAAGCCTTGGACTCCACAAAAGACCAGTCCGATTTTGTATACACGATCACGGTAGAAGGACACGGCGATTATCCGACCGAAAAGATCTTAACAGATCCGGCAATCAAAGTTTCCGGCGCAGCCACAGAGGAATCAAACAATCAGTGGGAATATTATGTAAATATGATCCATGAAGTAGATGATTTCATCGGTGACCTGATCACTGCTGTTGACCGCCGCGGTGAAGATACAATCGTTGTTATGTTCGGTGATCATCTTCCTACCATGGGACTTTCTGATTCTGATATGAAATCCGGTGATATTTTCAAGACAAAATACATCACCTGGAATAACATGGGACTTCCAAAAGAGGATGCTGATCTTACAGCATACCAACTTCTCTCCCAGATCACAGATCAGTCTGGTATCCATGAAGGAACCATGTTTAACTATCATCAGACACAGCGCAATTCCGAGACATACTTAAATGGTCTTGAAAATCTGCAGTACGATTTACTTTACGGTAAAAGATATACCTACGGTGGCGAAGATCTCTATCCTGCTACCGACCTTCAGATGGATGTGGAAGATGTCACAATCTCCAATATCCGCAAAAATTCAGACCGCAATATCCTGGCTGTTTACGGTTCAAGATTTACCAAGAATGCAAAGATCTTTGTAAATGGTGAGAAAGTTCCGACCAACTATATTTCTTCTGCACTGGTAACCACAAGTCTGGATAACGTAAAAGATGGCGATACGATCAGTGTCAATATCCTTGGTTCAAAGGGAATCCTGCTTCGTGCCGGAGTCGATGAACTTGTTTACGAGGATCCGGATGTGCTTCATGAGACAGAAACAGAAGAACCGACAGAGACAACTGAGACAACTGCGGTTCCAAACCCGGCATCTACCTGGAATATAGATATGAAATCTTCCGAAAATACAGAGACAAAATCTTCCGAAACCACGGAAACAAAGTCTTCCGAGAACACGGAAGTAAAGTCTTCGGAGAACACCGAAACAAAGTCCTCTGAGAACACGGAAGTAAAGTCTTCGGAAAGTACAGAGACAAAGTCCTCGGAGAACACTGAGGTGAAATCTTCTGAAACCACCTCTGACACACTCGGCAGATAACTTTATTAAAAAAACAAGTCTGATCTGCAGCAAAATGCTGCGATTGGACTTGTTTTTTTATGCTTATTTTTTTATTTTTTATATATGCAAAATAATTTTGATTACATTATGTACTGTGTTAAAATGAATTTAAAGATCGGGATTGACCGAGCTCTTTGAGCGAGGGATACTTCTTGTCCGAAGTGCAAGAAAGTGGACATGAGAAAAGGTAGAACAATCGAAAGTTGTGGAGGTGGATTTTATGTGGTTTTGGTGGTTTATGTTAATATGTGATATGATAATTCCCATTGTTATGGTTATTGTAGGAAGAATGATGTGGAAACATTGCCCAAAGCATATAAATGGTATTTCTGGATATAGAACAACTCGTTCAATGAAAAATATGGATACATGGAAATTTGCTCACGACTATTGTGGAAAACTTTGGTGGAAAATAGGATGGGTAATGATTATACCATCTGCTTTGATACATATTCCGTTATACCATAATGATAAGAATACGATTGGATTTGCAGGGTTGATTCTTGTGGCAATTCAATGTTTTATTATGATTGTATCAATTTATCCGACAGAGAAAGCTTTGAAAAAACATTTTAATGATGATGGAACACGTAGATAAATTCTTATTTGAAAAATAGTAAAATATACAGGCAGTAATGAGATACTAACAGAAGGG
>ERZ1026854.750-NODE-750-length-22138-cov-12.128787_pt1 | contig 22138 bp, 15 predicted proteins | sample MGYA00380157_ERZ1026854 | MGnify/ENA primary metagenome ERZ1026854 (study PRJEB33269, sample SAMEA4719793) | human gut metagenome | biome: human-associated habitat; feature: organic feature; material: feces | place: Cameroon | collected 2013-10 ... | reverse complement strand
TAACCTTACCTTAGCTATGATTTTTGATGCTATTTTAATGTGAACAGGCTCTAATATGGGGTATTCCGATTATAACATTTTTATGCAACATTCTGTCACTTTCTTTTATTGCAGCTTTATATAAAGGCTCAGTAAAAAAGAAAATATCATCGGTGTTTTTCATTTATTTGTTTATGTATGTCATAGAGCTTATATTTATTGCTGCTTCAGGAATCAATAAAATAAATATAACTGACAGGAGTGAGCAGATACAGCTTGTATGGCATATTTTAGCCAGTTTGATCACATTTTTAGCCTCTGTTTTAGCGGGAGGCTTTAAAAATATAAAGGAGCACAAATACACTTCCAATATGCTGTTCGTTTCAGGAATAATTGTTCCGTCATTTTCTGCATATCTTATTCTTGCAATTTTCGAAACAGGTCAGGCCAAGCAGAGTACGGCAATAATTTCCATTATTTTTATATTTGCAATAAATGTTATAGTTTTTTATCTGTATGATGCGCTTTCGCTTTCTTATGAGCAGCGTATAAAAACTGAGCTTATTAATCAGGAACGTGAGCTTTACTATAATCAGTGTGAAATTATGCACACGACATCGAAAGAAATTGCAGGGCTGCAGCATGATATGAAAAATCACTTTTTTGCTCTGCATGAATTGATAGACGGAGGTGAGTATTCAAAGGCAAAAGATTACATTTTTGAACTTGCAGAAAAATCTTCCGGTCAGACAATAATATGCGATACAGGAAATATTGTTATTGACAGCATAATAAATTACAAATTTCGCAACAAAGAAAGTCTTGGTATTGACGTATCTGTCGATGCAGTTATTCCTGAGCAAATAAATATTGATGTTGCCGATGAGGTCACTCTTTTCGGAAATCTGATAGATAATGCAATAACTGCCGTAGAAAAATGCGAGTTCGGCAAAAAAGTTTCAATAAGCCTTCAATTCAGTAAAAATAGACTTTTTATTGTTATTTCAAACACTTATGACGGTTGTGTTGAGTATAGAAACGGAACGATTGTAAGTACAAAAAAGGAAAAGGATTCGCATGGATACGGCATAAAAAATGTACGCACTGCATTGGAAAAATACAATGGCGTTTTGCGGCTTGAGCACAATCAAACTGAATTTACGGCAAAAGTTATACTTTATCTGAATGATAGTCAGTGAAATTAATTTTTTAGCTACAAAAATCGGATAATAAAAGATGCAGTTATCTTTTGCGATGACTGCATTTTTTATGGTTAAATTTATTATTGTTATGATAAAAAATCTTAGTTTACTGCAAAAGAGTCTATAATTCACTGCATTATTACGTGCAATGTCAAATTATGTGATAAACTTACACTACCCCAAAATTTATAGAAACGGAGGATTATAAAATGAAAAAAATTTTGAAAAAGGCTTGCAAGGCGGCAGCATCCGCAGCACTTACAGCTACTAAGGTTACTGTTAACTCAACATGCGTATTTTATATGCATCAGTCAAAGCTTCCGGCAAATGCAAAGAAACTTCGCAAATTCTGATTTCGGTATGAGAAACGGCGTTTTCTGAATAGTAAACGCCGTTTTTTATAAGCAAAAATGTAAAAATGGAGGAAAAACTATGAAATTTATATTTTCAAATAGAGTAATCAAAAAAATTGCCGCAGCTGTAATGGCATTGGCTATGGTAGTAAGCATGGCATCAGCTGCCGGAATAAACACTTATGCCGATGAAGAAGCTCCTGTCCTGTATCTTGAGGTCAGCAGTACTCTTACTGCGCAGGACAGCTTTGCATGGACAGCGTATGATCACTATAATTATCGTGATTATTATCTTCCTACTTTGCCGAGGCATATTACATATGAAGGCAATAATATTAAAATGATTGGTTATAGCAGAGATGCTTTTAAAGATTTTCTGTTTGTTGAGGATGATAATGATTCAAGGAAAATATTATCATTCGATTTGCAGAGGGACAGTTCAAGCTGGCATACGGTAGAAAGCGGTGGGTTCCTTTTTAATTCGTCCATAAAAAATGGAATGCTTCAAGGCTTTGCTGTACTTGTAACAGGGTCAGGTATGCAGCTTGTACACTTAACAGGTGTAAATGTAAATAATTTTCGTAACGGAAAATATTCGACAATAGCTTCCACAGGAAAATTATTGGGTTCATATTCCATATCTGCTCCCTATCAGAAACATCATATAAAAATTGAAGCAAGTAAAAATACAGTATCAGTATGGGACGATGACAGACTTGTTATTGATAAGTATGAGCTCCCTGAAAATGATTACGGTTATGGTTACGGCCCGATTACCAGCTATTACTCTCACGCCTGCAGCCAACAGTCCTCTTTCACATTTTCCAATATAAAAATGGAAACTGTAATAGGCTACTATATTAAACTCGAAACTGTTCCCGATGAATGGGGTTATACAGAGGATTACTGGAAAGAAACTTTTACCCTTACAAATGTTGAATACACACCATCGGAAGATGAAATCATTACGAATTTTGACGAATATCCGCTGTTTAAAAATGCTAAGGATATGGTTCTTGTTTATCCGGATGGAACATATGAAATAATTCCATGGAAAAATGGTAAAGCCGATTATGCCAATGCGAAACGCTACATAAATGTTCTTGACCAGGATGTCGATGTGGGACTGGTCAAGCTTGAAGTTGGCGAACGGATAATTGGCGCATACGCAGAATAAAACTCAGGAGGAAAAAAGCATGAAAAAGGAAAGCAAAAGAGTAACCGCTCTGACAATGAGTGCAATGCTTATGCTGAATATAACAGCAACAGCAGTTCCCGTTTCTGCGGAGAGCGGGTCTAAAGTATATACTCATGACGGATATACCGTTGAATATACCATCAAAAATGAATGGACGGGAAATCAGAATATTGAAGTAACCATTACAAACACAGGTGATGATGTTCTTTCAGGCTGGGCTATGGGCTACAATGCTTTTGGAGAGATCGGCGGCTTATGGAATGCTAAGATATACGGACATCAGGGAACAGAATATATTCTCAGCAGTGCAGGCTACAACGATGAGCTTGCTCCCGGTCAGTCGACAAACTTTGGATATACCCTTACAGGCGATAAATTCAAAATTCCTCAGAATATTGTTAACTGTGCGGAAAGGGTTGACATAACTGAGGGATACAATGTATACTATAACATAACAGGAGATTACGGCGATACATATCAGGCGGAAATAGTAATCGAAAATCTTTCTGATAATGATATTAATGCTTGGCAGCTTAACTTTGACGGCAATGCATCAATTGATAATCTCTGGAATGGCAAGCTGCTTGAAAACAACAACGGCAGCTTTAAGGTAAAGAATGCCGAAAACAACTATGTTATCGCTGCAGGAGACTCAGCAAGCTTCAATTTCAGCGGAAGAAAGCTTGATGAAGAAGCCGGATCTGATGTTATTGAAACATCTGCACCTGCAACAGAGCCGGCAGCTGAAACAACTGTTGTTACAGATGTTTCGGAAACTGATATTGCAGTTGGAGAAAGTGAAACAGAATCCATTTCTGAAAGTGAATTTGTAACTGAAAGAGAAACAGTTACAGAGCCTGCAACTGTGATTGAGCAGGAAAGCGAAACAAAAACAGAAGTTGTTTTTAGTAATTTTAAGCTTACAGGTATCGTTATTCCTATGGAATTTGATTTTGAAATTGATCCTGAAATTGACAGTGATGAAGACGGTCTACCCGATTATCTTGAAAAAGAGATCGGCACGGATAGGTACAATGCGGATACTGACGGTGACGGTCTGCCTGATGGTTATGAATACTTTACTCTCGGAACAGACCCTAAAAAAGCTGACAGCGACGACAATGGGATATCTGACGCCGATGAGGATTTTGACAAGGATCGTCTGACAAACCTTGAGGAATACGAGCTTGGAACAGATCCGTTCAGCAAGGACACCGATTATGACGGGCTTTCCGACTATGATGAAGTTAAAATCCACAATACAGATCCTCTGAAATATGATACAGACGGAGATAAAGTATCCGATGGAGATGAAATTGAGCTTGGTCTTGACCCTAATAATCCTGCAACAAACGGCTATCCCGATAATGAATACACAACAAAGCAGACAGTCGGCGAGGACAGCTCTGCTCTTGATTACATAAACACTATTGAAGATAACCCATACACCGTTTCTGTTGAAATTACAGCGGCAGGCGTAGCGAAAAACAACTTGTCCGCAGGTGAAAGCGGTTACTCCTATTCAATTCTCCAGAATGACGCTGTACTTGGCGTTGTTCCTGAGCTTTCTTACAGTGATGGACTTTCTGTTACCGATGTCGTTATTAAGTTTAAGCTTGATGATTCTGCGGTTGGCAACAAGCTTGGCGTATACGCTGACGAACCCGAATTCAATGGAATAAAGAGACTTCAGGTGTTCAAGTATTTTGAGGACAACAATATCCTGCTGCCTATCGAAACTTTTTATGACGAAGAAACAAAGACAGTCTATACCCATGTTGACGAGCTTGGTACATACTGCCTTATGGACATGGAAATGTGGATAAATTATCTTGAAAACCTTGAGCCGGGCAATTATTATGAAGAAGATGATGAAGTTAAATCCGCAAATATCGCTTTCTGTCTTGATACAAGATATATTTCCGATGAGAGCAGCTTTGACAGCGTAAAATCTGATATGAAAGCTATTGCCGAGGACGCTTTTGACAGATATACCGATGTTAAGGTATACGTGTACTATCAGGAAATGGGAATGAGTTTCAGAGCGAAGGATAATTTGCTTATGGATAAAGACGGCAATAATTATTTCACAAGTTATGAAGAAGCTAAAGCGGCTATTGATGGTATGTCGATGCCCAAAAAGTCGGTTGCATACGATCTTGTTCACGCTTCAAATTATATGATCAATCTTTGCGACAGAAGCTGCAAGGCTGAAGAAATTGATAAAAATATCATAACAATGTATCACATAGCAAATGATGATAATATTGTCGGCAGTGTAAATGATTCCAAGCAGCTTATTCGGACTGTTGAGGAGAGCGCATATACTGATGAAAATGACGAACAGGCTTACCGAATAAATGTCAGTGTTATCTGTCCGAATGGAACAGCTAAGGAAAATTCTTATGTGCGTAAACTTGTTGATGCTTCAAAGGGCATTTTCTATTCCGATAGTACTTCAGAGGTTCAGGTTATGACATTGAATGCTGCGGAGAATAACAATGATCGTAAAACAACAAAAGCTGATACTATTAAGAAAAATGTTATTGAGATATGCGGCTACGGAAATGGTACGAAATTTAAGGTTATTTTGTCTACTGGTTTAGTTGGAGATATTAACCTCAAGGCGAGACTATGCGAAGGCAGTTTAATTGATTCTGATGAAGATGGATTGTCAGATTGGGATGAAGTTAATATTGAATTAGTAGCTAAATATGCAGAGATAAATAGTCAAAGACTTGAAAAGAAGAATGGAAAGTATATAATTAAAACCAATAATTTACCGACAATTGCACAAATTTTGAGCTCGGATAATTGGAAGTCTTATACGGAGAATGTTCCAGATAAGTTGATGAGATATGCTACTGCTGCAGGCGTTATAGATAAAGACGATTGGCGTATTCTTCCAATTAATTCTGATCCTACCAAAGCTGATAGCGACGATGACGGATTTTTTGACGGCATAACAGGCAAATATCAACCTACGGGGTATTATAAGGTAGCGGATAAATGGCCGCTTTCTTCTAAACCACACCCAGCATTTTATCAAGAAGAAGGTGAGTATTATTTTAACAAATTCTATTATCCAATTACATATATTGGTCGTTCTGGTGGATATGGTCCGCAAATATTAAATTTGACGAAAGATGAGCAAAAGTATATATATACGTTATGTGAAATAGCTAATGGAAATGAAAATATTCCATTAACTGATCCGCTAATGGTTATGGCGATTTGTGCACACGAATCAAGTTGCACTACAACACTAGATGACAATTTTAATAAATATAACTATACGGGTTACAAAAGTACAAATGATGTGATTGGATATATGCAAATATCTGTTATGTATGTGGATGGATATTGCAAGTTTAAATCTAATGACACTAGGGGAACGTATTATGGAAATGGATCAAATGTTGACGCAATTATTGATTATGCATTTTCAAAAAATATACTGACCAATGATGTTAATGATACATTTTTAAATAGCCAGCAAAAAAATGTAGCCGATCGATTTGAAAAAATTCAACCATTATTAGACAAGCCATTTATTAATATAACTATGGGTACGGCAAAGCTTCATCAATGTTTATATGAGAAAGGCAATATTTATGATGGTTTGAAATTTTATTGTTGTGGTTATGACTTTAGTGTAGATACTCATTCACCAAAAGAAGATTCATTATATAGAGACACATTAGCTAATCTAATTGGAGAGGAATTGCTTTATGAAAGTGAAACAGAAAATCATAACTACGAGTTTATTACTATTAACAATGTTAATGTCAAGCTGCCAAAATATAAATGGTTCTATGAAAACTAATGATATTGTTACAACAACTTTTATACAACCAGAATTATCTATACCAGTCACAGCAGAAATATCTGCTGTGACTAGTACAATAATTACTTCGGCCGAAGTTATAGAAATTTCCGATTCCACAACTAAACATAATGGCTACAGGTTTCAATTGCCTAAAGAAATCATTGACACATATTTTTATAGTAATGATATTGAAACAAAAATTGATTTAAAATGGATCGGACATGATCCTGCGGGATATTGGTATATGGGAGATGAATCCTATTGCATAGTAGACGTTAGTGACAACGAGTATACAAATTTTTTGTATACTGAATGTAATGAATCTTTGCCAAATGAAATTGTAGATGATATGTTTCAATACAAATTAGAAACTGAATGGTCAAAGAATTTGACTATTGTAGGTATGGGATATATGTTGTTTGATTTGAATGATGATGGATATGATGATTATATAATAGCAGAGGGAGTGTCGGGAGATGGCTATATGACATCTTATCTATATAAAATTTATATATACTCTGATAAAGGTATTTATATACCCATAAAGTGGTCTTGTTTAAAACAATTTAATGATATTCAATATATTTTAAAAACTAAAACTAATGGCTTACACGATATAATGGTTCTGTACAATGCCAATTATCCCGTAATAACTTATGAAGGAGGTGACAGCTATACTCCCTGTGAAATGCTTGACGAACGGCATACATTTATTTGCTGTGAAATCACGTCAAACAATATATTGCATTTAAATATAAGAGTTTCGGTAATTAATGCAGCCATTGGAGTATATTATGCCGCAATTAAATTTGCGGATAATCCGTACATAAAAAACAATGTGCTGTATACCTGTTATCCCGATGGAACATCGAGGTCATATATTGAAAAGAGCATTGATGAATGGCAGCCAAACGACTTTAATCCAAGTGAAGAGGGGTACGATTTTTATGTGGAGCTTACAGACGAGGGCGTTAAAGCTTTCTCCGAAGAAGATAATGTGGGGCAGTTGCTTAATTTGTTGGAGATAAAATATGTTGCTGTTGATAATGACAGTAGATGAATACACAGTTTCCCTTTTAAAAGTTTAATGTATAAAAAAATTCAAATTATTATCAAACCGAAGCGCGTATCTCTTCAATATATAAAATATATGCTTTTCAAGAGTTTCGTAAAATAAACCATAGAGAGTGGACAAACTGGACATTATCAATAATGGAATATTATTGTGATTTTGTAACTGATTTTGATTGGAATTACGCAGGAACCAATGGCGAATCTGAAATTGATATTCCAAAAAATTCTAAAGAAAAATGATTTTGCCAAGATTACAAATGGGTGAAAACCCATTTGTAATCTCATAATTTTATAGTAGGAGATAAAAATGAAGCGTTTTTGCTTTTATTCATTCTATATATTAATATACATATTTATATTAACATCCTGCGCAAGCAATAAATATTTAAATGATACTGTTGCGGAAGAAATAGATACTGTATCTGATGCAATTGTTACAGGCTCATTATATGAAAACGATATAATAGAAGATGATGAGATCGCAAGTACGGAAGCTGTAAGCACAGTTGATTTACAGCAGGAAGAACTTTATTGCAGTGTTGATCTGAACTATGATGGAATAACCGAAGACTTCTATTTATGCAAAGATGTCAGGTATGATAAATTTCATATTGTAATGTATGATAATGCCGAAAAAACAATTATAAGTGACGAAATATACATTAACAGAGTGAACAGCATTGATATTTATAAAACCAATGATGGTGACAGCAGCGATTATTATTGCGCTGTGTATCAATACGGCAGCTATCACAATTATATTGTTGCCTGCCTGTTTACCGGAAACGAGGAATATCGCTCCTTTAATTTGCGTACCTATGGTGAAGATTTTCATAATGCAATACATTGTTACTCTTACAATGTTGATATGCCGAAAGCAAGCTTTGATGAACTGCTTGCAGATACGCAGTATTATCTGAATAAATATGATAATCTGGAATACATTGAAACTATAAATTTGGACGACTATTTAACAGAAGATCATTCTGAGGAGCATTTATGCGATTTGGTCATTGGTGACGGCATGACGGATATTTCAATATATCGTGTACAAAATGATATTTTCGGGAGAGATCTCAAATTAAGTAATGGTGCATATTCTTATTATTCGTTTAAAAGTCCTAATGTTGAAGTTTATAAACGGACGCAAAAAATCCGTGAACAGAACAACGAGCTTCACAATTATTATGAAGCTGAAACAGGCGAATATGAATATTTGCTGTGTATAAAAGCTTTAAATGAAGAAACGGCAGAACTTGTATATCTCGGAACACCGAATGAAGATATGATCGTGTCATACTATGCGTATGCAAATGTTTCCTATGCGCCGACTAAATCGGGACAGGACAGAGATATTGAGGAGTTTGAGTCCATAATGAATGATCCAGCTTCCTTTTTAAAAAGGGATGGTTGGACATATTATGATGATATAAAGTTAGTGAAAGGTTAATAGATGAACTGAATAAAATATTTAAGCGTACTAAAACTAAAATAGAGAGTGTGAGCTGATAAATGTTTATTTAATAGAAATGCAGTGGATTAGGGATATACTGAATTAAACTGGTTAATCTATTAATGAAAAAACAGCCATAAGGACTTGTGCAATAACAGCATAGGTCCTTTTTTATTTCCCTAAAATAAATATTCACATTTAATTTACAAAATATTTAATCACGCATCTTATCATAAATTCCATTGCCAAACAATGAATTTACACTCTCATAACCACTTACAGCTTATTATAACTTGTCACAAACTATCATATCTATCACCCCTCCGTTCATAAACTCCGATTTTCACGATTTGATATAATAGAAATATCAAAAAACGAACGAAAGGGGTAGAACAATGAAGCTGAAAAAGTGCGTGGGATTTCTTATGGGAGCGGCGGTTATGCTTACAGGCTGTATGAGTACATCTGCCGATGATGAGCTTACACCGCAGGAAAAGGAACTGAAAGCTGTGCGGAGCTGGTTTGAAAATGATATGACCGATGAGGACGAGTTTTCAGACCTTACAGATTATCAGTATTATTCCCGAACGATCGGGCTTGAAATGAATGATCTTCTTTCACCGGATATGTGGGAAGTGTATTATTCGGATCTAATCAATCTTAATAAAGAGATAGACGGCACTTCTGTTTACCTCATAAGACTTAACCCCGACAAGCTCCTTGAAATCTGGGCAGAGAACAGCAATATGACCGCAGACGAGATATGTTCGGAGCTTGGAACAAATCGTGACGAGCTTTACTATAACTTCGGCTATTCCGCAAACTCTGTCGGATATGCAAAGAACCATAAAGAAAACAAGGTAAGCTATTCAGAAACCGAGGAGCGTATCTTCGGTGCGGACAACGGAGAAAACAGGCAGACAGTTTTCAGCACGCACTTTCTGAAAGTAAACATTGCAGGCAGATACGGCGTGACATACGCAGGCACAGACGAGAATTTTGATATAAAACAGCGTGACCTGCTGAAAAGCATAACAAAGCCCAAAACATATAATTATTCGGACTATTCACCTCAGGAATATTCTCCTGCATTTGTGACAAACGGAGTGGGAATAAAGCGTATTCTGCCCCTGTCACTTCCCAATGGCTGGGCAAATGCCGCAGATGCAGACGTTACCCTTATGTTCAATATGTCCCCGTTTTCATACGGCTGTACCGATGAGGACAGAATAGATATTTTCGCAGAGGAAACACCCGAAAATACCGATGTTCCGGTGGAACATATTGAAGAAACGGAAGGGGTGACGGAATAGTGATAGGCGATGATGCTTGCAGTACCTTTGTGGCACTCCTGAAAAGCATTTTGGATATTGTCAGTTCTATCGAAAAGGAAAAGAACAGGGCAAATGCCGCAAAGAAGCCCGATGTTCCTAAAATAAAGGTGGGAAAATTATCAAAACAACACTTTGAAAAGCTCCAAAAAGCAGGAACGGAATTCAAGTATATTACCGTGCCTGCCGAAAAGCTTCCCGAAATAGAGAAAACCGTCAGGAAAATGGGCGGCTCATATTTCAATGCACAGGTGGGGGATAACAACAATGCCGTGCTTGCTGTTCCTGCAAGTCAGCTTGATCTTCTCAATATGGCTATGAAGCATATTGTGGCAAACGACATTGCCGAAAATTCGGACAGGATAATCGTCAAGGACGGAAATGACCTTATTGATGCCGAAGATATGGGCATAGTTGACCGTGTGATGAACAAATACGATATTCCCGTCATTTCCTTTAAGACCGATGAGGGCAAATATATGAATGTTGTTCCCAAGGAATATGAGGGACAGCATTCAAAAGCGTTGGCAGAAGCGGAGCAGGTCAAAAAGCAAGTCGGAAATATTGAGGTCACACGATATGAGCAGACCGCACCTCTCGACGCTCTCGGCTTTGAAGCATATACCGTTTCGGAAGATGAAGCAAGGGAGCTTTTCGCCGCCGCAAAGGCAGATAATCTTGAAATCTCACTTGTTCCTTATGAAGATAAAGTTGCTGTAATGTATAAATCGGATATTTCGGAACAGATCGGCAGGGCAAGGGAAGAATATAAGGAAAGCCTGCAGGAGTGCGAGGATTATCTGGTCGAGGTTTATGATAATGTCATTACCATTGATATGCAGAAGCTTAATATCGAAGAGCTTAATACTCCGGACAGCTTTTTTATGCGTGTTCCGAACACATCGGGACAGGACTATATCCGTATAAGCAAATCGGAAGCCGAAATGATAAACGGCGGGAAAACTCTTAAATCAGAGCTTGACTTTGAAAAAAAGTACCCCGTGTATGATGTGAACGGAAAAGTGAAAAGGACTGTCAGCGGAAGTGAGCTTACGGGATATTTCAATACCCGAAACAGACATATCAATAAAGATACAGCCGTGTATAAATACGGCACAGAGGGCGGAGAGCTGCGGAGAATCGACCTTTTCAATGCAAAGAAAAACGAGCTTATCAGCGTGAAAATGGGCAGTGCCGAGGAAATGCGGATAGCCCTTTCGGAAAGAGGACTGAACAGCAAGACCATAAGCAAGCTCCTTGATGATGTAAATAATGCTCTTACAGATAAACAGAAAAAAACCTTTTCATATACAGCGGAGAAATTCGAGATAGTATATGCAGATATTCCAAATATCGGAGAATATCTTGCACAGTCACAGCTGTCGCAGACAGTTATAGGCAAGGCTGAATGTATGGGTGAAATTCCAATAGATAACGGAGCTAAATGCTGCGTTCTGGATAACAACACACAGAAATTTGCGGTTATCCCTGTCCTGCCCGTGCATCAAGTACAGTCAATGCTTTCGCAGATGGGCTATTCCGAGGTATCGGCAAAGGAAATTGCCGAAAAGGTTGCTGCTTCATACAGAGATTCGGACATTGAATCGTCTGCCTATGAGGTAATGGAATACAAGCCTTGGGCAATTCGTTTTGACAGCTTTGAACAGAATAATGCGGAGCTTAACGAGCTGGGCTATCATACACTCAGGAACAGCACCGTAATTGTCAGAGATGACCCCGAAAACTATCGGTATATGCAGATAGAAAGGGACACACCTCTGGCAGAGGTTGAAAAGGCTCTCCGAGATGATTTTGGGCTTGTAGATGATATTTCCACCGCTTTGGTTATTCGGCAGCTCATTTTTGATGAGATAATAAACGATGCTTGCAGGCAGGAGCTTAGCGAAGCAAAGATATGTCAGCTTTCAAGCAGTATGATTGAGATAACCGCAAAGGAAAGCAAAAAATCTCTCATAATGCCCATAAGCAATATTGACACCGAAAGGCTTGCCGATATAGGCATATCCGAAAAGTGTGCAAATGATATTAAAAAATCCTTTGAAAAGAGCATATCGGATAAAAAATGCCCCGACAGGCAGACACTCAGCGAAATCAAGCATTTTGCACAGGAGAAATTCAAGGAAATATCGCAGGCTGTCAAAGATAAGGTCATTTCCAAAGGCAAGGAAGGACAGGAGCATTAAGTATGGCAAGCAATATGGGAATACCCGAAAAGAAAACAGATACGCTTCTGTATATCATTATCGTCTGCTGTATAATTGCATTTCCCGTAATCGTACTTGCAGGCTATACCCTTGAAATGACCGCAGACAAAAACGGAAATATACAGGCATTTGAAGCTATCGGCAGTATCGGGGAATATATGGTCCCCGGCAATCTGGGCAAGGCATTTCAAGCCGTCATAAGCGGTAACGGAATGACACGAAATGCTTGCGTTTTCGGACTGTTCGGCAGTATGATAGCCATTATGTACCGACTTGTGGGAAACGGAAAGCGTTATCACAGGAGAGGTGTGGAACACGGTTCAGCCCGTTGGGGAAATCGGCAGGAAAAAGAGATAATTGCCGATACCACAAAGGCAGGCTTTTACAACAACGTTATATGTGCAAGTGACGTATTTCTTGTTCTTGACCGCAAAGTCAGGGAGAAAAATGAAGCGGCGGAAGAAAAGGATAAAAAGAAGAAAAAGGGCAGACCCAAAAAGAAAAGTTCAAGCAAGCTTACGGGAACGGATATATCCATAAAAGACGTAATGGGTGCAGGCAGGGAAGCGGAAAAGATAAAGCCGATGCTTAATCTTAATATGATAATTCTCGGCGGTTCAGGCACGGGCAAGTCAAGATTTTTCGTAAAGCCGAATCTGCTCCAATGCAACACTTCATTTGTTGTCACAGACCCATCGGGCGAGCTTGTGGAATCCTGCGGAAAGATGCTTATGCGGCACGGATATGAGATAAGAGTTTTCAATCTGAACGATATGAAGCACAGCTCAAACTACAATCCATTTCATTATCTCCGTGACAGCACAGGCGAAATAAACAGCAACAACGTCATCAAAATGATAAATGTTTTTATGACCAACACCAAAGTTGAGGGAGCTTCCTCCGGAGATCAATTTTGGGACGATGCTACAAGGCTTCTGCTTTCATCACTCTGTTTTCTGCTCATAGAAACGGGAACGGAAGAAGAACAGAACTTTGCAGGCGTTCTTGACCTTATACATAAAGCAAAGGTAATCGAGGGCAAGGAAGAAGAAAAATCCGAGCTTGACCTTATGTTTGACAAGCGAAAGGAAGCGGCTCCGAAAGCATTGTCGGTGCAGTATTACGAGGAATTTAAGCAGGCGGCAGGAAAAACGATGCAGTCTATTCTCATTTCCACTACAACAAAGCTCCAATATTTCAAGCTGGAAAATGTGAGAAATCTTACGCATACGGACAATATCCGTCTTGAAACTCTGGGAGATAAGCCCACAGCATTGTTTATCGTAATACCCTCAACGGATACAACATACAACTTCTTGGCGGCTATGATGTACACTCAGCTTTTTGATACGCTGTATGACAGGGCTATAAACTTTTATCACGGCAGACTGCCTGTTCACGTCCGATTTATACTTGATGAGTTCGCAAATCTCGGTAAAATTCCTGAATTTGAAAAGATACTTGCGACCTGCCGAAAGTTTGAAATATCGGCACAGGTCATTCTGCAAAATATCTCGCAGCTGAAACGGTTTTATGAGAAGTCCTGGGAAGAACTGCCCGGAAACTGCGATACCCTAATATATCTTGGCGGCAAGGATCAGTTCACAAATGAATATCTTTCAAAGGAACTCGGAAAGGAAACCATTGACCAGTTATCCATAAATCAGACCAAAGGCAAGCAGGGAAGCAGTTCTTACAATAATGCCATTATGGGCAGAGAGCTTGCGACCATTGACGAGCTGACAACTATGGACAACAATAACTGCATTGTTATGGTGCGTGGGCTTTATCCGTTCTTTACAAATAAATTCAATCTTTCCGAGCATCCGAGATATGCGGAGCTTGGAGAGGACTGGAAGCCTGACACGGAAAAGGGTGAAACGGCTTCCGACAATCCTTATGCATATTATCTTGACAGATATGTTGAAACACAGTCCGAAACGGAATTTATTGATTTCAGCGAATTTATTGATACGGGCGATACGTTAAATGCGGACACACTCAAACTTCGATTTGTAACGTCTGATGATGAGGGTGCTGAAATAGCACAGCCCGAAAGCATAATGTCGGATATCCCAATAGAAATACGTCAAAGGCTGGAGCATTGCACGGAACTGTACTGCACAGCCTGACTTGGAGTGATATATGGAGAAAATATCGGTGCTTACGGAACGTGAGATAAAGGAAATAAACAGGCTTATGGAGCGAAAATCGGAAATAATCCTTGAACCGAGAAAAGACGGGTATTTCATTTATGAATCAAGGAAAAAGCTGATAATGCGTCCCGAAAATAAAACTGAATAACGGCGCACCAAAAGAGCGGTGCGGAACAGCGAATGAGAGCTATAAAGCGGCATTATTAAATGCTTGCTTTACAGCTCTTTTTTTATTGCAATCAAAGCGAACGTGATTCGGCAGAAGAGTGATTTGAAAAGAAAAAAGAGTGCGTGAAAATCACAGGAGCTTTGCTTATATAAATTCAATTCTATATTTTTTCAAGGAGGTTTTGTGTGATGAAGAAGATCACGGAAACAATGGGCAATTTTCAGAACAAGGCAAACGAGGTAGGAGCAAAGGCTATGCTTGCCGCTTCCAATGCCGCAGGCAGAGCGATGAACACAAGGCTCGGAAAGGCGGCACTCGTTATTCCTGCCGCCGTGTCGGCTTGTGCAATGAATGTTTATGCCGCAGGCGACGGAGCGGACGCACAGGGAATGATCGATGCAATTATGGGCGTACTCGGTCCCGGTGTTATCGCACTCGGCTCACTTGTAGCCGTAGTCGGCGGCATTCAGACGGGCGTAGGCTTCAAGGACGACAATGCAGACGGCAAGACGAGAGGCTTCCAGACCCTTATCGGCGGTGCGATAATTGCCGCTGTCGGAGCTATCATTCCTGCTTCTCTTTCGATCGGCGGAAATTGATCGGCAGATAATCAGCAAAACACATGGACGGTTATATATCCAATATGGCCGTCCTTTTCTGAATAAGAAAGGAGGAGCATAATGGCAGAATCAAGCTTTTTTCAAGTTGCATTTGAAGAAGCACAGAACCTTTTGCAGACGGAAGCTGACGGTTTTGCCGCTGTTTTACAGAGCATTGCAGGCTTCGATATTGTCAGTCAGGCGGGAGATGCCATAAGCATTTTCGAGGGAGCAGGCACAGCTCTTTTGACCTTGTTTTTCTGTATGGAAGCATTTACATATTGTGCCAATATCGACTTTCACGGCGGCATTGAGGGTGCGATCAGAGTGGCGATGAAGCTTGTTGTGAGTGCATTGATAGTTCAGAACGTGGACAACGTTGTGGGAATAATTTCGGGACTGTTCAAAAGTGAGGTGGATTTTGCGTCAGCCTTTGGCGGCATAGGAGCGGCGTTCGGCGATGCAATGAATCAGGGAACTCCGCTTGAGGGCGGACTGCTTGACATAAACTACATAGTCTTAACACTGCTCTATGTCATAATCATAATCCTTATGTTCGTAATGTTCTCGCTTATCGTTATAATGGTGCTGGGCATCGTGTTTGAAACGGCAATACTTACGGCGATCTCCCCCGTGGCACTTGCGACCCTTGTAAATACACAGGCAAGGTCCGCAGGCATTTCGTTTATAAAGAATTTTGCGGCAGTATCAATGCAGTGGGGAGTTCTTGCGATATGCTTCAAGGCATATACGCTTATTTCCTCAAATCTTACTCTTGATTTCTCGGCAGGACTTGACGGAGCAGGACTGCTGATGCACATATTCAAGTACGCAACACCTGTTTTGAGCGTTGTAATGCTTGCGGTAACAGTCGCAAAATCAAGCGACATTACAAAACGTGCGTTAGGCGGGTGATGTATGAGAGTTCTGAGTTTATATGACGGCATATCCTGCGGAATGGCGGCTCTGGAGCGTGCAGGCATACCTGTTGAAAGCTATGACGCTTTTGAGATTGACAAATATGCGGTGAAAATTTCCGAGAAAAACTATCCCCAAATAGTTCATCACGGAGATGTGTTCGGCGGAATTTATTCAGATTTCAAGGGATACGATTTGCTTATCGGCGGCTCTCCCTGCACCTATTGGAGCATTGCCAAAACGGGCAGAGAAATCACTCCCGACGGTATGGGAGGAAAGCTTTTTATGGAATATGTCCGTGCTTTGCGTGAAAGCGGCTGTAAATACTTTTTGTATGAAAACAACAACAGCATACACCAAAACATAAAGGACTTTATTTCCGAACAGCTTGGAGTACAGCCCATAATGATAAATTCGTCACTTGTTTCCGCACAGCAGAGGAAGAGATGCTATTGGACAAATATCCCCAATGTCAGTCAGCCTGCGGACAAGGGTATCCTGCTTAAAGATATTCTTGAAAGCGGACTGCCGTGGCAGGACAAAAGCTACTGTATGACTGCAAGCTATGACGGTGCTGTTTTATGGAACACATTGCAGAGAAGTCAGCGGAGCATGATAGCCGAGCCTGTGGGTGTTGCACAGCGTGGACGGTATATTCAAAGCGGAAAACGTTCAGAAAAATGTGCTGGCGGCACAGAGCAGTTTATCGAAGCCCGAAAGGACGGGAAAAGCAACTGCTTAACTACCGTTCAGAAGGATTCTATGGTTGCAGAGCCTATCCCGTTCAATACATATAACGGCGAGGGAGAAAAATCCCGTACATTTATGGCAGGCTATTACAAATACGGTGAAGCAACGCTCATAACCAACAAGGGCTTCAAGGGCGGAACTACCGCAATAGCACAGCCTGTCCGTGTAGGCGAATACGGAAACGGCGGTCAGGGACAGCGGATATATTCGGTTCGTGGAAAATCTGTAACGCTGTCCGCAAACGGCGGAGGGCAGGGAGCAAAGACAGGTCTTTATAAGATCGATCTGCCCGACGGTGATTACATTGTCCGCAAGCTCACTCCCGTGGAAGCGGAACGCTTGCAGACGCTCCCCGACAATTACACCGAGGGAATATCCAATACGCAGAGATATAAATGTATCGGCAACGGCTGGACAGTTGACGTTATCGCCCACATTCTGAACGGGCTGAAAGAGGTGATTTGATGATAAAGGCAGATATTCCGCAGGACGTTACGGAGTACAAGGAGCAGTTTTTCTTCGGACTTACCGTACGCCAGTTTGTATGCGGAATTGCAATGATCGCACTTGCTGTTCTCACATTTCTTATCGGAAAGAATTTTATTCCCACAGATATTCTTATGTATATCGTCATTATTGAGGTTGCTCCGCTTGCGGCGGTGGGCTTTATGAAATACAACGGTATGCCTTTTGAGAAGTTTGCTTCAACCTTGTTTAAATTTTATGCGGGCAAACAGCGAAGAGGAATGACCTATCTCCCGGAGGAAGTTCAGATACACGATGAAGTGAGAAAAATATGGCTGAAAGGGCTTGAAATGGAACGTGCGGCTGAAAAGAAAGCGAATAAAAGAAAAAAACACAAGTCTAAAGGAGGGCAATAAATGGGTGAAGAAAGCATTGTGACCTCTGTAACCGAGGTTACGGAAATGACAGGAGAACAGCCGAATGTTCCGACAGAAAGCATCTCTGAAATAATGGATAATTCCGTTATGGAAACCGAAATATCGGAAAATGTTCCACCGGAACATTTTGAAGAAACGGAAGTGCCTGCCGATACGGAAATGAATAATGACGACATTATTTCAAGCATTGTGGCAAATGCAGTATCGCAGTCCCTTGAAGAAGCGGGAGTTTCCGAAACTGAAACGGAAATGATACAGACGGAAGTATCCGTTTTTCCTGAAGCTGTAATTCCTGAAACAAGTGCAGAGGTCATTGAAGAAATGACTTCTGCGGAAATTCAGACAGAAGCGGTTATAGAAAGCACAGCGGAGATTGTAGAAACAACAGCTGTTACGGCAGTTACGGAAAATGTTTCTGACAGCGGAGCAAATTTCTTTGTACAGAATCCTGCATTTATAGCTGTTCCTGCCATTATCGCACTTATGGCAGGTGCTATGGCTTTTGTAAAGAAAAAGTCAAAAAAGGCTGTCACAGATGATGAAGATGCACCAATGTCCGCAAGGGACAGAGATGCCGTCCGTCTTGCCGCAGACAAGCCCGATAAGAAAAAGGGCAAAAAGGCAAAGAAAGATAAAAAGGGCAGAGAAAAGAAAAATCTTTCAAAAAAGGTGCTTTCCACTGTCCCTTATCAGAAGGTCCTCTCCGATGATATTTTCTATCTCGGAAAGAAAATGTACTCAAAGGCTTATACCTTTGATGACATAAACTTCAACCTTGCCGATGAGGAACAGCAGTATATGTATCTTGAAAGATATATCGAATTTCTTGGCATTCTGGACGATACCGTTGACTGTCAGATATGCTGCTGGAACAGCAGGCTGAATATGGAGGAGTTTAAGAAGGCAACTCTTATGCCGCAGAAGGCTGATGACCTTTTTGAATATCGTTATGAATTTAATTCACGAGTGCTGGAGGAGAATATCCGCAAGGGACAGAACGCTATTCAGAAGCATATGTACATCACTCTTACCATTAAGGCCCCAGATGAGGAATCGGCTGTCAGACGTTTCAGAACGCTGGATATAACTGCTATGAATACCTTTAATCGTATCGGGAATACCGGACTTCGTGTGCTTACATCACAGGAGCGTATTGAAATGCTCCGTGATTTCTTTGTGGGATCAGATGAAATGACTGTCCCCATTCTTACAGAAGAAGATTTTGCAAAGGGCAGGGAAAAGCTCTATTGCAGTCCCGACTATTTCGATTTCAAAAAGGACTACTTTATGTTCAATGACAAGTACGCAAAGGTGCTGTATATCCGTGAATATCCCTCAACGGCTACATCGGATATTTTAACGGGACTTCTCGGAACTGGCATTGAAATTATGGTAACGACCAACATTGAAACCTATGACAGCGCCGAAGCAAGAAAGCTTGTACAGCATCAGATCACCGCAGTCGATACGGATATGGCAAAGCGAGAGGTCAAGGCGGCACAGCACGGAAACTTCTCTTCACAGATGCCCCAGAGAATAAAAAATCAGCGTGATGCAATGGTAAGCGTATTCGACAAGATCACCGTCAAGGATCAGAAGCTTTTTATGGTGAACACGCAAATACTTATAAAAGCAGATACCTTTGACGAGCTGAACGAAAGCGCTGAAGTTATCGAAAGCACCCTCAAGCGTTCGGGCTGTATCAAGGGCGAAATGGCTTGGGAACAGGAACACGGTATGGCGGACTGCCTGCCCCTGGGCTATCAGAGAAAGTTTGACTATCTCCGCACAATGCCCTCGGAGTCTGTTGCAATATTTATGCCGTTCAATGTCCGTGAGGTGCAGATGGAACACGCCACATACTATGGAATGAATGTGCTGTCCCATAACCTTATCCTTTTTGACCGTGTGACAGGGCTTATAAATCCGTCTGGCTTCTATCTTGCGGCTTCGGGCGGCGGCAAGTCATTCAAGGTCAAAACGGAGATTACAAACATCATCACAGGCGATGAAAATGCGGACGTTCTTGTAATTGACCCTGAGCGTGAGTATTGGAAGCTTGCGGAAGCGTTCGGCGGAGAGGTAGTACGTTTCTCCAACGGCTCTACAAACTATATAAATATGTTTGATTTCGATTTCCGTCTGCTTGACGATCCCGAAGTGGATATTATTGCCGACAAGTGTCAGCTTGTAACATCATTCATTTCGTGTATGGATTCAAAGCACCCTCTTAATGCACAGGAAAAGTCCTTTGTTGACAGGTGTGTTCAGAAAGCATACGCAAAGTCGGGAGTGCTTAAATCTCTTGACCCGAAAGATATGCCCACACTGGGAACGTTCCTTGAATGTATGAAGGAAGAAACCGAAAACGTACCGCAGGAAATGAAGGATAAGCTCATTATCACCATTGATATGTATGTAAACGGTTCGGCAAAGTATTTCAACAATCAGACCAACGTAAACACGAAGAACAGATTTATCGCTTACGATATTCGTGACCTCAACGGCAATCTGAAAACACAGTCGATGCTCCTTATCCTTGACTACATCTGGAACCGCCTTGCGGAGAACAAGGAAAAGGGCAGAAAAACTTACATTTTCATTGATGAAGCCCATCTGCTTTTTGCCGATGAATATTCCCTCGACTATTTGCAGATGCTCTGGAAGCGTGCAAGAAAGTACGGCGGTATCTTAACGGGCATCACGCAGAACGTGGACGATCTTCTGAAAGATTACAAGTCAAGGAATATGCTTGCAAACTCGGAGTTTATCGTGCTTTTGAAACAGAACCCCACAGATGCGGCGAAGCTTCAGGACGTTCTGAATATCAATGACAGCGAGATACAGTTTGTAAATGATGTTCCTGCCGGACACGGACTTCTCATTCTGGGCGGAAAGACGAAGATACCGTTCTATGACGAGTTCCCCAAGGATACGAAGCTGTACAGCCTTATGACCACAAACTTCTCCGAAACGGCGAAGATGCTTCATCAGGACGAGGAAGAAAACAAGAATAGATAATTATGCGAAAGGGAGTTGTTTATGGCAAAGGTTGATAGAAAAGATAAGTCAGCTAACGCAGGCGAAAAACACTCCCTTTCTTCTTTTGAAAAGAAGAGGGGACCGAAGATCGTTTTTAATGCACAGGCACGAACGAAAAAGAAATATCGTGTTGTGAATGTGCAGAAAGAAAACAGGGATATTTCTCCCACAGGCAAAATAAATCACGGAGATAATTCCGTAAATGTTCCCGAAAAAGAAAATACCGCCAAGCTTTTAAAAAATATGGCAGGCAGGGCTTTTGCAAGCGGACAGACGGCAAATCGAAGAAACGAAAACCACACCCCCGATAATGCTCAGAAGCCCGAAAGTACGGTATCGGAGCATATCGGAATTACTCCCGAAATAGCACAGCGTATGAAGCGTGCCGCCTTTCTGGATCAGCAGAATAAAGCAAATATAAAGATAAATACTGCAAGGGTTGATTTCTCCGAATCGGAACGTTCTCCCGAAAATGCATCGGATAAAAATACTGTTTCTGCTTCAAATGAAAGCGGAGACAAAAAGCCTTATGAGCATAAATATGTTTCGCAGGCTTCGGACAGCATTATCCCGGAGCAGAAAAAGGCAATAATTCCCGAAATGGCTTTGCGAATGAAACGGGCGGCTTTCATCGAACAGAAAAACAATGAAGCTATAAGGCTTAATCGTGCGGCTGTTGTTAAAGATGAGGACGTTCGTGAACCGCAGTCAACAGAAGATACTGTTCCCGAAAACACAGCAGATGTTCCGGTGGAACATTTAAAGGACGAACAGGAAAATGCTTATGAAAATGAGTATCTCGGAAATTCCGAACACGCTGTTTTTGATACGTTTGATGCAGATATAATGGCATATAAGGCTCAAAAGGCGTACAGCGGATATATCGAAAAGCAAAAGGGAAACGCACTTGAAAATATTGTCGGCGGTGCTGTCGGAGAAAGTACGCAGAACGTCATAA
>ERZ1026854.749-NODE-749-length-22147-cov-3.803006_pt1 | contig 22147 bp, 16 predicted proteins | sample MGYA00380157_ERZ1026854 | MGnify/ENA primary metagenome ERZ1026854 (study PRJEB33269, sample SAMEA4719793) | human gut metagenome | biome: human-associated habitat; feature: organic feature; material: feces | place: Cameroon | collected 2013-10 ... | reverse complement strand
ATGTAGAATATGTGCGTGAAAAGGACTGGTACCTACGGATTTTTCTCGATAAGCCCGGTGGAGTTGAAATTGATGACTGCCAGATGGTGAGCGAAAAGCTGACAGAGATCCTGGATGCAGAGGATCCTATTCCCGACAAATACTTTTTGGAGGTTTCTTCTCCGGGCATTGACCGTCCGCTGAAGAAGGACAAGGACTTTGAAGCTGCCTACGGCACCAAGGTTGACATTATGTTCTATACTCCGTGGGAGGGAATGAAAAATCTGACCGGTATTCTGGTAGCACATGACGACGAAGCTGTACAGGTTAAAAAGATTATTAAAGGTAAGGAATTCAAAAATCCTGACCGCATTGAACGTAGGCTGATTGCGAATATCAGACCGCATATAGACTTTTAATTTAAGAAATAGGAGGCTTATTAAGTGAACGCAGATTTTATCTCAGCAATCCAGGAATTAGGAAAGGAAAAGGGTATTGACCCCGAGCTTTTGTTCCAGGCTGTTGATGACGCTTTGGTTGCTGCTTACAAGAAGAACACCGGCACAAACCAGAATGTCCGTGTTGAAATGAATAAAGAAACCGGTGAAATCCATGTATATGCTCAGCGCACTGTAGTTGAAGGCGAGGCTGACGGCATTAACGAAATGACTCTGGAGGATGCTCAGGCAATCAACCCGCAGTATCTTGCAGGCGATATCGTAGAGGTTGAGGTTACTCCGAAAAACTTCGGCCGTATTGCTGCCCAAAACGCTAAGCAGTTTGTTGTACAGCGTATCCGTGAGGCAGAGCGCGGACAGGTATATGAACGCTTCCAAAGCCGTGCCAATGATATCGTTACCGGTATTATCGAGCGCATGGAAAACCAAAACGTTTATATCGATTTGGGCAAGGTTGAAGCCGTGCTGACTCCGAACGAGCAGATTCCCGGTGAAATCTACCAATACCATGAGCGTATGAAAACCTATATTGTTGAGGTTAAGCGCACCAACAAAGGACCGCAGATTATGGTTTCCCGCACTCATCCCGGCCTGCTGAAGCGCCTGTTTGAGCTGGAGGTTCCGGAAATCCATGACGGCGTGGTTGAAATCAAATCCGTTGCCCGCGAGCCCGGTATGCGCTCCAAGATTTCCGTATATACCGCTGACAGCAATGTTGATCCGGTAGGTGCCTGCGTAGGCCATAAGGGCATGCGTGTGCAGACTATCGTTAACGAGCTGCGCGGTGAAAAGATTGATATTGTAAAATACAGTGAAGATCCGGCACAATACGTTGCCAATGCTCTGAGCCCGGCAAAGGTTGTTAAGACAACCGTTAACGAAGCAGACAAAATCTGCCGCGTTGTCGTACCGGATTACCAGCTGTCCCTGGCTATCGGCAAGGAAGGCCAAAATGCCCGCCTGGCTGCTAAGCTGACCGGCTGGAAGATTGATATTAAGAGCGAAACTCAGGCTGCCGAAGAGGCTGCTGCTGAGCCGGCTCCCGTGGAAGAAGCATGATGAAGGTAAAAAAAGTTCCGCAGCGTAAATGCTTAGGCTGCAATGAAATGAAGGATAAAAAGGCTCTGCTGCGTGTTGTACGTTCGCCTGAGGGCGAGGTTAGCCTTGACCTTACCGGCAAGAAGAACGGACGCGGCGCATATGTCTGCCCCGATAAGGAATGCATTACCAAGGCCGTAAAGGAGAAACGTCTGGAGCGCGCTTTGGAAAAGCCTATCGGTGAGGATGTGCTCAAGCAGCTGCTGGAGGATTTCGAACATGGCAGGCAATAATGTTGCTTTTGCTTTAGGGTTGGCGCAAAAGGCCGGCAAAACCGCTTCTGGCGATGTAGCTGTGCGTGCTGCCTTAAAAAGCGGCAAGGTCAAGGTACTTGTTTTGGCACAAGATGCTGCCCCTAATTCAAAAAAGGAAATTTATTTCCTGGCAGAGATGGCAGGCGTGCAGGTCATTGAGTTGTTGACGCGCAATGAGCTGGGCTATGCAATCGGCAAAGGACCGAGAATAGCTGTGGCTATTACCGATGCGAATTTTGCCAACATGCTGTTGAAAAAATAATGATTTAAATCACAGTTGTCTGCGAAGCTTGCGCGAGCTCCGCAGATGAGTCTGCTTCTTATTATCTGGTCTGGAGGTGGATGAATGGGTAATAAAAGAATATATGAGGTTGCCAAGGATTATGGCAAACCGGTAAATGAGGTCATTGACCTTTTAAAGAAAAATAATATCGAAAAAACTAATTTTAGTGCAGCTGATGACAAGGCTATGTCTGTTATCCGTAAAGCATACGATAAAAAACCAGAACCGCCCAAACCGGCGAAGACGGAAAAACGTGATGTCAGCAAACCGGCTGCTCCTGCGCATCCGCAGGCTACAGCTAAAAGAAACGATAACAATATGAATAGGAATAACGGACAGAGGAATATGCAACAAAATCAGCAACAAAATCAACGCAATAACAACAACGCTCAGCAAGGGCGTAACGAAAATCGTCAGGGTGGCCGCAACGAAGGCCGTCCGCAGCAAAACCGCGGTGGCCAGCAGGGAAACCGCCAAGGCGGCCAGGGTGGCCGTAACGAAGGCCGTCCGCAAAACCGCAACGGTCAGCAGGGCGGTCAGGGCAACCGTCAGGGTAACCGCAACGGCCAACAACGCCAGGGCGGTATCTTTGTAGGCCCCAAGAGCCAGCAACCCGGCCAAAGCGTACATGGCGAAAGCCGTGCACAGGTTAGCGGTGGCCGCAGCGAAGGCCGCAGCAGCGGTCGCAGCGAAGGTGCTCGCGATAACCGTCAGGGCGGTCGCAACGCAGGCAAGAGCCGTAAGGATAACAAGCCGCAGATTAAGGGCAGCTATGCTACTCGCGAAAGCCGTCCGAACCGCAGCGCCGGCCATCAGATGCCGGTAAACCGCGGCGGCAAGAAGCCCGCACCGAAGCAACAACAGGCTCCGGTAGAAATCGTACGCCCGACCTACGTTGAAATCGGCGAATCTATCAATGTACAGGAATTTTCCAAGCTCATTAAGCGTGAGGTTAATGAAGTAATCAAGGCTCTGTTCATGCTGGGCGTAATGGTTACCATCAACCAGGATATCGATTTCGATACCGCACAGCTTATCGGCGACAACTTCGGAGTAGAGGTTGGCCAGAAGGCTCCGGAAGAGGATCCGACCGAGATTCCCGAGGTTGACGATCCGCCTGAAAAACGCGTTCCGCGTCCGCCGGTTATTACCGTTATGGGCCACGTTGACCATGGTAAAACCTCCTTGCTGGACGCTATCCGCAAAACCAACGTTACTTCCCGCGAGGCCGGCGGTATTACCCAGCACATCGGTGCTTACAAGGTAAACTACCAGGGCAAGCAGATTGTATTCCTGGATACCCCGGGCCATGAGGCTTTCACAGCTATGCGTGCCCGCGGCGCACAGGTAACAGACGTTGCAATTCTGGTTGTAGCAGCAGATGACGGTGTAATGCCGCAGACCATCGAGGCTATCAACCATGCTAAGGCTGCAAAGGTACCTATCATTGTAGCTATCAATAAAATCGACCGTCCGGGCGCAAATCCGGATCACGTTAAACAACAGCTGGCAGAGCATGAGCTCATTCCTGAGGATTGGGGCGGCGACACCATTATGGTACCGGTTTCCGCACATCAGAAAACCGGCATCAGCGACCTGCTGGAAATGATTCTGTTGGTTGCTGAAATGCAGGAACTGAAAGCTAACCCGAATCTGCCTGCTCACGGCACCATCATCGAAGCACAGCTGGATAAGGGCCGCGGCCCGGTTGCTACCGTACTGGTACAACGCGGTACTCTGCATATCGGTGATACCATTATTGCCGGCACCTCCTATGGTAAGGTTCGTGCAATGATCAATGACCGTGGCGAAAAGGTTAAGAAGGCTCTGCCTTCTACCCCTGTAGAGGTACTGGGCCTGAACGATGTACCGGCTGCCGGCGATATCCTGGACAGCACTGATGAAAAGACTGCCCGTGGCGTTGCCGAAAAACGTATCGCCAAGAAGAAGGAAGAGGAAATCAAGCTGAACTCCAAGGTTTCTCTGGATGACCTGTTCCAACGCATTAAAGAAGGCGAAATCAAAGAGCTGAACATCGTTGTTAAGGCTGACGTTCAGGGTACCATCGAAGCATTGAAGGCCTCCCTGGAGAAAATCAAAAACGACGAGGTTAAGGTTGCCGTTGTCCATGCGGGCGTAGGCGCTATCACCGAGTCCGACGTAATGCTGGCATCCGCTGCCAACGCACTGATTATCGGCTTTAACGTTCGTCCTGACGCTAACGCGCGCAAGGCTGCCGAAACCGAGAAGGTTGACGTACGCACCTACCGTGTTATTTACGACGCAATCAACGATGTTGAGGCTGCTATCAAAGGTATGCTTGCTCCGAAATTCAAGGAAGTTATCCAAGGCCGCGTAGAAATCCGTCAGATGATTACTATTTCTAAGCTGAAGATTGCAGGCTGCTATGTAGTTGAAGGCAAGGTTACCAACAGCTCCAAGGTTCGTGTTGTACGTGACGGCATCGTTGTTCACGAGGGCGTTATCGAATCTCTGCGCCGCTTCAAGGACGATGTGAAGGAAGTTGCCCAAGGCTACGAATGCGGTATTACTTTAGAGAAATTCAGCGACCTTAAAGAGGGCGATATCTTTGAAGTATACGACATGGAAGAAATCGCAGTAGAATAGTCTGCCGCATAAGGCACATTGCGCAGGAATGCAGGCCGCATACGCCGCATTCCCCGCAGCTGCTGCCTGTACGTCAGTCTGTATCTATATATAGAGGGAAAGAAAATGGCAAGACTTAGAGTAGAAAAAGTACAGGAGGCCATCAAGCACGAAATCAGCAAAATGCTGCTGCATGATGTCAAGGATCCGCGCATTCAGTTTGTTACCGTAACCGGCGTGGAGCTGACAGATGACATGAGCTATGCAAAGATTTTCATCAGCATGTATGGTCCCAAGGATAAACAGGATGAAACCTGGAAGGCTCTGAACAAGGCATTAGGCTTCATGCGTACGGAAATTGCCAAACGCATCCGCCTGCGCTTTGCACCTACCCTGATTCTGCAGAAGGATACCTCCGCAGAATACAGTGCGCATATTCAGAGCATCTTAGATAAGATTAAGCAGGAAGAAAAGCCTGCAGCCGAGGAAGCAGAGCATGAGTAAGGAGCTTAGCCTGCAGGAAACAGGCGCTATGCTTTTGTCGGCAGAAAAAATAGTGCTGTGTACCCATGTAAGCCCGGATGGCGACACTCTGGGCTCCACTTTGGGACTGGCACGCTTTTTGCTGGCACAGGGCAAGCAGGTTACTGTTTTCTGTGATGACGTTATCAACAAAAGCTTTAGCTTTTTTCCCGGTATTGAATTGTGTGAACGCCCGGTAGAGGGCAGCAAGCTGCAGACGGATTTGCTGGTAGTTATTGATGCCAGCTCATTTGACCGCATTGGACTGGTGTCCGAGGTTGTGGAAGCAAAAACGCTGCTGAACATCGACCACCATATTTCCAACGAACGCTTCGCCGAATATCTCTATCTGGATGCCAAGGCAGCAGCCGTGGGCGAGGTAATGTGCGATTTGTTCATGGCGATGCAATGGCCCTTTGATAAGGAAATTGCTACCTGCTTTTACACAGCAATCAGCACAGACTGCGGCTCCTTCCGCTATGCCAACACTACGCCGAAAACTATGCGTAATGCTGCCAAGCTGCTGGAATACGGCGTGCAGCCTAACGAAATCAGCGATGCTCTGGACGTGCGCTCCCGTGATACGGTAGAGATGCTGGCCAAGGTACTGCCTTCGCTGACCTTCGCTTATGAAGGCAAAATTGCTTATCTCACAATTACCAACGATATATATGACAAGGAAGTCCAGACCGACAGCTTTGTGTCCTACCCGCGCTATATTGAGGGCGTTGACGTAGCTATTATGTTCAAGGCCGTTGAGCCGGCGGTAACGCGCGTGAGCATGCGCTCCAAGAGTGTTGACGTATCCGCTGTGGCTGTAGCCTTCGGCGGCGGCGGTCATCTGCGGGCAGCAGGCTGTACGATTTATGCACCGGTGGAGGAGGCTCGCACTCAGCTGCTGGAAGCATTGGGCAAATTGGTTTAATATGGACGCAATTTTTAATGTATTAAAACCACCACAGATGACATCGCATGATGTTATCGGCTTTTTGCGGCGCGTGCTTAACACAAAGAAAATCGGACATGGGGGAACTCTTGACCCTGACGCGGCAGGAGTTCTTCCTGTTTTTGCGGGCAGTGCAACCCGTCTGCTGGAATTTGCTGTAGAAGGCCGCAAGGAATATATTGCCGAATTTACGCTGGGAGCGCAGACCGTTACCGGCGATGACAGCGGTGATGTTGTCAAAACGATGCCTGTGCCTGCCTTCGGCAAACAGGAGCTGGAAGCGGTGCTGGCACAATTTACCGGCAAGCAAATGCAGCTGCCGCCGATGTATTCGGCAATCAAAATCAACGGCAAAAAGCTGTATCAGCTGGCTCGTCAGGGCGTAGAGGTGGAACGCACCGCACGTCCCATCGAGGTTTATAAGCTGGAGCTTCTGCATTATACGGCAAACAGCTTTACCGTGCGCGTGGCCTGCTCCAAGGGTACCTATATCCGCGTTCTGGGCGAGGACCTGGCGACGGCGCTGGGCACCTGCGGTACGATGAGCTTTTTGCTGCGCACGCAGGTGGGAGCCTATACGATTGACAAGGCCTGCACGCTGCAGGAAATCGCGGAGAATCCCGAAGCCTGTGCCGCAGAGCCGCTGACTGCCGTTGCAGAGCTGCCCAAGCTTAAGGTAAACGCCCGTCAGGCGGCACGCATCACCAACGGTGTGCGTACTACGGTGGCGCAGACTGCCGACGGCAGATACGTCCTGCTTGGGCCGGGGGATGAATTCTTAGGCATCGTCCGCTGTGAGCAGGAGCGCCTGCAGGCAGAAAAAATCTTAGAGCATTACCCGATGCCAGAGGAATAAGCATGGAGATTATTACTTCTTTAGAACAACTGCATAAATTTTCCGCTCCCTGTGTGGTAGCATTGGGTACCTTTGACGGTTTGCATCGCGGTCATCTTGATGTAATTGAAACCGCAAGGGACAAGGCGCGTGAATGTAATTCGCAGCTGGCGGTATTTACCTTCAGCAACCATCCCTTTGAATGGATTCGTCCGGGCATGGTGCCGCCGGCGCTGATAACAGGCGCGCAAAAGCAGGAGCTTTTGCAGCAGCTTGGCGTGGATGTGCTGGTGGATATTCCCTTTAATCAGCAGGTAGCAGATCTTTCGCCGCAGGAGTTTTTGCAGCGACTGCAGCAGCTTGATTACAGCTGTCTGGTAGTCGGTGCCAATTTTACCTATGGCTGCCGCGGACAGGGCACTGTCTATACGCTGGCTGCTTCCGCCAAGGCCATGGGCTTTGAGCTGATTGTGCGCGAGCTGGTAAGTGAGGGCGCAACTGTGATCAGCAGCACCGCTATCCGTCAGCTGATTGCCGCAGGCGAGGTAGCAGAGGCCGCAGCAATGCTGGGGCGTAGCTACAGCATCAGCGGCACTGTGGCGCACGGCAATGAGCGTGGTCGTTTGCTGGGATATCCTACGGCCAACATTGAGCTGGAGGATGCTCATGTTGCGGTTCCTCTGGGGGGAGTTTACGCTGTGCGGGTAATTGTCAACGGCAAAAGCTATCACGGCATGGCCAATATTGGCTACAATCCAACCTTTGGCGATGTTGCCAAACCGCGTCTGGAAACGAATATCTTTGATTTTACCGGTGACCTTTACGGTCAGCAGCTCACGGTGCAGTTTGTGCAGCGCATCCGCGGCGAAGTAAAATTTGCCGGCATTGAGCAGCTCAAGCAGCAGCTGGCACAGGATAAAAACGACTGCGAAGCGGCTTTGCGGTAAATTGAAGCTGTTTTTATAAAAATCTTTACAAAATACTTGCTATACAGTGGCAAGATATGGTATACTATCATAGTATTTGAACCAAGGCCTGGCAGTTCGATTCTCCAACGGCTGCTACGCTTATGGCAATTTGAAATTTTAGGAGGAAACAAACAATGTTAACTAGCGAAGCTAAACAAGCAGTAATTCTGGCAAATGCACGTCATGAAGGTGACACCGGTTCTTCTGAGGTACAAATCGCAGTTCTGACCGAACGCATCAAATATTTGACCGAGCATCTGAAAGAGCACAAAAAAGATCATCATTCCCGTCGTGGCCTGCTGAAACTGGTAGGTAAACGTCGTGGCCTGCTGAACTACCTGGCTGGTAAAGACATCGAGCGCTATCGTGCAATCATTGCTAAACTGGGTATCCGTAAATAATCCGGTTTATGCTGAAAAGTCCGTCCGCAAGGACGGGCTTTTTTTGTGTCTGCGTTTGGGTTATAAAGAGGAATACCTCGCGCAATAGTATTAAAAATAATTAACACTAGCGCGAAAATTACTCATAGCGTTAAAATAAATTAATACTATTGACGAAATGCATGATAGTGTTAAAAATAATTAACACTGTTGCGGGGGATGTTGGTTTGTGTTAGAATATAATAAAGGAAAATATGCTGGCAAAGCGGAAAGGAGCAGGATTATGGTTATCAGAACACAGTATCTGGAACGTTTGCGCCCATTTTATGATTCGGAGCTGGTAAAGGTTATTACTGGTATCAGACGCTGCGGTAAATCTACTATTTTGCGTCAGGTTATTGCCGAAATCAAGGAAAACGGTGTAGATGATTCGCATATAGTCTATATTAATTTTGAAGATTACAAGTACCATAAGCTGACAGATGCAGACGCTTTTTATGAACATATTGAGCAAAAAATCGTTGATGAAGGAAAATATTATCTGTTTTTCGACGAAATTCAAAATGTAAATAAATTTGAGATCGTGGTAAATTCGTTTAGGGCAACTCATAATGTGAGTATCTTTATTACCGGTTCTAATTCCAAGTTGCTTTCGGGAGAATTAGCTACACATTTAAGTGGTAGAACTATATCCTTACGCGTTTTGCCGTTCAATTTCATGGAGTTCTGTCAATACAAGGACATCTCTGTGCCTGATTATGAAAGCTTGCTGACGGAATACATGACTTATGGTGGTTTACCTTTGGTATGTGGTGCTGATAATAAGGAAACAAAAGAGGTTATTTTAAGTAATATATATGATGCGGTTGTCCTGAAGGATATCGTTATGCGCAACAAAATAAACTCGCCACTGGTGCTGGAAAAGGTTCTTGATTACGTTGTAGGAAATTCTTCGCTTACTGTTTCCGGCAATGCTATTGCCGGTACGCTTTCAAGTAACGGACATAAGGTTTCTGCACCTGTTGTGTACGATTATCTGCGCTGTATAGTTGATGCCTGCGTTTGCGATAAGGTTTCGCGTTATGATATACGCGGTAAGAAGGCGCTTGCATTTGAAGAGAAGTATTATGTTTGCGACCTTGGATTTTTACATTTGAAGAAAAATAGAATTAAAGATGAGTATAACTATATTATTGAAACTATTTGTTATAATGAACTGATTTCGCGGGGCTATAAGGTCTATGTAGGTAAAACATGGAAGGGTGAGATAGACTTTATCGCAGAATTGAATGGCAAGATTGTTTATATTCAGGCAGCGTATCTTTTAACTGATGAAAAAACGATAGAGCGAGAGTTTGGGGCATATGAAAAAATTGCTGATAATTATCCCAAATATGTTATAACTTTGGATAAGCATACCATTTCAAGAAATGGCATTATCCATTATAATCTCATTGATTTCCTGCTCAGAAAAGTAGCTCTTTAATTTTAGCAAACAATATAATATCTTGAATTAATCACGTAAGCAGTTTACTGTGCTTGCGTGATTTTTTGTATGGATTTCGATGTGTTTTTGCAGGCTTAACAGCGTAGTTAGCTAGAAAAATGAAGAAAATAGTTTATACTTTTTTCTGTAATAAGCAATCCTATTACGAGAAAAGGGAAAAAGTTCCCAAATCTCGTAATAGAATCCATCGTTATAATAAAAATAAGGATTCACTTCCGATTTACTTGCGAAGTGAATCCTTATTTTTTGTTTGTTAAGCCTAAAATGTAATCCGTGGATGTGTTATGAAATTTAGCTAAGGCAATGAGTATATCTGTCGGTATATCCCGCTCGCCTTTTTCATAGTTGCTGTAGACTCTTTGCGAGCAGTTAAGGATTTCAGCCATTTGTGTTTGCGTCATATCCTTGTCCTCGCGTAAGTCGCGAATGCGCTGATACATTGTTATCACCCAATAACATTATAAAAAGAGATAGCACTACAACTTGCTATTTAGCGCAAATTGCGCTAAAATCAGAATAGAAAAGTATTAGCTTGCTAATACTTCAGGCAAAACACACTCGATGTGTGCTTTTGCTTGACTGGGGGGGACAACAGTGTATCATTATAATGAGTTATTAGCAAATTTTTGATACATAAACAATTAACGGAGCTGACTTGGGAAAATGAAGTTTATTAATAATGTTAATGAAACATTAAGAGATGATATGGCTGCAGAAATGCAAAAAGGCAGTAAGCTGTCTATCGCTGCTGCCTATTTTTCTATTTATGCTTTTGAGGCTTTGCGCAAAGAGCTGAGTAATATTGACGAATTACGTTTTATTTTTACTGATCCTACATTTATCCAGAAGGAGAACAGCAAAAAGGAGAAGCGTGAGTTTTATATTCCTAAATTAAATAGAGAGCGTGGTATTTACGGTACGGAATTTGAAGTGAAGCTGCGCAATGAACTGAACCAGAAGGCTATAGCCAGGGAATGTGCCGCATGGGTTAAGAATAAGGCTATTTTTAAATCCAATGTAGGCAATAAGGAGATTACGGATAAGTTTATTTTGCTGGATGATAAGGCATATTTTCCCGTTAACGGCTTTACAACAGTTGATTTAGGCTGCGAGCAGGGCAATAATATGGGAACTAACATTGCGAAGGTTGCAAGTCCTATGTCGTTGACGCTGATAGAGCAGTTTGAAAAGCTTTGGCAGAATAATGAAGAACTAAAGGATGTAACCGATAATGTTATCAGCAGTATCAGCTCTGCTTATAACGAAAACGCTCCGGAGTTTATATATTTTGTGACGCTGTATAACATTTTCCATGAATTCCTTGCCGATATTAGCGAGGATGAGCTGCCTAATGAGCGCACCGGTTTTAAAAACAGCAAAATCTGGAGCATGCTCTTTAATTTTCAACGTGACGCAGCGCTTGGCATTATCAATAAGTTGGAAAAATATAATGGCTGTATTTTGGCAGACAGTGTAGGCTTGGGCAAAACCTTTACGGCCTTGGCTGTTATTAAATATTACGAGGGACGCAATAAAAGTGTGCTTGTACTGTGCCCGAAAAAGCTGGCAGATAACTGGAACACCTACCGTGCCAATTACAAAAACAATCCCATCGCTGCAGACCGTTTAGGCTACGATGTTTTGTATCACACGGATTTGCTGCGTAAGCATGGCTTCAGCGGTTCAATTGATTTAAGCAAGATTAACTGGAGCAATTATGATTTGGTCGTTATAGATGAATCGCATAATTTCCGTAACGGCGGTGCGTTTAGTGATGATGAAAAAGAAAATCGCTATACGGTGCTCATGAACAAGGTTATTCGCGAGGGTGTGCAGACGAAGGTTTTGATGCTTTCGGCTACACCGGTAAACAACCGCTTTAATGATTTGAAAAATCAGCTGCAATTAGCCTATGAAGGAGATAGCAGCAAAATTAACGATAAGCTGGCTACGAAAAGCTCTATTGACGATATTTTCCGCAATGCGCAGGCTGCATATAACCATTGGTCAAAGCTGTTGCCGGAAGAGCGTACATTGCAAAAGCTGTTGGAGCATCTGAGCTATGACTTCTTTACGCTTTTGGATTCTGTGACGATTGCACGCTCGCGTAAGCATATTACCAAGTATTACGATACCAAGGATATCGGCAATTTCCCGGAGCGCAAAACGCCGCTGTCTTTCCGGCCTGCGTTGGTTACGGATGGCTCGGTAAATTACAGCGAGGTTTTTGCCAAACTGGATGAACTGGAGCTTTCGGTGTACACGCCTACGGAGTTTATCTTAAGCAGCCGTCAGCAAAAATATGCAGCACTTTTTGATGATAACAAGGTTAATACCGGTTTTACGCAGACGAACCGTGAGCGCGGTATTCGCCGGTTAATGGCGATAAACATTTTGAAGCGCATGGAAAGCTCGGTGTATTCCTTTAGGCTGACAGTTGCAAGAGTGCGGGCAAGTATTGCAGCGGTTTTGGATAAAATCTATCGCTATACGCAGCATAAGCTGGCAACTGCACAGATTGAAACAGGTGCGGATATAGACAGCACTGATTTCGATATGGAAGATGAAATCTTCAGCGTAGGCAAAAAGGTGCCTATTTCGTTGGCTGATATGGATATTGTCAGCTGGGGCAACAGCCTGCAGCGTGACAAGGAGCGCTTGGATGAGCTTTTGGCACTGGTGCAGGGGATAACGCCTGAGCAGGATAACAAGCTGCATGAGCTTTTTAAGCTTATCGACAATAAAATTCAGCATCCTCTGAATGCAGGCAATAAGAAAATCATCATCTTTACAGCCTTTGCCGATACAGCGCAGTATCTTTATGAGCATGTAAGTGCTTATGCCAAAGAAAAATTCGGCTTAAACACAGCTATGATTACCGGTACGGTTGATGGCAGGTCCACAATTCCTAAATTGAGATGCGATTTTAATACCGTGTTGACCTGCTTTGCGCCTTTGGCGAAGGATAAGGCGCTGTTGTTCCCAGAGGATACCAACGAGATAGATATTCTGATTGCGACAGATTGTATTTCCGAAGGCCAGAACCTGCAGGACTGCGATTATTTGGTAAACTATGATATTCACTGGAATCCGGTACGTATTATTCAGCGCTTCGGGCGTATTGACCGTATCGGCAGCAAGAATGCTTATATTCAACTGGTCAACTTTTGGCCTGACGTTGACTTAGATGAGTACATAGATTTGAAAAGTCGCGTTGAGAGCCGTATGAAGGCGGTGGATTTGACGGCGACGGCAGATGACAACCTGCTGAGCAATAATGAAAAGTTGGATTTGCAGTACCGCAAGCAACAGCTGAAGCAATTGCAAAAAGAGGTTGTTGATATTGAGGATATGGGTACAGGTATTTCCATCATGGATTTAGGCTTGAATGAATTCCGTCTGGATTTGCTGGAATATATCAAGACGCATGGCGAGCTGGATAAAACACCCTTCGGCCTGCATGCCGTTGTACCTGCGAGTGAGGAATGTCCTCCGGGTGTAATTTACGTGCTGAAAAACTGCACGGATAACATAAATATAGACAGAAAAAATCTTCTACATCCGTTTTACGCCGTATATATTGGCGAGGATGGCGAGATTATATGCAACCATCTGGCACCGAAAAAGCTGTTGGACAAGCTGCGCTTTACCTGCCGTGGCAAGGATAAGCCTTTGACAGACGTGTGCAGCGATTTCAACAAGGCGACGAATGACGGCAGAAGTATGGGTATTTATTCCCAGCTTTTGGAGGATGCTATTGCTTCCATAATCAACGTGAAGGATGCTGACGATGTGGACAGCTTCCTGAGCGGTGAAGAAATCAGCTTCTTTGATAACAGTATTAAAGGACTGGATGATTTTGAACTGATTTGTTTCCTCGTTGTGCGAGGTGAGCAGTGATGTTAGGCTTACCGCAGACTACAGAAGTAAAAAAGATTATTCCCAAACGTGCCTTATACAGCAAGTTTGAACTGAATACAGCGGAGCAGAAGGAGTTTGATGCTGCCATCAGGCAGATGACCATCGTCAACGAAATTTCCTTACGCACAATTCCTGCCTTGCAGAAGCAGGAGCAGGAAAAAGCCGTTTTTGTTTTGGCGGTACAGCTGAAGCAGGAGGGCTGTGCGGAAAGGCTTTTACAAAAGCTGTGCAGGCTGATTGACCAGCGCTTGCTGTTGGCGCTTTGCTATGAGGACAAGCTGCAGCTGGCACTGTATTTCGATAACAGAATATTGCTCAATGAATTTATGCCTGTGGCTGAGCAAAAGGTGAATTTGCAAGGCACAAGCTTGAACGATATTTGGGAGCACTTAGCTCTGCAGGTGGCGAAATTAACGCCACGTGCAGGGCTTACACCTGCTTCCGTGATTGCTAATGCCGGCAGGCGGGCAGAAACAGAAGCACAGATAGCAGCGCTGACGAAGAAAATGTTTGCGGAAAAGCAGGCACGCAAAAAACTGACCTTGCGTGAAGCAATAAACAAGCTGAAAAAAGAACTGGAGGAATTATAATTATGGAACATCTCAACATGCAATCTATGGATAAAGTTGCAGCAAACGTAGCGAAGATAAGGGAGCTATTCCCCAATTGCGTTACCGAAAGAATCAATAGTGAAGGCAAGCTGGAGCATGCCATTGATTTTGATATGCTGAAACAGGAGCTTAGTGACCATGTTGTAGATGGTTTGCAGGAACGCTATCAGTTCACCTGGCCGGACAAGCGTAAAGCAATTCTGGCTGCCAATGCGCCGATTAACAAAACCTTGCGCCCTTGCAGAGAAGAAAGCGTTGACTTTGACAATACGGAAAACCTTTATATTGAAGGCAATAATCTGGAAGTGCTGAAGCTGCTGCAGGAAACATATCTGGGCAAGGTGAAGATGATTTATATCGATCCGCCGTATAATACGGGTAATGACTTTGTATATGAGGATGATTTTAAGCAGAATAGTGAAGAGTATATAGTGAATAGTGGTCAGTTAGATGATGAAGGTAATCGTCTTGTAGCTAATACGGAAAGCAATGGGCGTTTTCATACTGATTGGCTAAATATGATGTATCCGAGGTTGAAGCTGGCGAAGGATTTGCTGAGTGAAGATGGAGTTATTTTCATTAGCATTGATGATAATGAAGTAGATAATTTAAGAAAGATTTGTGATGAGATTTTTGGTGAAGAAAATCTAATAACGCCGTTTATTTGGTCATTACCTAGAGGGATAAATGCAGGTGTTGTTGCACGTGCACATGAATATATTTTGGTTTATTCTAAAAATAGTTTTGAACGAAAAAATTTTAATAGAGTAAATGATGATGTTCAATATTCAATCGAGCGATGTAATAAAAAAATTGATTCAAGACATCCTGAAAGTGTAATTGAATTTCCTGCTGGCATACCATATGAGGGACAGGATAAAATAATTACTGGTGTAATTGAAGGCGCAGAAAAAATGAAAATAATAGGTGAAATGGTTTTCAAAAATGGAGCTTTGGCACAACCAGTAAAAATATCGGCAGGATGGACGATGAAAAATATGATTTTAAATTGGTTGGCTGGTGAAGAAATATATGATTCAAAAGGGCAAAAAATAGAAGGTTTTTTCTTTAAAGAGAATGGACGATTATATTCTAAAAAAATAATGTCTACAGTATCTATAAAATCAGTTTTAAAAGATATACCTGATACACAGATTGCAAGAAAAGAAATCGAATTGCTATTTGGCAATCAAGATATTTTCCCATATCCAAAAACAAAAGAATTACCTAAGCTGTTTAGTAAATTAACTTCAAATAATAGTGATATCATCCTCGACTTCTTCTCCGGATCTGCCACAACTGCTCACGCAGTCATGCAGCTTAACGCCGAAGATGGCGGTAAGCGTAAATTCATCATGGTGCAATTACAAGAAGAATGCGCTGAAAACAGTGAAGCGTACAAGGCCGGTTATAAAAACATCTGCGAAATCGGCAAGGAGCGCATCCGCCATGCCGGTAAAAAAATTAAAGAAGAAAACCCGTTGACAACGCAGGATTTGGACATCGGCTTCCGTGTTTTGAAATGCGACAGCAGCAATATGGAGGATGTGTACTTCACGCCGAAGGATTACATGGATAAACAGCAGAGCCTGTTTGTTGACAATATCAAAAAAGACCGCAGCGATGAGGACTTGCTGTTTGATGCTATGCTGAAGCTGGATACGCCGCTTTCCAGCAAAATCGAAAAGATAAGCATTGCCGGCAAAACTGTCTACAACGTGGCGCAAGGCCATTTAATGGCGTGCTTTGATAAGAATGTGACGGATGAGGTTATCACTGCCATTGCCAAAGAGATGCCGAGCTATTTTGTGATGCGTGACAGCTCGCAGGCTGATGACAGCGTAGCAATTAACTTTGAGCAGATTTTCAACACCTATAGTCCGCAAACAGTGAGGAGGGTGCTGTAATGAAGTTCAGTTTTAAAATTCAGCAGTACCAGACGGATGCTGTTAATGCAGTGGTGGACGTGTTCAAGGGATAGGTACGTCCTGCGCAGGATAATAGCTATTTTTTTGATCCGGGCAGACTTGTGCCGGTGAAAACAAAAAAAGCAAAGAATACCAATGGTTATAATTTGTTCCAACAAGAGTTGGATGAACAGGAAGCCAAGCAGAATATAATACTCGGTTATGCCAATGCACCTATCAAATTGGATAAAGTGCAGCTTCTGGAGAATATTAAACTTATTCAAGGCAATAATAATATAACTCCGTCGAAGGAGCTTATAGAAGGTCAGGGAAAGTGCAGTCTTGATATCGAAATGGAAACAGGTACAGGTAAAACTTATGTCTATATCAAGACCATGTTTGAACTGAATAAGCAATATGGCTGGAACAAGTTTATTATCATCGTCCCTTCTGTCGCAATCCGTGAAGGTGTCAAGAAAAGCCTGGAAACTATGGAAGAGCACTTCATGAGCCAGTATGGCAAGAAAGCGCGCTATTTCATTTATGACAGCAAAAACCTGACGAAGATTGATGATTTTGCCAAAAGCAACGAAATCAACGTAATGATTATTAATAATCAAGCCTTTGCTAAGTCCTTGAATGAGGAGAAGAATAAGGAAGGCCGTGGCGGGGATAAGGGTGCGTTGATTATTTACAGCGAACGTGATGAATTCGGTTCACGCAAGCCTATTGATGTTATTGCCAAAACTAATCCTATTTTGATTCTTGATGAACCGCAAAAGCTGAATGGTCCTGCAACGCAAAAGGCTATGAAGCGCTTCAATCCATTGTTTAGCGTAAATTATTCTGCTACGCATAAACAGGAGCATAATGAAGTATACCGTTTAGATGCGATTGATGCCTATAATCATAAGCTGGTTAAGAAGATAGAGGTTAAGGGTATCGAAGTGGTAAATCTCAAAGGCATTGATGGTTATCTTTATTGCGACAGCTTTGTTACTTCCAAAAATAAACCTCCCATGGTAAAGCTGGAATTTGAACAGCAGCTGAAAAGCGGTACTATTAAGCGTGTTTTACGCAATTGTGCTTACGGAGATAATCTGTATGAGCTTTCTAACGGCATGCTGCAGTACGAAGGCTATAAAATCAGTCAAATTGATGCCAGTGATACAGGCTGCGTAAGATTTACCAACGGCGAAGAATTACATGGCGGCGAAATTGCTAACAACAGTCAGGAAATGTCCGACTTACGTCGTGTGCAGATTCGTGAAACCATCAAATCTCACTTTGAAAAGGAAGAGCAGCTTTTTGCGCAAGGCATCAAAACCTTATCACTGTTTTTCATTGATGAGGTTGCCAAGTACAGACAGTATGACGAGGATGGCACACAAAAGCTGGGAGAATACGGCAGAATATTTGAAGAAGAATATCAGAAAATATTCAGAGATAGGATGCAGGAGCTTTATCAAACACCTTATGGCGAATATCTGAGAAATATGGCTGCGGATGTAAGCGCAGTGCATACAGGCTACTTCAGCATCGATAAAAAAGGCCATAGCGTTGACAGTAAATGTGAACGTGGCAAGGATACCTCTAATGATGAATCAGCCTATGATTTGATTATGCGCAACAAGGAAGCACTTTTAAGCTTCAATAATCCGGTACGTTTTATATTCTCTCACTCCGCACTGCGTGAAGGCTGGGATAACCCGAATGTTTTCCAAATCTGTACCTTGAAGCAGTCCAACAGCAATGTCAATAAGCGTCAGGAAGTCGGCCGTGGCATGCGTATCTGCGTCAATCAGCAGGGCGAGCGCATGGATGAAAGTGTATGCGGAGCAAATGTGCACATGGTCAACAAGCTGACAGTTATTGCCAGTGAAAGCTATGCCGGTTTTGTCGATAGCCTGCAGGATGAAATCAAAAAAGCTTTGTATGAACGTCCTGAAAAGGTATCTATAGAGTACTTCTTCGGCAAAGTAGTAAAGGTTGGCGATGAAACCTATAAAATTGAGGGTGAGCAGGCACGTCAGATAGTGAAATATCTTGACAGACATGATTATCTTGACGATGATGACAGAATCACCGAAAAGTATAAGCAGGATGCTGCCAACGGTACCTTAGAGCCTGTGCAGGATAAGCTTAAGGATATTGAGCCTGCTGTACATGTGCTGATTAAGAGCTTGTATGATAAAGATTCACTTAAGGAAATGATTACTAACGGTAACCAGACAACGGTAGAAAACAAGCTCAACAATAAGAATTTTGAAAAGCAGGAATTCCAGGAGCTGTGGAAGCGTATCAATCGTAAGTGTGCTTATACCGTTAAGATTGACAGTAATGTACTGATTGACAAGGCTGTGGCAGCGATTGATGCCAAACTGCAGGTTACTCAGACACTTTATACTTTGAGCGTCGGATATCAGAAAAATAATATGCAGGCGCATGAATTAGAGCAGAAAACAAGCTTTGTAGCACCTTCGCATACTACAAATGTATTGAAAAATGCTCATGACAGTAGCTTGAAATATGATTTACTGCACGAGCTGACGCAACGGACTTCTTTGACACGTCGCACTGTTGCTGCTATTTTGAGCAGAATCAATATGATGAAGTACAGGAAGTTCCGTGATAATCCGGAAGAGTTTATCAGTAAGGTTGCACGTCTGATTAATGAGCAGAAGGCTGGCCTGATTGTAGAAGGCGTTACCTACAATACAACGAATGAAGTATTTGATAAAGAAATCTTTACGGCGGAATGTCATCGTGTAGCTTTGTCCAAGATGTTTCCTGCGTTGCGCGCCGTAACGGATTATGTTGTTACTGACGGTACCGCAGAGCAGAGTGTGGAGCGTAAATTCGTTGAAAATCTGGATAAAGCAGATGAAGTCGCAGTATATGCAAAGCTTCCGCGAGGCTTTTACATTCCGACACCTGTAGGCAAATATTCGCCTGACTGGGCTATTGCTTTTAAAGAGGGAAAGATTAAGTACGTATATTTCATTGCTGAAACTAAAGGAACAAATGAAAGTACGGAACTGAAATCTATGGAGCAGGCGAAAATTAAATGTGCCGAGAAGCTTTTTGAAAAGCTTTCCAACGGCGAAGTGCATTACGGTCAGGTAAAGGATTACAAGAGCCTGATGGATATTGTACTGGATAGATAAAGTTACAACCCAATATGGAATAATTCACGCTGATAGTTTACTTGTGCCTATGTGTACACTCTTTTTGTAAAATCTTTACACTTGCTGCTATAAGAAGATGCTAATAATTTTCCTCGTTGACAAATAGCAGTAACAGTAATATAATTTTTTTAATAGCAAACCATTAAGATAGAGGCGCGGAAAGCATGAGTAGGTTGTGGAGCGGGAGCTGAGAAGCATCACAAAAGGGCTAACGCCGAAGTGCAATGGCAGCCGTGTCGTTGTGCTGGGCCGTCAGTGAAAGCTGCCGGACTGTCGCTGCATCTGCAGCGGAGGGCTATCTCGGCTATGGGTGTGAATATTATTTAGCATGCTAACCGTTGAGATAGAATCCAAAGGAAATATCTCAACGGTTATTTTTATGATTAAGGAGTGGACAACATGATTCGTGTTTTGGTAAATGGTGCGCTGGGCCGTATGGGCAGCGAGGTATGTAAAAAGGTATATAGCGAAGCTGATTTGGAGCTTGTTGGTGCTGTAGATATTAAGGAAGGCACTGTGCAGCTTGGCGACGGCGTTAAGGTAACTACTGACCTGGTTGCTGCTATTGAAGCTGCCAAACCGGACGTTGTTGTTGACTTCACCCGTCCTGACGTTGTAATGGGCAACCTGCGCAAAATGCTGCCGCTCGGCGTGCATGCAGTAGTAGGCACAACAGGCTTTAGCGATGCAGACTTAAAAGAGGTTGATGAGCTGGCGCGCAAGCACAACACCAGCCTGCTGATTGCGCCGAACTTTGCGCTTGGCGCAGTTGTAATGATGAAGCTGGCGTGTGAGGCTGCCAAATACTTCCCGCATGTGGAAATTATTGAGAAGCATCACGATAACAAGCTGGATGCTCCCAGCGGTACGGCAATTATCACCGCACAAAAAATTGCTGAGGTGCGCAAGGCAATGCACCAAGGCAATCCTGATGAAAAGGAAACCATGGCAGGTGCGCGCGGTGCGGATTACGAGGGCATGAAGATTCATAGCGTCCGCCTTCCCGGTTACGTTGCTTCCCAGGAGGTTATCTTCGGCGGTCAGGGCGAAACTTTGAAAATCAGTACCGACCCGATTAACCGCGAATGCTATATGCCGGGCGTTGCGCTTGGCTGCCGCAAAATTGTTGACCAAGTAGGCCTGGTATACGGCTTAGATAAATTACTCTAAATAGTGAGGGGGAGAATTTTATGAAAAAGTATAACGTTGCTATTTTGGGCGCTACCGGTGCTGTTGGTACTGAATTTTTGAAGCTTATCGAAGAAAGAAACTTCCCGTTTGCAGAGCTGCGTCTGCTGGCTTCCAAGCGCAGCGCAGGCAAGCAGATTGAATTTATGGGTAAGACATATACTGTGCAGGAGGCCACCAAGGACTCCTTCGAGGGCATTGATATTGCTCTGTTCGCAGGTGGCAGCGTTTCTAAGGAGTTTGCTCCTTACGCTGTGAAAGCCGGTGCCGTTGTTATTGATAACTCCAGCACCTTCCGTATGGATCCCGAAGTGCCGCTGGTTGTGCCGGAGGTTAACCCCGAGGACATCCTGAAGCACAAGGGCATTATTGCCAACCCTAACTGCTCTACAATTATTATGGTTATGGCATTGAAACCGCTGTATGACCTGGCACGCATTAAACGTATCGTCGTTTCTACCTATCAGGCTGTTTCCGGCGCCGGCAAGGAGGGCATTGACGAGCTCACCGACCAGACCAAGGCTTACAGCGAGGGCCGTGAGATGGAGGCACACATTCTTCCGTCCGCAAGTCTGTCGAAGCATTATCCGATTGCCTTTAACCTGATTCCGCAGATTGATGTTTTCCTTGACAATCTCTACACCAAAGAAGAGATGAAGATGATTAACGAAACAAGAAAGATTATGCATGATGACGAAATGCGCATTACCGCTACTACCGTGCGTGTGCCTGTATACCGCAGCCACAGCGAATCGGTAAACATTGAGTTTGAGCATGATTTGGAGCTGAAGGATATGGCAGCTGCTATCAACGCTTTCCCCGGCGTTCAGATGATGGATGATCCTGCCAACCAGGTTTATCCGATGCCTTTATATACCTCGGAAAAATATGACTGCTTCGTTGGCCGTCTGCGCCGCGATGAGTCTAACCCGAATACCTTTAACCTGTGGGTAGTAGGCGACCAGATCCGCAAGGGTGCTGCGCTGAATACTCTGCAGATTGCTGAGGTTATGATTAAAAACGGCTGGTTAGAAAAATAATAATGCACCTCTGCGGTGTAAAGACTATCTGGCGTACAGCTTGTACGCCACAGCCTTTCCGGCATCCGGTACATTTTGCATTTTAATTTAAACAGATGAGGAGCAATTTACATGAAAATCATTGTACAGAAATTCGGCGGCACCTCCGTCGCGAGTGAGGAAGCCCGCGTTGCAGTTAAAAACAAGGTACAGCAGGCTATCCGTAACGGTTACTCCCCGGTAGTAGTTGTTTCGGCTATGGGACGCAAGGGCGCTCCCTATGCGACCGATACTCTTATCGGTACCCTGAAGGACGTTAACCTTTCCGTTAATGTGCGCGAGATGGATATGATGATGTGCTGCGGCGAAATCATTTCCGCCTGTGTAATGGCAGCAACTCTGCAAAAATTTGGTATCAACGCTATGGCGCTCACCGGCGGTCAGGCAGGCATCGTCACTGATTCCCAGTTTGGTGC
>ERZ1026854.748-NODE-748-length-22150-cov-14.413216_pt1 | contig 22150 bp, 20 predicted proteins | sample MGYA00380157_ERZ1026854 | MGnify/ENA primary metagenome ERZ1026854 (study PRJEB33269, sample SAMEA4719793) | human gut metagenome | biome: human-associated habitat; feature: organic feature; material: feces | place: Cameroon | collected 2013-10 ... | reverse complement strand
AATAATTGTTGTTTTACCTAACTGTTAGGCTGTCGTACAATATCTATATAATGGGTAGCATTTTTCATTTTTAGACTTTTTATACAATATATTGAGTTATTAAAAATCGGTAAAATAAAATGTTACAAATTGTAAGAATTTAAAGTGGCATTTCTAACGATTTTACAAAAATATACTTTTTCACGCTAAATCGCTAAAGAATATAACCACAAGATATAGTGTAACCGTTTTGTAACCATACCACAATGTTAAAAACGTTTGTGCATATTATACAAAATCTTATCTTCGGAAATATTGACACATTATGCATTTGTCACTATAATGGCAATCGCTCGAGGAAATAATAACGGTGAAGCAGAAAAAACAACTCTGCTCGATATGAAATTTTTGTAGCTACATTCGTATCGGTATTAGGAACAATGTTTCAAAGCGAAACCCTAATATTTCTATCACAAAAGGAGATTAAGATGACTAACCAATCAACAACCGGCGACATACGCGGCGTAAGCCACAAAGTCGTAACGGCAGTAATTGCATTTGTGTTAGCAATAATTATTTTTGCATCAACTGCATTTGCGCAGATGGTATCAAACTACACTGTTGAAATTAAAGTTGATAACAACACTTATACAATTACAACAAACGAAACGGAACCTATCGAAATCCTGTCGCAAGCAAATGTTACATTGAAGGATACAGACAAACTCGATATAAGCTCTTTTAACGCAGGTAAGGGCGGAGTTATTAAAGTTGACAGACTTAACAACATAAATGTTGAATTCAATGGAGTAATAAACACTTACAGCGTATACGGTGACACAGTTAAGGAAGCACTTGACGAAATCGGATTTAACACCGAAAAAGTTACTCTTAACTGCTCACTTAATGATATTGTTACAGACGGTATGGAAATTAAGTATATATCATCTAAAACAACCACACTTAAGGTTGACGGTGAAACATACAAAGTACCGGTTGTAGACGGAACTGTATCGACACTTCTTGATGTAGCAAATGTTACACTTGACGGTGATGATTACACTACCCCATCTGTAAATAAGCAGATTACAAAAAAAACCAAGGTAACTGTTAACCGCGTAACATACAAGGAAGTTACCAAAAAAGAAAGCGTTAAATACGGTACCATTGAAAAAGAAAATGATGATGTTTACGAAGGCATTGAAACCGTAGTAAAAAAAGGTAAAAAAGGCAAAGCCAATGTAACTTATCAAGTAAAATATGTAAATGGTAAGAAAAAGACTAAGAAAGTTATTGACAAAGATGTTATTACCAAAGCTAAAAGCGAGGTAGTAAAAGTAGGCACAAAGGAAACAGACGGTGCCAAGGTCAAGACTAACGGAGTAAAGAATAAAAAGGGATACAAAGTAGGCCAAGTAATTTCAGGCAGATACACACACTACTGTGCTTGCGGCACTTGCGGTACAGGTACAGGTAGAACTGCAAGCGGCAAGCGTGTATCAAACGGAATGAAAGACCCGTACTACATTGCTTGTAACTGGTTGCCTATGGGTTCAATAGTAAATATTGACGGAACAAACTACACAGTAGTTGACAGAGGCGGTTCAGGCCTTTCAAGCGTAGGCAGAGTAGATATATTTACACCTGAAGGACACAAAGCATGCTATAAATACGGAACAGGCAAATGCACACTTACAATTATGCGTTTGGGCTGGTAAGTATAATATATAAATTAGGTTCGTTAAAAAGGAAAAGTGACAAACACTTTTCCTTTTTTATTTTAATAATATGTATTTGACTTATTAACAAAAACATAGTAAAATAATGTGTATATAACTAACGGAGGAAAATACAATGGATAATTCAGAAAAAACTTTAGACCAGCTTGTTGCTCTTTGCAAGGGTAGAGGTTTTGTTTACCCGGGTTCAGAGATTTACGGCGGTCTTGCAAATACATGGGATTACGGCCCGCTCGGTGTTGAACTTAAAGAAAATATCAAAAAAGCCTGGAGAAAGAAATTTATTCAGGAAAACCCATATAATGTAGGGCTTGACAGTGCTATTCTTATGAACCCGCAAACTTGGGTTGCATCAGGCCACCTCGGCGGATTCTCCGACCCGCTTATGGATTGCTGTGAATGTAAAACAAGGCACAGAGCAGATGATTTGATTGAAAGCTTTGACGGCACAAATGTTGCCGGCTGGAGCAATGAGGAAATGTCTGCTTATATTAAGGAGCATAACATTCCTTGCCCAAATTGCGGTGCGCATAATTTTACGGATATTCGCCAATTCAACCTTATGTTTAAAACTTTCCAGGGTGTAACAGAGGATGCAAAAGACGAAATTTATCTTCGCCCTGAAACTGCACAGGGTATTTTTACAAACTTTGCAAATGTGCAGAGAACTACAAGAAAGAAAATTCCTTTCGGTGTAGCACAGGTAGGTAAATCATTCAGAAACGAAATTACTCCGGGCAAATTCATCTTCCGTGTAAGAGAATTTGAGCAAATGGAGCTTGAATTTTTCTGTAAGCCGGGTACTGACCTTGAGTGGTTTGATTATTGGAGAAGCTTCTGCCGTGATTGGCTTTATTCTCTTAACATCAACAAGGATAACCTCAGGCTTCGTGACCACGACCCTGAAGAACTTTGCTTCTATTCCAAAGCTACAACCGACTTTGAATACAAATTCCCATTTGGCTGGGGCGAACTTTGGGGTGTGGCTGACAGAACAGACTACGACCTCACACAGCATATCAAAACAAGCGGCAAAAACCTTGAATATTTTGACCAGGCAACAGGTGAAAAATATGTACCTTATGTTATTGAGCCTTCACTTGGTGTTGAGCGTTTATTCCTTGCACTTCTTACAGAAGCTTATGATGAAGAAATGCTTGATGAAGAAAAGAATGACAAGAGAATAGTAATGCACTTCCACCCTGCAATTGCTCCGTTTAAAGCAGCTGTTCTTCCGCTTTCAAAGAAGCTTAACGAGCAGGCAACAGAAGTTTTTGCTATGCTTTCAAAGAAATTCAACATTGATTATGATGACGCAGGCTCTATCGGCAAAAGATACCGCCGCCAAGATGAAATCGGTACTCCGTATTGCATCACATACGACTTTGATTCAGTTGAAGATAACTGCGTAACCGTTCGTGACCGTGATACTATGGAGCAGGTTAGACTTCCGATTGACGAACTTGTAAAATTCATCGAGGAAAAGGTTGAGTTTTAATTTATCTTTCAAAGGAGGATAAAATTATGAATAACATCAACAGAAGCTTGGTAAAATCGCAAGCTAAGCAAATTATTAAAGACAAAATATTCGCCCTGTTTGTTTTAAGTGCAATTGTAATTTTTTTAACCCAGGGTTTAACCATAGGTGTAAATGTTTACACCGACAGTGATGATATTGAAAACCTCTTCGGCCCGAAAAACAGCAACGGTTACAGTGATAACTCTAACCGAAACACACCTGAAGATTTTTTCAAATACTTTAACGGCGGGCAAAGTGATGATAACGACAACAGCTACGATGATGATGACAGCTACGATGACGGTGACAGCTCAAGCGACAATCCTATTGAAAGCTTCGGCCAAAGCTATAACGGCAGTGACACCGGCATTACCAACACATCCGTTAACACTTCAAGCATAGGTTATTTTTCCGATACAGGAATTAAAGGGCTTACCGTTCTTTCAATCGTGCTTTCTCCGCTTCTTGTTTCACTTTTAGGTTTTTATGTAATCCTCGTTAAGCGTGACCCGAGTGAGCAATTTTCACTCGGTGAAGAAATCAAAAACATATTCAAAGTATCGTTTGACGCAACATACGGTAAAAAGCTTGTTGTTTCAATTTTAAGAACCGTGTTTATAACGCTTTGGTGTTTTCTCTTCATAATCCCGGGTATCGTGTATAATTACAGTTCATACTTCTCATTCCAGATTATGTGTGAAAACCCGAATTTGAAGCCTATGGAGGCTCTCAAGCTATCTAAAAAGATGGTTAAGGGCAACAGGAGTGAGCTTTTTGCACTTGACTTAAGCTTTATCGGCTGGTGGATACTCTGCGGTATCTCCTTCGGCATTGCGAGCATATATGCAATTCCTTATTATTTAACTACCCAAGCACTCTATTATGAAAACTTCAAATTAAGAGCTTTGCAAGAGGGCAGAATTACGGAAGACGACTTCCTTTCACAAGAGGAAAAGGCAAACAAATATGCTTTTGCCGGTGCGGGAAATTATTATAACCCTGCACAAAACACCAATGAGCAGTACACAGCTAATCAAAATGACAGTGCAAACGCTTATTACTATAACCCACAGCAGCACACAACATCTGATACCGGAGCAGCACAAACCGCTGCAAATGAAAATGCAGGCGAGCAAAATACATCACCGTTTTATACTCCTGCAAATGTGCCGAGTGAAAATGAACCTACACAAAGCGGTTCATACCCGTCATATGCAAATAACGAGCAGGAAAAGGCAGAATATTATCAGCCGCCTGTAAATGATGAAACGGTTTCAAGCGAGCCGGAAAATCAAAATGCAGATACAAACGAATAATCTATAAAAGCAAAGGCGAGCAGTATTTGCCCCTAAAAAATTCGGGGGTTCACTGCTCGCCTATTTTTTGTTTATTTTTTCAAAAGCTATTCTGTTTTTCCCATTACATCAAGTGGGTTGACATACTTATTGTCCAAAAGCGTTTCAAAATGAAGGTGTGATTCGCTCTTTTCTTCAAACGGAGTTGTACCGAGCGTACCGAGAGTTTCGCCGATAGTTACATAATCGCCCTCTGATACATTTACGGTATCCATTCCACAATACCTTGCAACAAGTTTGCCGCCGTGGTCAATTTCAATCACGGTGCCAAGCATAGCGTCTTTGTTTACACTTAATACAAGGCCATCGTTAATCGAACGCACTTTACTGCCCTTATTAGCTTTAAAATCAACCGCTGTATGCGCCCTGTAATCTTTCATTGTTTTATTTTCAACAAGTTCTTCACTGTAACCCAAAAGCACCGCTTCATCGCAAGGATATTTGTAAAACGATTTATAAGGAATATTAGTATCGCTTGATGTCATAGTAGATACTTCGGTTGATGTTACGGTAGTCGGCTTTTTTGAATTTTGCTTTTTAGTTGTTTGCTTTTCGGTTTGGCTTGCGGTGGTTAACTGCGTATTATTTGTGGTGGTAACCTTTTTTTCTTTAGCTTTTTCAACCACGGTAGTAGCTTCGTTTACATCTGTTGTGTGCGAAGACTGGGTTGAAAAATAAACAATCAAGCCAAGTGCAACAATGCAAAGGCAAATCACTGAAAATAAAGCTCTTAAATTTTTATTATTTGGTTTATCTTTTGTAGCCATAAAAAACACCTCAAGGGTATTATTGCCCTTGGGGTGTTAAGTTATACATATAAAATTTTAATCGTAAACTACGGTAACTACGCTTGAAGCAGGAAGCGAAACATCAAGTTTTTTTGCTGTGCCAAAATCTGTTTTGGCAATATCGTTATCCTTATCGGTTGTATAAACGCTGTAATCACCTGTGCAGTCAAGTGCTGTTTTAACCTTTTTATCGTTGTTATTTACATATACTACAACTGTTGAACCGTCTTCATTAACAAAAGCAACGCTTTTTACATTTTCAACACCTGATGAACAAGCAATTCTGATTGCGCCCTCTTTAATAAATTTTGAAAAATTGCCGAGACAGTAATATCTTTTTGAAAAATCGAGATTTTCGTGATTATCTTCATCAAGGTAAATAAGACCGTCGGTATACACACCGTAGGAACAGGCAGTCCACCAATCCCATTCGGTAGCGTTTAAAAGAGTTAAATCATCCACAATTTTATTTGCCATTGCAACACCGTACTTAATTGTAGTACCGTTAGTACCTTTTTTCGCTTTGGAAATAAGGTCAAACACACCTGTGTTTTCATCGGTAGTCATTTGGCAATATTCAGTAGACGCTACATTATATTTTGAATATTTTTCAGAAATATAATCTGCCGTGGCTTTTTTAGTATCTGTATCTGACCAGTAAGAATGCATACTCACTTCGTCAAAATATTTGCGAAGACCGGCATTTTTGAAAACATATTTTGGCCCTTTGCCCAAAATGCAATCCATATATGCCATTGCGGTACTGCCTTGCCCTTCCATAGCACCGGATTCAAACATTGATACTTTTACTCCGCTTTTATCAAGCTCACTGCCTTTAAATTTTTTAACAAAAGTTTTAAGCAAATCTCTTGCTTCATATTTGGAATAATAGCAACCCTCTTGATTAACGGAATAAGTATTATCATCATTATACCAAGCCGCCCAATTATACTGCGGCTCATTTATAGGCGAAACGCTTGTAACACGGTAACCTTTTTTCACAAAGTAATCGGCACTGTTATAGCAAAAATCGGCAAATGCCTTGTAATTTGATTTATCAAGATTTGAAACCCACTGTTCATCATCACTTTTATATGGGGTACAGTATGCCGCACCGTTTTTAGTTAAATACACGGGAGCGCTGTTGCAAAACAGAGTCAAGCGCATATCTTTGCCGGCATATTTTTTCGCAAGTTCCAGGCACTGCTGTGCGTTTTTATCATTATTAAAATTATATGTTCCGTCAGCATTTAAAAAACATTCGGTTTGGCGGTTTTTAGTCATAATGTGACTATCATTCTTTGAACCTGCACCGAGATTGTAGCGGTAAATATTAAGTCCTATTCCCTTGTCATCATCATAAAGTGCCTGCATAATATCACTTGCATTATCCCACGAGCCTACATCCTGGCTCCACCAGCAAGCAGACGCACCAAATCCGTTTACGGTTTGGTAATTCACATTATTATCAAGCACGGTGACATTACTGCCGCCGGCATTGGCATTTACTTTTTCGCTTTGCCTGTATTCAACTTTTCCGTCAATTCCGATAACACCGAAAATTATATAAAGCACCGCCGCTATAATTGCAGCAATCAAAGCCGATATTACAATGAGCAAAGTTTTTTTCTTTTTGCTTTTATCCATTTTTCATCACCCGATTTTAAAAAAGGGCGAATTGCAAATCAACTCGCCCATAAATAATATTCTTATTTTATTATACACCCGAATAAGCGTTGAAACCGCCGTCAACAGGAATATTAACACCTGTAATAAAGCCTGAATAAGTATCATCGCAAAGGAAAAGAAGTGTACCTGAAAGTTCATCAGGTTCGCCGAATCTATCCATTGGTGTAGCGGCAAGAATTTTGCCTGTTCTTTCAGTAGGTGTTCCGTCCTCATTCCAAAGAAGAGCTGCATTCTGCTTTGTTGAGAAAAAGCCCGGTGCAATCGCATTCACTCTGATTCCGAGCGGAGCAAAGTGAACTGCCATCCATTCGGTAAAGTTCTTAACAGCGGCTTTAGCGGCACTGTAAGCAGGAATACGGGTAAGCGGCCTAAATGCATTCATAGAGGTAATCATAATGATAGTACCCTTTTGCTTTTCAGCCATATCCTTGGCAAACACCTGAGTAGGAATAAGTGTACCGAGGAAATTAAGGTTAAATACAAAGCTGATACCATTAGGGTCAAGGTCAAAGAAAGTTTTTACATTTTCATCCTTTTGAACAAGGTCGATTTTTTCAAGAGTATCTTTTGTAGTAGTTCCCCTCGGGTTGTTTCCGCCTGCACCGTTTAAAAGAATATCGCAAGAGCCTAATTTTTCATTGATGACTTTTCTTGCGTTTTCCATTGATTCAAGTTCAAGAACATTACAGCCGACTGCAATAGCTTCGCCGCCGTCTGCATTGATTTCATCAGCACATTTTTTTGCTGCTTCTTCATTAAGGTCAAGCACTGCAACTTTGCAACCCTGTTTAGCAAGGGTTTTTGCGAATGCGGCACAAAGAACACCGCCGCCGCCTGTAACAACAGCAACTTTACCTTTTAAATTTTCGTGTTTAAACATAATGTTTATTTTTCCTTTCTGCTTTTTTCAACAGCTTCCCAAAGTCCGTTGAGATAGCTTACGCCCAATGCTCTGTCATAAAGTCCGTAACCCGGGCGTGCAACTTCTCCCCAAATCATTCTGCCGTGGTCAGGGCGAATATATCCGTCAAACCCAACCTCTTGAAGAGCTTTAACTATTTCATACATATCAAGTGAACCATAGTCACTTTCGTGTGCAGTTTCGTTAAACCACCTGTCATTGATTGAAACATTGCGAAGATGAGCAAAATAAATTCTATCCCCTGCGGCTTTAATAATTTCAACCATATCATTTTTAGGGCTTGCACCGAGTGAACCTGTGCAAAGAGTTAAACCGTTGTACTTGCTCGGAACCATATCAAGAAGCTTTTCAACAGCTTCTTTGCTTGTGATAATACGAGGAAGGCCAAAAATACCCCAAGGCGGGTCATCCGGATGTATTGCCATTTTGACATCGCATTCCTCACAAGTAGGCATAATAGCTTCAAGAAAATATTTAAGATTTGCCCACAAATCATCGGCAGTTACATTCTTATACTTTTCAAAAAGCTCCTTAATTTCACCCATTCTTTCAGTTTCCCAACCCGGCATAGCATATCCGTTTGAGTTATCATCAATCTCTTTAAACATATCTTCGGGTGATTTGCCCTCTACCTGCTTACCGTCATAGCTAAGGCAGGTTGAACCGTCAGGCAAAGGCATATAAAGGTCTGTTCTTGTCCAGTCAAAAACAGGCATAAAGTTATAGCAAATTACTTTAACCCCAACCTTTGCAAGATTTCTGATTGATGTTTTATAATTTTCAATAAGCTTGTCCCTTGTAGGTAAACCAAGCTTTATATCCTCGTGAACATTTACGCTTTCGATACATTCCATTGTAAGCCCGGCAGATGTGATTTCATCATACATTTTCTGCACATCTTCCATTTCCCAAGCTTCCCCGGCAGGAAGATAATGAAGAGCAGGAACAACGCCGACTACACCCGGAATTTGCTTGATTTGCTCAAGTGATACGGTATCAAGGTCCTTACCGAACCAGCGAAAAGTCATTTGCATATTTTTACCTCCTTTATTTAAAATCATATAGCACTTTGATTTTATCATAATATAATAGACGATTCAAGCGGATATTTATAATAATTATATTTTTTAAACGCTCAATTTTTATTTAACTTTAACAGTTTTTGTTTTAGACCAAGCACCGTATATCTTCTTTCCGGAAGATTTTTTATATGCACGAATTCTTACATAATACTTTTTCTTTGATTTAAGCTTGGAAATAGTTTTTGAAGTAGTGCTTTTCTTGCTTATTGTTACTGTTTTAGTTGATTTTTTAGCATATTTTTTTGATGTTGAATATTGGATTTGATAGCCTGTTACGGTTTTATCCTTTTTCCATTTAACAGTCATTTTCTTTTTCTTTGTGCTTTTAAGCGAAGAAATTGTTTCCTTTTTCGGCTTAATGGTGAGTTTGATTATCGCAGTACCTGAGTAATTGCCTTTAAATTTAACTGTAAGAGTTAAATATCCCGGCTTGGTATTGTTTTTATAACTTACGGTGTAATTTGACGGAGAAACAACATTCCCCATTCTGTCATAAACCTTAACTGAAGTAGTTTTCTTTTTCTTATTATATGTGAAAGATTTGGTCTTGGCTTTTACGCTTGATACAGCAGGAAAGCTGGCAGTTTTTATGTATTCCGGACAATATGCGCATATGCTTTCAACATAACCGTCATAATTTTGTGCGCTGTCATATTGGTCATAATGAGCAGGATATGAATTATATAAGCTGAAATCGTGATTATGATTTCTTACACTTACTACATTTGAAAAAGACACAGATGCCGATTCAAGCACATAGTAATATGTTTTACCGGCTTCAAGTGTAGCGGCACAAATAAGATTTGGGTTGTTATCATTAAGCACGGTGTTATATGTTTCACCGCTGAAATCTTCTATCGACGCCATAATATTACCGCCATAGCTTTGATTAAAGCAATAAAATTCAAATGAGCCGGTATAAGACGGAGTAAATTCGACATATGCTTTATTTCCCAAGTCGCCCCAAACTGCAGCGCTTGAATTCAAATAGATTTCCTGCGCAGTCTTTTTAGTATTTGCAAATGCGTTTATTGAACCTACCGATAAGCAGCTGATTGCAAGAAGCAAGCTTAAAAATATCGAAAATGTTTTTTTCATTTCTATACCTCCGAAACATTGATATATTTATTTTAACATATAAAGATATAAAGTCAATAAGAAAACAGCCCTTATTTAGGGCTGTTTTCGACTGTAAATATTAAATTATGCGCTTTCCTTTTCTGCTTTTTCTTTTTCGCGGCGAGCCATAATTTCTTTAATCATCATTCTGTGGCCATCACCTGTAATATTATAAAAATGCATAGGAATAAGCATAAGCAGGTAACCCACAATAGGAAATACGGTGGTCATAAGGAAAAGACCTAAAAGAGTTGAATGATTTTGAACAGTGGAAACATCGGTTGTATGCTCAACATAACCTGTTCTTGCAAGTACCTGAAGGCAGATGAAAGATGAAAGTGTACCTTCAAGCTTACCTGTAAATGACATAATTGAAAGCATTGTACCCTCAACACGCTTGCCTGATTTCCATTCAACATAATCAACTGTTTCGGCTTCCATTTCCTTTTGCATAAGGTTTTTAAATTCAAGCGGGAATGTAACAAGCATTGAAAATGCAAGTACAATTACACCGGTTAAGGTTGAAACAGGCTGATTTGCAGGCTTGTTCATAATTCCGTTGTATGTTAAAAGGGCAAAAAGTCCGTTTAAAACTATACCTAAAACACAGCACACCTGATAGAATTTTTTACTGTCACTTTTAGCACCCAAGCGTTCAACAATAATAGGAACAAGCAAACCTGCCAAAACAGAACCCGGTGCTTTCATAATATCGAGAAGTCCGTTATATTTAGCATTGAAAAGTGAATCGTATGCAAAATAGAATGAGCATTGCTCGGATACCTTAATAATGACAAAAAAGATGTTACAAAGGAAAAGCATTAAAAGCGGCCTGTTTGTTAAAAGCAAGTGGATACATTCATTAAGTGACGGCGTTTCCTCGCTATGTTCCATTCTTTCATGGCAGTTTGAAAATGTAAAGCGGGTAAACACAATAATAAACACTGCCGAAAAAACAGCCGCAACCAAATAAGCTTTATCAAGATTTGAATTAAAATACGGTAACCAAGCGGCAAAAGCAACCAAAGCTGCCGGAATAGCACCGACTATCATTCGCCCGATAGACGCAATACCGTAAAGCTTCGTTCGTTCAGTACCGTTGGGAGTCATTGAAAACGCGAGCGCACCCATAGGAACATCAAATGCGGTATATGTAACATCAAGGCCGACAAAAGCAAAAACAGTCAATGCCATCTTCATTCCATATGACAGGTTGTCATTACCGACGAAGAATAAAATCATAAACAGTGACACAAGATAAGGTGCAAATTTAATATAGCCCCTCATTTTGCCCCAGCGTGAACGGGTTTTATCAACAATAACACCCATTATCGGGTCGTTAATCGCATCAAAAATACCGCAATAAAGCCTGATATTACTTGCGTGCCTTGCTTTGATATGAAGCACATCGGTAATAAAGAAATTGACATATTTTGAAGCTGTCATACTTGTACTCATACCTTGAGCGCCACGGCCCATTGCATAAGACAAAGCTTCCTTCCAGGTAAGATATGTCGGCTCACCTACATCTTTTTTAACAATTTTGCTGTTCAAAAAAGATTTAATCTTTCCCATAGGAGCACCTCGGTTCATAAATTAGTAACATTATAAGTATATCACAAATTAAAAAAGTGTAAATAGGCTTAACCAAAATTTAATAAATACTTGATATGTTTATAATATAGCTGACTGCTTATCATCAATTTATATGCAAGGCGAGTTGCACTTTTTCAAGCAGTTTTATAGTTGAAATGAATGTCGCTTTATGTTAAAATACCGTTAGTTTATTTTGAAAGGGATATAATTATGTCACAATGGGATAAAGATTATTTGGGCTTATGCCGAAAAATACTTGAAGAGGGAACTGAAGTTGTTAACAGAACGGGAACTAACACAATCAAAGTACCGTCACATCATTTTCATTTTGATTTATCACAGGAATTCCCTATTCTTACCACAAAGCAATTATTTATCCGCCAAGCAGTGCTTGAAATGATGTGGATATATCAGGCGCAGTCAAACGATGTTCGCTGGTTACAGGAGCGCGATGTTAAAATTTGGAATGAATGGGAAATTGACGAAAAAGGATATTGGAACGCCACCCAAATGCTGCCGGATGAAAACGGAAATCTTGTTAAAACAGAAGTTCACAAATTCTTCGGCAAAGAGTGGGCGCACACAATCGGCACAGCTTACGGTTACATTGTAAATAAATTCCAAATGACTCAAAATCTTATTGACAAAATAAAAAACCACCCGGAAGACAGGCGAATGGTAATGACTTTATGGCAAAACGATTACCTTGATACAGCAGTACTTCCGAGCTGTGTATGGTCAAGCGAATGGGATGTTACCAACGGAAAGCTTAACTGCTGGGTACATCAGCGTTCCTGTGATGTTCCGCTTGGTTTACCGTTTAATGTTACGCAATATGCAACACTTCTTTGTATGCTTGCGCAGGTTTGCGGTTTAAAGCCGGGTACAATTGATTGGAGCATTAAGGACGCTCACATCTATGTAAACCAGATTGACGGAATTAAAGAGCAGTTAAAGAGATTTGACGAGCAGGGCGATTTGCCTGCGCCGAAGCTTTGGCTCAATCCGGAAGTTGATGATTTCTTTAAATTTGATTCATCAAGAGATTGCAAAGATGTTAAACTTATTGATTATAAACATTTAGGCAAAATTTCATTCCCTATTTCACAGTAAGCAGGAGAAAATTATGACGATTTGTATGATAGCCGCAGTAGGCAAAAATCTTGAACTCGGCAAAGGCAACGACCTGATTTGGCATTTTAAAGACGATATGGCATTCTTTAAAGAAACCACAATGGGCAGCAGTGTAATTATGGGCAGAAAAACATTTGAATCACTGCCGAAAGCTTTGCCAAGGCGAAAAAATATAGTTATCACCACAAGAAAAGATTATGAAGCCGAGGGTGCGACGGTGGTTAACTCCATTGAAAATGCATTAAAGGAAGTTGACAGCGACAATGCATTTATAATCGGCGGCGGTGACATTTACAAGCAGTTTTTGCCAATGGCAGACAAGCTGTATTTAACCGAAATTGAAGCTGAATGTGACGACGCGCAGGTATTTTTCCCTGCATTTAATAAAGATGAATACGATAAAGAACTTCTTGCAAGCTATTATGATAAAGGAATTCATTTTTCCCATATCTGCTATACTAAAAAATAACAATTAAAATGAAGAACCCGCCGAGGTATATATAATCCCCGGCGGTCTTTTTTATTCCCATTTGCAATTATTTATTAACGCACTTGAGCAAAATTATGTATATAACAGTCAAAACAGCGATTACTGCCACGCTTAATATTGCACCGTACGCAATCAGCATCCATAAAGGAACAGCGGTAAGTATATCATAATAAATTTTTGAAATCCACACTGCATAGCATACAAAGCAAATAATCGCTATACCTACAAGATAGGGATAACATTTTATAAAAGCTTTAATAAAAATCATATTTAATCACCACTTGCTTTTGCACCTGTTTTATCATATACTATTCCGTCTTTGGTATGTCTTGCAATATTATTTATACTTTTTTTAGGAATTGTAACCTTTGTGCTATATCCATTAACTTTTTTTATACTGTCAGCCAACGCTTTGGGGTTACCTCCAGAAAGTTTACAACCTGTATTAACCGAATTCCAAACAGTTTTTGCGAAATAGCTGCAATTTTTCGTCAAACTCCAAGAATCATGAGCATTTATCGTATCTCTCAATGTTGCTACTTGACTACCTGTCAAACCTGTCGTCAGGCTATAACATGTGCCATTCATTCCGGTGTATCCTTCAATGTTATACCAAATTCCATTGTGATTTTTTCTATTTGAATAAGTACCGATTGTGATACTCTCGCCAACAGGCACTGTCATATGTCCGATTTTGAAAGTTGAAACGCCTATATTTTCAACTATTAAAAACGAATGTCCTAAAATACCGGAATTAGCCTTCGAGCTATTTGATGCATTTGGACAAGACACAATTTTTAATGTCGCACAAAATGAAATTGTTGGTTGCACTTTTTCGCTAGCATACGCATATGTACTAAAAGAACAAACAAAAATAACTGATAATATAACAACAAATATTCTTTTTATGATTTTTTTCATAACTTTCTCCTTATCAATACTGATAAACTATTTCTTTTTCCGAGCCAGCAGTAAATGTTGCTTTTATTCTATATTTGCAAAGCCGATTAATGTTTCTTGTTTCCAGCAAGTCGAGCTTCAAGCCATTTCCGCTTTTCGTCCAAGTTTCAACAGTTTCATATCCGTCTGACTTTTTCTTTTGCAACTCCAATTTTATTTTCAAGGTCGTCGATTTTTTAGCAAATAAACTTGCTTTGCAAGTTGCCTTTATCCCCGATATAGTTAAATTAACATCTCTGCTGTTTATTTCAGCATAACATATACTGATACTGTCATTTATGTCGGCATTTGCAACTATACAGCTTGAAAACATTAACAAAACAGAAAATACAATTGCAAAAATCTGTTTTATCCTTGTACTTTGTGTAGGCATATCTGCACCTCCTTTCCGATTTCTGCTTTCATTATACACAATCCCTAAAAAAGGCCACTTTGTGACAAAAAATTTTAAAAAATCGGGAATTCGGCATTTTGCCTAATTCATTATTCTGCGTTTTGTGCAATTTTAACAAGTTCTTCCTTGCTTATATTACCATGAATATCATAAATATAATTACCATCATTATATATTATTGTTCCAACATTATTATCAGTAATATAATAAATCGCCTTCGCTCCTTTTATTGTAATATTTTCGCTTCTGCTTGTTTCGGTATCAAAAGCTATTTCAGTATCTAAGCTCATCTTATCTACATAAACATATTTATTTAAATTTGTGTAACCATACGAGTAGTTTTTATAACTATAAGTTTTTTTAAAGCCTTTTGGAATATAATTCACTTTTAAATCAGTAAGTGCAAGAACATTTTTAGTATCACCAACTCTATATTCACTATGGTTTGAGAAATTATTTAAAGTAAATTGCCTAAAGGCAGGGGAAGCAATGGCAGTAGTTGCAAGCACAAGCAAAACAGCGGCAATAATGATAAACCTAATTGTTTTCTTTGAAAGCTTTTTAACCTTAACGCTCTGCTTGGGATATATAATTTCATTTATGGCATCAATATGCTTTTTGCTAAAATTATGCACTTCAATCTCGGAGGGCAAAGAATCAGCCCATTTTTCAGCCGACATTTTGCAAGCTTCTTCAAAATTAGTCATTTGTTTCCTCCTCAAAATATTTTTTTAATTTTGCTTTGGCTCTTTCAATTTTTTTGCGCACCGATATATCCGTAACATTATAAATTTCCGCAATTTCGGTGCTCTTATATCCGTAAACATATTTGAGATAGACATAAATTTTTTCTTCCTCGCTAAGAGCATTTTCAATTGCGCAAGAAAGCTCAAAAGTTTCGATATTATCAAAATATGATAAATTTTGAGTCATATTGTTATCATCAATATCAATGTGATTAAATTCCGTTGATTTATTATAAATGTCAATCGAAAATCCCGTGACAATTGTTGCAAGATAACCCTTGGTTTTACTTGAATTGACATCACCGATTTTTTCAAAATGCTTTGCAACATAGAAAAATGTTTCCTGAACGCACTCCTCGGCATCCTGACTGCTTTTCGTTTTTCCATACGAAATCCAATAAAGCAAATTTTTATATTTATCATACAGATTTGCGAATTTGTCTTTTTCACTTTGAGTATCAAGCAGATTTAAAAAAAGTCCTATCATTATACAATATCCCTAAATAAATCGATTTTGTGACAAAAATTTCTGATTTTATTAAAAAATATTTTATACCATTTGTCAAGAGGTAAAAAAAACAGGGCAAATTGCCCTGTTAGAGTTCATTAAATCATTCTTCGTTTTCAAATTCCAATCCAAGAATTTGCTCCGCCTTATCGGCAGAAAGAGATTCAACGCTTTTAAGATTTTTTTGGATAATTCTGTTTCGGTTTTCTGCGTCTTCCAAAGTTTTGCCGGCTTCTTCCACCTTTTTGCGTGCCTTTGCCAGCACAACACCGAATTTTTCATATTGTGTTTTTGCCGCGCCGAGAACTTTCCACACTTCATTTGCCTTTTTGTTAATCGCAACGGTTTTGAAGCCCATTGCAAGTGAATTAAGAAGTGCGGTAACTGTTGACGGGCCTGCAATCATTATTCCCTGCGCCTGCAAGCTTTCGGCAATTCCTGTTTTAGAAGATATAATTTCAGCATACAAGCCCTCTGTTGCAAGGTACATAATTGCAAAAGGTGTGGTATACGGCGGGCAAACATATTGCTTGATAAGCTTTGCTTCATCCTTAACCCTTGTTTCAAGTGCTTTTTTAGCATTTGAAAGCGCTTCAATATCGCCCTCGTCGCTTGCGGCGGTAAGACGGGCATAATCCTCCATAGGAAATTTTGAATCTATCGGAAGATATGTAATTTCATCGGTATCACCGTTTGGTATTTTAACCGCAAATTCAACTCTGCCGTTATAGCTCGGGTTTGTTTGCACATTTGTTTCGTACATATTTGCAATAGTTTGGTCAAGTATATTTTGAAGCTGAACTTCCGCCCAAGTACCGCGCGCCTTAACATTGGTTAAAACTCGGTTGAGCGAACCGACACTGTCTGTAACATTTGAGCTTAACTCTTTCATTTCACCGAGGCTTTTATATACATTTGTAAGTTGCTTTGACACTGTTTCAAAGGAAGAATTAAGCCTTTGAGTTAAAGTTTCATCAAGCTTTTCATCCACGGTTTTTCGCATTTGTTCAAGCTTTTTTTCATTACTTGATTGCATACGCTCAAGCGACTCGGCTGTTATTTGCATTTGCTTTTGCGAATTTACATTCAGCGTTTCAATAAGTTTAATTTGCTGCTCGTAATTTTTATCGGTAAGCGCACCCATTTGGCTGCTCAATTTTGATATTTTATCATCGGTAGCTTTTGACGAAAGTTCAATTTGCTGCTTAATAAGTTCGCCTGACGATGTACCTTTTTTAGAATAAATCATAATAAGCATAATCAGGCAAATAACAAGAAGCGCGATTATTATAAATGATAACACAGTATTCATATTTATCCCTCCGAGAGTATTATATCACATATACATATTATATTTGGGCATTGGTTCATTTTTTTGGACTGTCAATATTTTTTAATTTCAAGTACAAGCCTGCCCTTTTTAGTTTCCTTTATCTCTTTTACAAATACAAATCTGCCAAATCCCCTGACGGATACAACATCACCGCCGTTAAGCAGACTTGATACAGAAGATACCATACGGGAATTTACAAACACTCTCTCGTTTTTAACAAGCTTTGAAGTTTCATTTCTTGACAGATTATAAACTGCACTTATCACCACATCAATTCTTTTTGACGCCACAAATACTTCGCTTGATTCAATCTCTTTATTCAAATTTTCAGGAAGTGCGCTTATTTGCGTTTTTACACTTGTGTGGCGAACACGGTTCAAATTTTCGCAAATATAATCTGCAATATGTTCAAGGCAAAGGATATATCCGCAGTTATCATCAACAATTATATCACCCACAAGTTCCCTTTTTATTCCCAAATTCATCAGCGCACCGAGAAAATCACGGTGCGTCAGTTCATCGGCAAATTTTTGAATAAGCGGTTTTGCACAAACGCACACAATCGGGAATTTTTCATCGTTCAAATCCTCGCCAAAGCCTGCAACCACACGCTCCGCCATAGAATATCCCCCAAAAAGCACGCACGGAATAAAAGTCGATTTAAGTACGCTTTGCTCCTCCATATTCAAAAAATCGGAAAAGGTATTATATCCCCTTTCGTAAGCGCGCTCATTTAATTCTTCAAATCTTTTTTCAATCATATAAACACCTGATAAATATTGATATATTTATTTTATAATTTCCACCGCACTTTTGCAATAAAATTATCACAAATATATACAAAGTCCGCTTTGCTTTTGTACGCAGAGTTTTAACAGCCGGCATAAAATATATAAATTTTGCTGTTTTGTGTACCTATCGGATAAAAACTTTAATTATTTGTTAACATTAGCACTCTCCCCTTGACAGTGCTAATTAGCGGTGATATAGTATAGACAGAACAAAAGGAAAGGAAGTCAAGGAGAAGCAAGAGAGGCGAAAGCCTTAGGTAACTCCGCTTTGTTTCCCATCCCGAGTTCATAAAAAACAGGTTTCAATATGGTGTTTTTTATGAAAGGAGCGATGACTTATGTTGATGCCTAGTGTATTTGGTAAAGATTTGTTCGATGATTTCTTTGATTTTCCGTTTTATGATGACGGAGATATGGAGAAAATGCAAAAGAAACTGTATGGCCACAGAGGTAAAAACCTTATGAAGACCGATGTACAGGAAAGCGACGACAGCTATTTAATGGAAATGGATTTGCCGGGATTCTCAAAAGATGATGTAAAAGTTTCGCTTAAAGACGGTTACCTCACCATCAGAGCCGAAAAAGGTCTTGATGAGGAACAAAAAGAAGAGAAATCATCTAAATACATCCGCAGAGAGCGTTATGCCGGCACTTGTGAGAGAAGCTTTTATGTAGGCGACATAAACGAGGCTGACATTAAAGGTGAATTTAAGCACGGTATTCTTAAATTGACTATTCCAAAAGAACAGCCAAAGAAAGAAATTGATACAACAAAATATATCGAAATCGAATAAAATAAAACAGAACGGGTTGGAGCTTTGCTCCAACCCGTTTTGTTTTGTAGAATCTTGATCGGGTGCAAAAAGAGGACCGCCGAAGCGGTCCTCTAATCTTTTATTTCCTAGCAAATGTAATTTGATTACATTTCTGCGATTGCAGCCTGAGAGTGAATTGCACGAAGTGCAAGAGACCGATGCTCCAAATCTTTGATTTGGGAAAAACATTCCGGGGGAATGTTTTGTAGCATCTTGGGTGCTTGCCACTGCGAACGGCTGCAAAAAGAGGACCGCCGAAGCAGTCCTCTAATCTCTTATTTCCTAAACAATGTAATTTGATTACATTTCTGCGATTGCAGCCTGAGCAGCAGCAAGTCTTGCGATAGGAACTCTAAATGGTGAGCATGATACATAATCAAGACCAATCTTATGGCAGAATTCTACTGAAGATGGGTCACCGCCGTGTTCACCGCAGATACCGCAGTGAAGTTCAGGACGGGTAGCCTTACCGTTCTTAACTGCCATTTCCATAAGTTGGCCAACACCTGTTTGGTCAAGCTTAGCGAATGGATCGCTTTCAAAAATCTTTGCATCATAGTATGCATTAAGGAACTTACCTGCATCATCACGGCTGAAGCCATAAGTCATCTGAGTAAGGTCATTTGTACCGAAGCAGAAGAATTCAGCTTCCTTAGCAATATCGCCTGCTGTAAGAGCAGCACGAGGAATTTCAATCATAGTACCAACTTCATACTTCATGTCACTGCCGGCAGCAGCAATTTCAGCATCAGCAGTTGCAACAACGATATCCTTAACATACTTAAGTTCCTTAGCGTCACATGAAAGAGGAATCATAATTTCAGGAGCAACAGTCCAATCAGGATGAGCCTTCTGAACATTGATAGCAGCACGAATAACTGCTTTAGTCTGCATCTTTGCAATTTCAGGATATGTAACTGCAAGACGAAGACCACGGTGGCCCATCATTGGGTTGAATTCGTGAAGAGAAGCGATGATAGCCTTAATCTGCTCAACGCTCTTGCCCTGTGCATCAGCAAGCTTCTTAATATCTTCTTCTTCAGTAGGAACGAACTCGTGAAGAGGTGGGTCAAGGAAACGGATTGTTACCGGGCAGCCTTCAAGTGCTTCATAAAGCTTTTCAAAGTCGCCCTGCTGATAAGGAAGAATCTTTTCAAGAGCAGCTTCTCTTTCTTCAGCTGTATCTGAACAAATCATTTCTCTGAATGCAGCGATTCTGTCTTCTTCAAAGAACATATGCTCTGTACGGCAAAGGCCGATACCTTCAGCACCGAGTTCACGAGCCTTCTTTGCGTCAGCAGGTGTATCAGCGTTTGTACGAACCTTGAGCTTTCTGAACTTGTCAGCCCAGCCCATAATTCTGCCGAATTCGCCGGCAATAGTAGCATCCTTTGTAGGAATTACGCCGTCATAGATGTTACCTGTTGAACCGTCAATTGAAATATAGTCACCTTCGTGGTATTCCTTACCTGCGAGAGTAAACTTCTTGTTTTCTTCATCCATATTGATATCGCCGCAGCCTGATACACAGCAAGTACCCATACCACGAGCAACTACTGCTGCGTGAGATGTCATACCGCCACGAACTGTGAGGATACCCTGTGAAGCTTTCATACCTGTAATATCTTCAGGTGATGTTTCAAGACGAACAAGTACAACCTTTTCGCCCTTTTCGTTCCATTCTTCTGCATCATCAGCAGTGAATACAACTTTACCGCAAGCAGCACCAGGAGATGCGCCGAGGCCCTTACCGATTGGTGTAGCCTTCTTAAGAGCATCAGTATCAAACTGAGGGTGAAGAAGAGTATCAAGGTTACGAGGGTCAATCATAGCAACAGCTTCAGCTTCTGTCTTATGTCCTTCATCTACAAGGTCACAAGCAATTTTAAGAGCAGCCTGAGCTGTTCTCTTACCGTTACGGCACTGAAGCATATAGAGCTTCTTGTTTTCAACTGTGAATTCCATATCCTGCATATCGTGGTAGTGATTTTCAAGAGTATCACAAACCTTGATGAAATCAGCATATGCTTCAGGGAATTCTTTTTCCATTTGAGCGATAGGCATTGGTGTACGAACACCGGCAACTACGTCTTCGCCCTGTGCGTTGATAAGGAATTCACCCATCAACTTATTTTCACCGGTAGCAGGGTCACGAGTGAAAGCAACACCTGTACCTGATTCATTGTTAAGGTTACCGAATACCATAGGCATTACATTAACAGCAGTACCCCATGAATATGGAATATCGTTATCTCTACGATATACATTTGCACGAGGGTTGTCCCATGAACGGAATACAGCTTCAATAGCAAGCTTAAGCTGTTCAACAGGGTCTGAAGGGAAATCTTCGCCGAGCTGCTTCTTATATTCAGCCTTAAACTGAATAGCAAGCTCTTTGAGGTCAGCAGCTGTAAGCTCTACATCGTACTGAACGCCCTTTTCTGTTTTCATCTTGTCGATAAGCTGTTCAAAATACTTCTTACCAACTTCCATAACTACATCAGAGAACATCTGGATGAATCTTCTGTATGAGTCATATACGAAACGCTCGAAAGCAGGATCATCGTTACCTGCAATCATAGTTTCAACTACCTGGTCGTTAAGACCGAGGTTAAGGATAGTATCCATCATACCAGGCATTGATGCTCTTGCACCTGAACGAACTGATACAAGAAGAGGATTTTGAAGATCACCGAACTTCTTGCCGTTGATTTCTTCCATCTTCTTAACGCCTTCCATAACCTGAGTCATGATTTCGTCGTTGATTTTGCGACCGTCTTCGTAATACTGTGTACAAGCTTCAGTTGTAACAGTGAAACCCTGTGGTACAGGAAGACCGATTTTAGTCATTTCTGCAAGGTTTGCACCCTTACCGCCGAGCAAATTACGCATGGTCATGTCGCCTTCTTCAAACATGTAAACCCACTTGTTTGCCATTTGAGTTACCTCCTAAAATTATTTATAGCTTTAATATTCTTATACTCGTTTTTAAGGCCAAAATTTATTGCCGTAATAAATAACAATTCTTGCCTTCACAGTATAATGCGATAGAATTATAACATACTATAAAGCAAATTACAAATATTTTTCTAAAAAAATTAAGAAAATATGTAGTTTTTATAATAATACTTGCAAATATTTGCATTTTGTTGCATAATTAGAAACGATAAAAAGTATGCGTTTTTATAAAT